>Ga0209541_10000092_pt1 | contig 154598 bp, 125 predicted proteins | sample RifCSPlowO2_01_FD_184027 | JGI IMG/M metagenome (GOLD analysis project Ga0209541, IMG submission 184027) | Groundwater microbial communities from Rifle, Colorado - Rifle CSP2_plank lowO2_0.1 (SPAdes) (version 2) | ecosystem: Environmental > Aquatic > Deep subsurface > Groundwater | place...
ATCGCTTAACTATATGAGTGCATTAGAAGTAGCGCGAGAATCTGGTATATTAAAAAGAGGATTTAATACTGAGAGTTGCACTTGAGGGCGGAATTTACCTAAGGAACGCGAGTATTATATTAACATATTTATAAAATAATGCAAGGGGTAAAATTATTCTTCCAACTTTTCTCTCCTCTTTTTCGGTCCTTGCTGTTCCAGCCACTTCTTTATCGCCATCGTTGCCCGGACATCATCTTCGTTATACTTCAAAATCTTTTTTAGAATATTACTATCCTTCGTCTCCAACCACTCATTATACCAGACCACCGATTCGGCTCCGCCCGCTTCCGGGTCATCCCATTTGTAGCCGATATAGCCGGCAACGTCTTTCAAACTATAAAAGTAGAGGGGAAGAATAACCGTCTCTACTGTTTGGTTATAGAGGTCTATCGTGTTTTCTCTGAACTTTGAAACTAGTGCCGACGGAGCGCCGTACTTCAAAGCAAAAGCGTCAAAAACAACTTTCTCAAGATATGCATAGTGATAAATGACAAAATCATCCAACTCCGCTAGAAAATCAAGAAAATTCTTCCATATTAACGGCTCTTCTCCCTTATTGTTGGCAAAAAATTTTTTGTACTCGACGGAGCCGGATTTTTTATCCTTAATAAGAACACCAAGTAAATAGTGGATATCTCTAGTCGGATCGCTTTCTATGTCAAAATAGACCTCAAAACGAACAGCTGGGAAAAGCGGTTTTTTTAAGATCAACGGCTGCTGCGAGAGTAAAACTTTGGCTTGATTGTTAAATCTGACAAGTTTATCAAAAGACCAGTCTTCTAACTTTGTTTGAAGATCGTTAACGTCCGAATCAGCTAGTTCACCGACAGTTCTTATGCCGATATCGTAAAGCCGCCTCTGATCGGCTTGACTTATTCTGAATATAAGCGAAACGTCGTCACATTCTTTTGAACCCTCAAAACAAAGCGAATACCAAGGAGTCCTTTTGCAGCTGCTCTTAAGAAACGGAGCCGGTTTTTCTCCATCAAGAATTTTTTCTATCTGCTCTCTTGTAATATGAAACTGGTCAACAAAATCATCTACCAGAAATGAGCGGATATTGCCGCTTGGATCTATAACATAAGCCTCTTTGGGCCTTACTCCTTGAAGACGCTCGAGTATCAAACTATAAAAAACGAGTTGGAATTTGTATTCGTCGCGCAGGTCAAGGGTATTCTGAATGTCATAGACAACATAGTGCCAATCGCCGAACACGGAGCGTTCGTCCCGACCGGAGCGTCGGGACAATTCCGACATCGGCCTTGCCTCTAACAAATCCGGCATACCAGCCCAATTCTCATGCATAAGAACTCCGTGATAAACATTCTTCCCTTGTTTCATCAGCTCCAGCGTCGCAAGAAACGCTTCTTCAATATCTTTGAATTGCTCCGGTTTTATCTGCTCGAATTCTTTGAACTTTTTTATTGACTCGCTGGGATTGACCAGCTTGCCTTTATACAAAAGCTCCAAAATCGGCGGAATATGCTTTTTCCTCTTGGCATCGGCGTAAATGTCATACCAAATCCAATGCGGGCATTGGAAGAATTTATAGAAATGATCGGCGGTTAATTGTTGTTTTTGACTAGCCATAAATTAAATATTTAAATCAGGGATTATTTTGAATTGCGAGGCCATCTCGACATAATGACAGTGATCACAATGCTTCTGTGTGTTGCCGCTTACCAGAGGGGGTTCGTCTTGCCTTGCCAGCTCAACCGCCGCTTCAAAAACCGATCCCACCCATTCCAAATTAACTTTAACAGGTTTGACCTGTTCTTTAAATTTTAAGACGTTATGAAAACCGTCTTCTTCTTTTTGAACCTGATAAAAAACAAAAAACGCTTCCGGATAAGTATCGTAGCCCTTCTGTTTTAATATCCAGTTATATATATCCATCTGTTTCTGATAATCGTCGTAGATAGTGATTTCTTTTGAACCAGATGATTTGTAATCAACCACAGCAAGAGAACCGTCGGAAAACTCCAGTACATCGTCAACGGCACCATATAGTCTGGCGTTCAAGTTTTCGTCCACAAAAGATATCCCCTTAAAATTATTTCTCCACTCGGCCAAGTCATCTCCGTTGTAAAGCTTTGCATCCTTAATTCCGGCATTTATTAAAACCGGCGGTAATTCTCCTTTTTCTCTGTAGCCATCAAATTCTCTTTTTACTAAATAATCCACCGCCGCCGATAAAGTGTAAGGATATCCAGGGGGCCTTTTCACTTTATGATGCAAGTCCAGCCAAAAACACCTCGGACAATCGAGAAACAATTTTAACCCGCTGCGGGAGATTTTCAGAGTATTTGAAAAATGAGGCATGAATTCATAGTACGATATTTTTAAAAAAACAAAAGCCCCGCATGGGGCCAAATTTTTATTCGCTGAAGTCAGGATCGTAGTTAATAGCCAACAAATACGGCTTAATTTCATCTGGCGCCATGTTGATTATCCTTTGAGGAACGGACAATGGCCTGATAACAACTTTTATAAAGCGGTCCGGAGTCGTAAAGTATTGATTGGCCACTTCGCGAAGAATCTTTGGAGTAACCTTGTTCAATCTTTTCTGGTAGTCGACAAGCCCCTTAAGCTTCGGATCACCGTTACATGTCGCCCCCACTATTGCTTCACAGAGATTAAGAGGACTTTCAATCAACATTCGCTCAAATGAATCATTAAGGTAGCCCTTCTTATCTTCGCAATCCTCGTTAAACGTTGTGGACTCGTCTGTCTTAAGTTTCTCGCATTCTTCAACTGCCATCTCAACGGCGCGCTCAACATATTTATCATCTCCCACTGTGGCAAATTGAGCCATAGTCATGCCATAAGTGAAAGTACGAGGAGTCTGTGAGGCGGGATGGTATATTCCAGCATTAAATCTGGTGTTTTTTTCGCGCAAACGCTGCTCAACGCGATATTCCCAGATAGCCGTCAAAACATCAAGCGCTACCGAATCTTTTGATAAATATTTACCTGTCGGAAAAGCAATCGCGACATGGGACTGTCTAATCCCCGGCCTGATCAACTCAAAAGACCGAATGCCATCCAAGACCGGAAAATCGTCAGAGTGATCGTAGTCAAGCGGAACAGGCAAACGTTTTGGTAGATCTCCGAAATATTCACGAACCTTTTCCACTGCCTCATTATTCTTCGGGCCGATTAAGATAACAAACATACTTTTTGTCGTATAGCGGTCCCGCACAAATTGACGGGCTTGTTCAAGGGTTATTTCCCGCAAGGCCTTACGTCCGCAATCAATCCGATATCGAGCCGGGTTTGTCCGATACAAATACCAGTGTACCAAATCATAAATATGGTTTTCTGCCACATCCGCGCCTCTCAAACGATATTCATTGTGGACAGCGCCCTTTTCAATTTTCAATGCTCTGATATCCAACACTTTGGGGCCAAGACCATATGCGTCAAGCATTACGCTTCTTACCATATCCGCGTACATATCGAAGCATTTCCACATATGCTCACGACGCCTTAAATCGTCGTGCCCATAAAGCACACTGGAACGATCGCAACGCACATTGATTTCCTCTCCGTGCGTACCGCCCATATAGCGATTAAAGATTCTCTCGGCGTCTCTTTCAGAATATCTAACACCACGACGACACGACATATGCTCTATTAAATGATTTATTCCACTTAGCCCGATTGGATCATGAATTGAACCGCTCCCAAATCCTATGGCTGACAAATTAAAGTTAGAATTTGCCATACTGTAAAGATGTATCCCATTATCAAACTCCGTGACATTGATACGTCCCCTTACTCTCATACAGCACCTTTTTGTCAGAGAACTAATGCCGTAAAAATACAGTAAAAAACCAACGCAGTCAACCTGTGGATAATCGACTTCGCAAGTCGATTATCCACAGGTTGGTCCTGGCAACTTCATTCGAAAGCAGTAAGCAAAGGAATCATAAAAAACCGAGGAAAAACCTCGGTTTATTTTATTAATTTAATAAATAGTCTCCTGTACTTCTTCAAGGTTAATCTAATATCCAATGCCCTGCCTGAATTGAAAGCATTTAGCTTCAGGCGTGAATAGGGATTATCTCCGTTGTCATTGTGCCACTTATACCAGAAGTTACTGAATAACTTCAGTTTTTCATATAAAGTACGGGCGTTATAGGGATCAATAAAAAACCCATTCCCTTCTCCGTTTTCAGGATTAAATTCTTGTATATACTCCGCCATACCGCCGGTTTTTGTGGTAATAACCGGAATACCATTGATAACAGCTCGTTGGTCAGAAGTACCACAAGCTTCACGTTTGGGTTCTGGGGTAACAAGCCAAACATCAGAACCCCAAGCACCAATTCTCAAAAGTTCCAGTGAATATTTTGGAAGAAAAATAAACCGTCCGGGAAGCGCCTCGCGAGCAATGCGATTAAACTCTGACATCCACCAAAGACAGGTATTGTCTGTTTCGGCGGCCATACCGGCACCAACTATTTGCATCCCCAAGCCATCAAGCTGGCCAAGAGGGGTACTAACCGAGACACCTCTGTCTGCGCAAGCGGCAAACAACACACCCGATTCAACTAGTATTGGGTGGAGGTTTTTGTAAGCCGCAAGACGACGGACAAACCAAGCTGTTGGTTTTGTATCACTCTCCAATTTTAAACCGTTCTGGTGGTTTATAAACGAAAGAGCGTGAAGACGAGCTTTTCGGTGGATTTCAAGCAACGCCGATATAGTAATTTCATTTTTATCCCTTACAAAACCGGCTAACTCCGGATACATCCAAAAATTTGAATCAATCCCATTGCGAATACCTGTGATCTTGGAGCTAAATTGAGGAAACATGTCGCGGGTAACACAACAATGCTCCTGGCTTACGGCATTTACCATGTCGGCAAGCACCATTGCCGCCCAAGTAAAATCAAGCACATCGTTTTTAATAAAGATTTGGCTGTATTGATTAAAATCAACGCCCAAACCTTCAAAACGATAATCGTAAAAACGTTCCATACCCGCATGTTCCGGAGTGTGGATGGTAAACAAAGACTTCGTCTTGGCAAAAATCGAATCGCTTCTTAAAAGCGCAATAAAAAGAGCGGTGTGAGATTCGTTCAACCAAGCTACATCGGGTATAAAATTTGTTATTTTTAAAACCTTTCTGACCGCTTTAGCCATAAGGATTTCCTGAAGCAAACGCTTACGCCTGTCTTCGGTGTAGAGAACATCCCATATTTCCGGACATTCAAGACCATAAATTAGCTGATTTTTTCGATGACGTAAATTGCGTACATATACAATGTAATCCCGGCCGTAAATATCAACTACAATTCTTTGCGAAACTGCGGAACAGTTGTCATACGACAACTCAAGATTTCTGTTAAACCAAGGCCTATGATAAAGGGGACAAAAACCAACTCCGTCAATTTTTACATCAGGCAAACCGGCCATGATATCACCGGATAAAATTCCGAGTCCACCTCGAAAATTAGCCCCGCATTGCGGCTCAGGCAAATCGGGTACAAGCATTTCCATAGTTAGAAACGCAACCTTTGGCCTCATTTCGTTACCTCCAGATTTACAGAAAATTTAAAGGATCTGGGCACCAGTATAAACTTGCCGAACCCGTTTTACAATACATATTTTCTCTCCTATGAGTGCGAATAGATAATCTTACCGCCTTCAAAAATATGGAGAGTGTCGGTTTCTTCAGAAACCGTAAAAATTGTCGTATTTTTGAAAATATATGAAGCGGATATAGCAGACAAGTGGCGCAAGTGAACTTTTTCTTTGAATCCGAATTGTTCGGAAAGGTCTTTGAATTTTCCTGGCCGGATTTTGTGTGCTATCTCTTTTGGTTTCAAACCCTCTATCATTATGCCCGAGTGAAGAACTTCCCCTTTTTCGTTTACCAAAATAGCACCGTCAAAATTAACGGTTGACTCCATGTCATAATGAATATCTGATTTCCCTATTTCCGTTACATTCAAGTTTACGTGATGCCTGATATAAATATCCTGCCGACTGTCGGGCATATCCGTGAACTTGTTCCACTTATTTTGCCACCCGAGAATAACAAAAAGACCGAATCCGTCCCGCCTGTTCATCAAATTTAAGATCAGACGGCTTAGCCGTTTTTTTAGAAGCCATGGCAAATCAACTTTGGATCCAACCATGGCTTTTTCAATTTTTTTCAATGTTTTTTCAATATCAATTTGGTGCTTGGCTTTGATGCTTTTAAGGTACTTGGCAAGCAGCCAAGAGCTCGACTGGATCTTGCCTCCCTGCCCGACGCTGAAAACCATCTCACAGCCGATCTTCTTGCAAACCGGCGCTTCAAGTATGTTGGTAGGCGTTTTGTCTCCGCCATTGGCAAAAATATCCGGCTTAATCTTCATTAACTCCCTAGATACGCTCATATCTTCGGGGTTTGGTTCGTGGCCGGTCAGAACAACCTTGTCTACTCCCTTGATAGCTTCGATTATCTCTTTTCTTTCATTCTGATGCATAAATATATGGCCCTTCTTTTTCTTCAGCCAATTGTCATTATTCAGAATAACAATGAGCTTATCGCCAAGTTTTTTAGCATCTTGAATCAGCCTAATATGCCCAATATGAATCGGGTCCATTCCGCCGGATACAGCTACGACAATCTGTGGCGAGTCATGTCGAACTATTTGTCTTTCATTCTTCATAATTTAATTTTACGTCTTTACGGTTAAATTTCCCAGATCTCTTCTTGCGCCCTGTGACACCTCTGCTTTTTCAATAACCAACCGCAGGAATTTTCCCTCGGCCTTCCGTAGCTTTAGCGAAGGAGGCTTTTATTTTAAGCCGTTTTTCATCTGCGATACCACCGAATTTGCCGAAATATAGAAAATGTCATGCGGGTTATTTTTGCACAATGAAGTCCATCCAGACTTTGCCGAAAGGGTCAATAAATTTCTTTAACGCCAGCTCCTTAAAACCTGCCTGCGTTAGTAATTCTCTAAGTTCTTGTTCTGTCCAAAATTTTCGGAAGCGCTTATATTCTCTGCCGAAATCTTCTTTAACATACACGCCTTCATTGCTTTCAGATGATTCTGTAGAGCTAATAAGTGCAACACCGCCGGGGTTTAAGATTGATTTTATCTTACCGAATATTGCCGGAATTTCTGACTTTGGAAAAAGGTGTATAAACGCAAAAGCCAGGATTGCATCAAATTTTTCATCAAATTCTGTCTCTACAAAATCTCCCATTATTACCTTAGCGCCTGGGTTTCTTTTTCTGGCAAACTCAGCCATTTTCGGAGATATTTCTATCCCAACAACTTTGAAGCCTTTCCCTGCAAGCACATTCATTGCAATGCCCACACCACATCCGATATCAAGAATCAAACCCCCTTGTTTAATGTACGGGGCAAAATAATTCATTGCTTCCTCGGTAACAGCCAGTAAGCTGTCCGCTCTTCTTTCGTATTCTTCTGCAAGCTCGTCGTATACTTTTTTATGCGATATAGAATTATTCATATCCTCATTTCCCATGACTTTTTATATTTCTTACCTGACCCGTCCGCTTCGCATAAAGCTTCGGCGAGACTTTGCTTGGTTTTAAATTAATACCTCGCTACTTCCCATGGCAATGCTTGAATTTTTTTGGACGTCCGTCAGGATGCTTCGCTCCGCATGGGCAAGGGTCGTTTCTGCCAACCTTCGGCTGACCTACGACTGACGACTCACGATTTACAACATTTTTATTTGTCGTTAGTTGTTGGTTGTCAATTGTTGGTCTGTGAACGGGTTCGTTTACGACTGACTGATGTTTGTGGGAGTCAACAACTTCCGGTCTGCGTTCTTCCATTTTGGTCGGTTTTGGTCCTTGTATTAACGAAACTTTGAAAATAATGTTGACGACTTGAGCTTCAATAGCCGATGTCAACTGCTGGAACATCTTCTGGCCTTCAATTTTATATTCAACCAGAGGATCGCGCTGGCCAAAGGCACGCAGACGCACTGAGTCACGCAGATATTCCATCGCTTCAATATGATCCATCCAAAGTTCGTCTATCGTCCTTAAGAGAACCAATCTCTCCAATTGCCTCATTTGCTCTTCTCCAATTTCTTTCTCTTTTTCTTCATATTTTTGATTAATAAAGTCTAATATTCTTTTTCTCAGTTCTTCTCTCTCTTTAAAGTCATCGGCTGTAAGCTGTAAGCTGTAAGCTGTAAGCGCTTTAACTGTCTCTTCGATTTCCTTAACGTTCCACTCGTAACTCGCTCCCTGGGTATGAAGGTCAACAACTTGGTTAATAAAGTTATTAATATATTCCAAAATTTTGATTTTTGATTCTTGCCTGCCCGCCAAAGCCTTGGTGTCGGCGGGAGTTTTGATTTCGAGAGTATTTACAATTTCTCTTCTTAAATTGTAAATACTTTCGCGATGCTTGTTCATCACGTCGTCGTATTCGAGCACATATTTTCTGATGTCAAAATTATGGCCCTCAATTTTTGACTGCGCCTGTTCTATCGCCCGCGATATGAACCTGTTTTCTACGACATCATCGTCACCGACGCCAAGCGTTTCCATAATATTGTGGAGCCGGTCGCCGCCAAACACTCTGATGACATCATCCTGCGTTGAAACAAAGAACTGCGATGAGCCAGGATCGCCCTGCCGTCCGGCACGGCCGCGCAATTGGTCATCTATCCGCCTTGCTTCGTGCCGCTCCGTACCAATAATATGGAGACCCCCGACTTCGCGAACCTTGTTCGCTTCGTCGGGCAAAGCAGGATTGCCGCCAAGAATTATATCCACGCCACGCCCGGCCATGTTAGTCGCAACAGTAACCGCGCCAAATCGCCCCGCCTGAGCGTGCAGTTCCGCTTCCTTTTCATGCTGTTTGGCATTTAACACATTATGAGGAATGCCGTCTCGCGAAAGCATTGCCGATAATAATTCGTTCTTTTCTATGGATACCGTACCGACAAGCACCGGCTGGCCTTTCTCGTATTTTTCCTTTACTTCCCTGACTACCGCCCGAAATTTTCCCTCTTCGTTTTTGTAAATCCTGTCGGGCATATCTTTTCTTACCAGCGGTTTATTCGTCGGCACCTCAACAACATCAAGACCATAGACTTTGTGAAATTCTTCAGCTGATGTCCGGGCGGTACCGGTCATGCCGGCGAGTTTTTTGTATAAACGGAAATAGTTCTGGAATGTTATCGTAGCGAGAGTTCTGGATTCTTTTTGAATTTTTACTCCTTCCTTCGCTTCAACTGCCTGGTGAAGGCCCTCTGACCACCGGCGGCCCGGCATTAATCGTCCCGTAAATTCGTCGACAATTATTATCTCCCCGTCTTTTGCCACATAGTCACGGTCTTTTTTAAATAAGACCTGCGCTTTAAGCGCCTGCTCAAGGTGATGAACATGCCTTACTCCTCCTTCATTGTAGATGTTGCTTATGCCCAGCGCTTTTTCTACTTTTTCTATCCCCTTCTCGGTAATAGATACTGCTTTAAGTTTCTCATCTAAATTATAATCTTCATTCTCTACCAAATGTGGCACTACGCGAGCAAATGTTTCATATAATTTGCCGGAGTCCTCATCGGGCGCAGAAATAATAAGAGGAGTTCTCGCTTCGTCAATTAAAATAGAATCAACCTCGTCGACTATGGCAAAGTTATGAACTTTGCCATCGCTGACCATCGCGGACTTAACGCTGACAGTCGCGGACTCTACGTCGACTGTAGCAGAATTATTCTGCGTTTGTCCGCGTTCGTTCTGCGTCTGTCCGCGGATTTGAACCATCTGGTTCAAATCATAAGCCATGTTGTCTCTTAAATAATCAAAACCTAATTCATTGTTCGTGCAATATGTAATATCAGCCGCATAGGCCTCTTTTCTGGCGCAAGGTCGAAAGTACTCGTGAACTACTTTGAAAGCACCAAGAGTATCTCTCTCTTTGTCCAGTTCATCTTGTTTAGAATTTTGGTCATTGGAATTTGGAATTTTATTAGAAATTAGAAATTTGGAATTAGAAATTCCACTTGCTTCTTTGTTTGTCTCGCTATGGCTTGGATCGTATAGATACGAGCTATCGTGGTTTATACATCCCACAGTAAGTCCGAGCAAGTGGTAAATCTGCCCCATCCATACCGCGTCACGGCGGGAAAGATAATCGTTTACAGTCACAACATGAACGCCTTGGCCGGTGAGCGCGTTTAAATATACAGGCAATGTCGCCACCAGCGTTTTTCCTTCGCCGGTTTTCATCTCGGCAATTTTACCTTGATGCAAAACAATGCCGCCCATCAACTGAACGTCAAAGTGGCGCTGACCAAGCGTCCTTTTCGCTGCTTCACGAACAGCCGCAAATGCTTCGGGAAGCAGCGCTTGAAGCGCTGCTTCCCGCCCTGAGGACTTCGAGTAAGCCTCAGTCGAACTCCCAGTCAAAGGGCTTTCTTTTAATCTGTTCCTAAATTCTTGAGTTTTTTCTTTCAGCTCCTCGTCCGACAACTTATCAAATTCCAGCTCAAGCGAATTTATCCGGTCTATGACCGGTTTTAGTGAGTTTATATACCTAGCATTAGCATCGCCAAATATTGAAGATAAAATCGACATAACTTTATGCCGATTTTATCATGATTTCGCCTTCCTGGATAGATCAGCTGACTTTTCCTTAAACTTCTAAAGAATTCCGGGGTTCAGCTCAGTCTAAAAATGGCTCAGTGCTTGGACGATAAGGAGAAAAACAAAGCCTTTCACTGATTGCGAGAAGCTATTCAAACATCTAAGTGGAAAATGTTTATTAGAAGTTGCCTTGAAAAAAGATGTTAAGTTTCCGGGGATACTCGGACTAAAGAATAAATGAACAACCACCGGCGTTAAGCCGGTGGTTTATTCTTGTAATAATAAAAGCCGACGGTTAGTCGGCACGTGAAGATAATAAAACCTCTTTGAATGTCCCGGCTGTTAAATTATTCTCACTCTTTGTTTCTAGCAACTTGGCCTTGATAATATTAGTAATTTCTTCCTTGTTTTGAGCAAAGAACAGAAGAGCAGTCAAGCGTTCTTCTGGTTTTTGAGAGGCAGAATCATATGTATGGTATCCGATCTCTAGTCCTATATGATAGAAAACGAACGACCAGCCAAAACCGAACGAACCGTCACGATTTACAAAACAATAAAAGCCTTCACCGCGGTCTTGTTTTCGAAAACTAGCTTCATTAATCATGAATCCAACCCCATTAGTTTTAACTCTTTGATATTTTCTATCTCCCAATTCTCCTAAATCTAAATCGGCATTAACACTGAGCCAGTTTGGCCAATTAGCTATTTTAAATGAACTAGGCAGTTCTAACGTATCAAAACCCGTTTCCTGAAGTAGAGATCTAATCTCCAACAAATTACCAGCTTGCATGTCAAAACCTCCTATTTGACCGCTTTGTTATTATATTACTTTATCAGTTTGTGTCAAGTATCGCCAAAATTTGCTACGCAACGCAAGAGAAGAAGATATTAAAGAAAGACGCCCGATTTGAAACGAACACCTCGAAGGCGGGTTCTCGGAAAAGTTTCTTGAGCGTGCTTTAGCCGCTCTAAGAGTCTCTGTGGCCGAGAGAGAACAAAAAATTCAGTAGAATTTTTATGTGATGAGTCTGAGGGATGAGGTGGAACGACTATTTTTTGGCTCGCCTTGTCAGATCTGTTCTTTTTTCTTTGAATTTGCTTATTTGTTTCTGGAGTTCATTCTTTACATCAACAATCGCGTTGCGTAAGTCCTCGTGCTGGCAAGTTGCACGCAGAAGTTTGCTGCCTATTTTTAAGTTAACTTCGGCATAGAATATCCTGCCCGAACGATGGTGCTTTGACGGCTTGCCTATCTCTACACGCGCTTCAATAAGATTGCTCGAATCTTTATTGAACTTCTCAAGTCCGCCTATTTTCTCTTCAACAAAAATCCTCAACGGATCATCCAACGAAATATTTTTAGTTGAAATTATTATTTTCATCAATCAAGTTATGCACAAAATTTATTAACAAAATTTATAATTACATATAGATTTAAAATATCACTGAAAAATTTTTATGGCAAACGAGAACGAAAAAAACGGTAATGGTGTTATAAACTCCTCCGACAAGAAATATAAATTTTTATTTGTCTCGTGGGAAGCGTCGAGCGGAGATTTGGCATGGAAAATTCAAAATGAGGGACACGAGGTTAAATGCTGGATAGAAGATGTAACTGATGAATATGACGGCTTTCTGGAGAAAGTCGGCGGACACTGGAAAGATCACGTCAACTGGGCAGACGTAGTTGTGTTTGACGACACCGGATTCGGCAAAGAAGCTGATGCACTCCGTAAAAACGGCAAAGCCGTAGTAGGCGGAAGCCTTTACACCGACCGCCTTGAAGAAGACAGGGAATTCGGCCAGTCGGAAATGAAACGACTTGGCATGTTAACTCTTCCCTCTTGGGATTTCGATGATTATGATAAAGCCCTTCAGTTCATAAAAGAAAACCCGGGACGATACGTATACAAACCGTCAAGTTTTACATCAGTAAACTTATTTACTTCAGGCGACCTGAAAAGAGGGTTATTGTTCACCGGCAAAGAAGAAGACGGAAAGGATTTATACGAAATAATCGAGCAGAACAAAAAAGTATTGAGCCGAAAAGTAAAACAATTCCAACTCCAAAAATACGTAAACGGCGTAGAAGTCGGAGCATCGGCATTTTTCAACGGAGAAAAATTTATTACACCTATTCTCATGGCGTTTGAACACAAAAGATTATTCCCCGGAGAACTTGGGCTTATGACCGGAGAAATGGGTACATCCACGTTTTTTTGTGAACCAAATAAATTATTTAAAGAAACAACGGAAAAAATGGAAGAAGGCCTAAAAAAATCCGGCTATGTCGGTTACATTGATATCAACTGCGTCGTCAACGGCCGAGGCATATATCCGCTTGAATTTACGACGAGATTTGGCTACCCAACTATCAGCATCCAACAGGAAGGGGTATTGAATGAATGGGGAGAATTTTTTTATGCTCTAGCCAGTCATCAAGATTATCAGATCAGAACTAAAAGAGGATTCCAGATAGGCGTCGTTTGCGTGGTGCCTCCCTTTCCTTATCATGACCCGACCCAGATGGAAATATACAAAGATCTGTCAATTCTTTTTAAAAAGCCGGGTCTTGAGGGTATTCATCTCGGCGATGTTAAGGTGGTTGACAATATATGGCGAGTTGCTGGAGATAGTGCTTATGTTTTAGTCGTCACCGGAAGCGGATCAACCATGGAAGAGGCCCGCAAACAGGCCTACTTGAGGATAGAGAATGTAATCTTAGTTAACATGTTCTACCGCACTGATATTGGAGCCACTTGGGGCGAAGACAGCGACAAGCTCCAGACTTGGGGATATTTATATTAAATCAGGATATGTTTAGTTCTCGCCATCAGGGCGGGAATTTTTGTTTTAATGATAGAGAAGCCGAAATATTTTTGGAAGATAGCATCAAGATTTTCACGAAGATTTTTAGTGTTAGCAACGGATACATATTCCTGAATCGTATCGGGTTCCACCAAAATATACGCATTTGCTTCATCAATGGCGACATCGTCGCAATAACCCATCAGGCACAACCCTTTATTTATGGGTCCGATATTGTGTTCCCTTATGCATCTTTCCGCTTCTTTGCAGTAATCCGGATTAACATGAGTAGCACCGTGGACAAACTCATGTCTGACTGTTTCGGTAAAATACTCGGCGTCGGGAGTAACTCCAATCACATAAAAATCGCCTCGGGCATCTTTGCAAATGTTCAAAAGATTTTGCTCAAGCGGCGTTAGGGGATCAAAACAGCCGCGCTTAAAAGGATCAATGACACTGGACGGGATATTGAACCCATACCAGTCCTTGGCATAAGTAAAAGCACCGTATTTTAAAGCATACCAATGGGCAAAGTCATCAACGCTAAAAACCCGCCCCTTGAACTCCGGTGATTCATAATACTCCTGAAATCTCATAAATGTCCCGGCCAAAACTTGACGACTTTGAGATTCTATTAGGTAAATAGTGCCATTCATTGTCATACAAGTCTTTTTGTCAAAAACCTAAAATAATTGCAACTTGACTTACTTACTAAAAGTTGGTTAGTTTTTGAGTTCATTTTCACTTCTTAAAAACTACGTTAGAATGTATTTATGAAAAGTTTTGGGCAACCAAAGTTTGAACAACCAAAAAAAGAAGAAAGGCCGATTCCCAGCCGTCCCAAGTTAAGATATATAGAAAAAACTATTTCTCTTTTGGAGTCCGACATTGGACCGGATGGCCGAGAAATAAATTGGAAAGATGTGTACGAAAAAGTAGGACCCTGGAATTCAGGCCTTGAACTTTCGAATGAAATAAGAGACGTCGTACGAGAATATTTATTATCTAAATTCCCAAAAATAAAGGAAAAAATACCCTCGATTGAAGATCTCCCCGGCCCCGAATTACTCAACGCCTTAAGCTATGGCTAGTTTGAAGAACTTGGCGAAGAAGTCAGCGAAACCAGAACCGAGATACTACTTGCAGTTTTGGGACATATTACAAAAAAGATAGAAACTAGAATCTATAAAAAAGTTCTAGAAGAAGCAAGTGAAGATGAGATTCAAAAATTAGGCCTGCCGCCTAACATGCGACAACTCGTCATTGATTGCTTAGATGCTTCTGTTAAGTCCGACCCTCTGTTTATACGTTTTCTGGCCTACTCTCAACTTGCGCCAAAGCCACCCAAAGATGCCGATCCCATTGCTCCAATCGGTCAAGATGGTCAACCACACACTTTTCCAGAACTTTTTCCTCATGAAACTCAATTTATATCTAAAAAGTTATCTGCCATTTTAGAAAATGGGCAATTGTGGAAAAACGAACCAGGAGCAGATGAATTTTTGGAATACTTGGGGTATTTGGCCCAATTTTTTTCTGAAAAAGATATTGAGAAATCCAAAGAACTGCACAAAAAGGTTGAGAAAACATACGGTCAACTTATTTCTTCTGATTTCCCTTTGATTATCGTTCCTCCACTTGAAGGATACTACAAACCACCCTACCTTGACCCCGAATTAAAAGTTGCCATAAGAACCCCTGAATTAAGATCCCAAGAAGAAAGATTCCGCTCTATCCAAGAGGCATTAGCGGGTAAATTAGACGAACTCGGCGTTGGTCAATTTTCTGATGACATGCGGAAAAGAGTAATTAGAAGTTTTATTTCCATTGGTTCCTATGGAGTAGGAATTACATTTAATGCCGTAGCCCAAGAAGAACCGGCAATAGCATTATTTATTAATGATCAGATAAGGGCTTACGACACAAATCTTAAGAAATTTTTACCATTAGTTAACGGCTCAGAAAAATTTTTTTCCGGAGTTACGGAACAAAGAGTGGAAGAGATGTCCCGCGAAGATACCATATTGCATGAGTTGTCCCATGCCGTCTATCCAACTAAAACACCAGAAGCCAAAAGATTAGGGGCCGAACAAGAATCAATTATTGGAGAGATCGCAGCTGAGTCAATATACAGAGGTGTAATAGGAGAACTTATTAATGACGGCGAAATTGATTATACGCCAGAACAATATGCCGTGATAACCCTTTGTATGCCGCTTATAACAATAGAGGGGAGTAGCGATACTGATGATGAGTACTACAAGGCGGCAGTTTTTGTTCTTAATGGTTTATTTGAAAAAGGCATCGTGGAATTTAACAAGGATAAAATTTATATAAAAGACCAGGCTGCTTTATTTGAACATTTTAGAAACAACGCCAGAGAAATACTATCACTTTATGAAGATCCTGGAATGACTGAACAAAGGACAAAAAACTGGCTTTCAAAAAAACGCAGAGCCGGAAAAAAGTTACAAGAAGTTATCGACTTTGTGAAAGCCAGAAAAAAATAATTACCTATTTTTTTGAATAGAAAACGTATCTGTTTTTCTTTCGATTACCGCTCCGTATTGAGTTTTAACTTTCAACTCCCAATCATATTCCGTACCCTGTAAATCAAATTCTTTATAACCGGCGTTCTTAACCCAATTCAAATCTTCAAGATACAAAACAGTGCCCAGATCTTTTACTGAATAATCGTGAAGGCCGATTACGCTGGTGAATCTTCCGATGTGATTAGGCACTTCGTAGCCGGCATTGAAACCAACCGGACGATCATCAACAACCATAACCCTTGCCGTCGAAAAACCCTTAAATCCATTTTTTATTACCAAGCGGTATCTCAAGTCGTAAACATCTTCTTTTTGCTTTTTAGTTACTTCTTTTAGCCAGTCGTTTACTATTTTAATCAGACTGTCGCTGGTGAAGTCGTCAGCGTTTAGAACTTCTGCTTTGTGTTCCCGATAAAACTTGCTTCTGGAATTTCTTATTTCCTTAAAATGTCCGCCGGGCAAATTTGGATCATATTTATCCATATCCAAGACCGGCCACATTAAAGAATAAAAAATGTCATTCGATTTGACTCCTGCCGTATTTTTCAATTTGGGATAAATTTTGTCCGAAACATCGTCACACCAGAGTTCTTTTATTTTTTTGTCTTTAAATGTTTCCAAAGCAAATTCTTCTATTCTTTTTGCCATGTCGGCTTCGTGTGAAAGCGGATCAGACCAAATCCTCCACTTATCCGGGTAGCGATGAGTTAAGAGTCCGCTTCCGTCGGGCCATTCGACAAAAACAGGCACGCCATCAGGAGAGATGATACTACAAGCCCACCAATCAAGGTTGTGGTCAGAAGTATGTCCAAATTTTTTTATTGAGGATTCAATCTGGCCGCGTTCAGTTTCTATGTTTTCGTAAAATTTCATAGCATAAATTACCTCGTAATATCCGCTCCGGTTTTATAGGTGTTGAGCTCCAAATCGTTGATTATAAATATCGCTTCCCAGTCGCGGCTGGAGGCGTCCCACTGCTGGGGAGTGATGTTGAGCCAGTGCTTCGTGCCATCCGGCCAGACGGCATACACCGGTTCTCTGTCTATATATCTTACGTAGTTGGCTGTTATATAAGAATGAAATATAGCATCATCAACCTCAATTACTTTCGCATCTTTTAAGTGGCCATACAAAGCGATAATTTCCGGCCTTAAGTATCTTTTATATTTTCCTTCAATAACATAGGTTTCGCTTTCTTTTGCTTTTTTAATAAGCACCCCGTTTTTCAGAACTGAACCGAAGTCAACGCCAAGAGTTTTTTCTTCGAACGCTGCAGTCAAAGTTAAAAATGACGGAACTTCCTCTTTCCCAAAATCAGATATTTTTTTGTCGTTAATGGGAAAAATAAAGAAATGCTGAAGACCGCCGGGATCATTAACGTAAAAATCCTTATCCAGAATACTAAAACGTCCCAAATTATCAGCATAAGCAAATTTGGAGCTGTAGGACGGAGAAAGCTTGATAACTTTATCGCCAAAAAGAGAGCCATTAACTAAGAATTTATGCCCGTACACCTGCCACGGCTTGAGAGAATAATCAAAAATATTTGATTCCGAACCAACAAAGATAGTTAAACGCTGGGGAGACGCTTTGAAATTTTTAAGACCCGGATTGGAATAACCGAATTTAGAATTTATAGAGCTGTCGCCAATATAACTCGCCGCCAGCCATCCACCAAAAACATCCATAAACCTATCGCTATTACCACGGTTGGATAATATATCATTTATTGACGAGATGCCGACTAGGTTAGTTTGAAGGGTTTCTTTTAGAAAATCAGTGCCGTATTTGTCTGATATGTATTCAGCAAACAGAGCTACCAAGGCATAGTCCAATGACACATTGGGCCATTCGGTCAAGCTATCGGAGGGATTGTCAAAAAAAGTTTTGGCTCTTCTCTCAACGTTTGAATTAAAAAAAATATTGTTGTAACCGGCCAACGAAATAGAATATTCTGACCGCAATTCATTTAACCACACATCCTCGGTCACATCTCTTAATAATTCTTTCTGATTAAAAGAGATGAGATGCTGAAACTCATGAGCCAAAAAAATCTTAGTATACGGGCTGGACACTGATTCGGCGCTAATGACCACCATTTCTCTTTCGTTGGAATCAGGAGCTGATTCTTTCGAGTAGCCGTTTGACGTACTGAAATATCCGCCATTGCCTGATTTTAATTGTTCCAACAGTATGGTTATGCGGTTATCACCATCTATCCCCGGTTTGGGTTCCTGTCCCCAAAACGATGTCTCGGTCGGATAAATATTGATATCAAATTCTGAAGATAGCTGATCAACATCCAAGAGCAGTTCTTGTCTTTCAAAAACATTTAAATTGCCCCAATAATCATCGTCAACATAAAAATAAGCATTCCCGCCGATATGACGCAACGTCGCCGACATTGATTTGCGGATAAATTTGTCAAACGTCTCATTGGTTTTAAAAACCTGGTTCTGCCCAATAACATCGGCGTAGGCCTGTGAATATACAAAAAGCGGCATAATCAGTACCGTACACAATATCACCGCAAATCTCGTTTTGTTTTTGATTGCCATTTATTTATTATAGCAAAATTTTTAGTAACTGAGTAATCAGCAACTAAGTAATTTAAACCTACTGACAAATTTATCATATGATAAATTTGTCAGTAGGTTGTTCTTAACTTATTAGGCATAAGGTACAAAAACGCCGGCCTGTTTTTCATAAAATATGCTCCAACTTACCTTTAGTGGGAGCAATGGTTGAGGCCAACAAGATTGAATTTAAAACCTTTTCTTTTTGTAGTCTGGAAAGTCCCCTGTGAACCTCTACGATGTCTCTCATATGGGAAAAGTGACCCTCTAAAGAGTTGGTCGTTTTGGGAATGTTTCTGTTCTGCTCAAAAGTAAACAGATAAGGTCTGTTCCTCAAAAGCGACATAACCGACCTTCTTAACGGTTCATGAGTAAAGAATCTTTCTCCGGTAAAGGGATTAACTGTTCTCTCATTAAGAAAGTCCCGATACTTTTCTAAATACTCATCCAGATAATGATTAAAGGTTTTACTGTCCGTGGTGTATAGGAGCTTGGCTAAGGCTAGCAACGCTTGACCGGCCTCCAGTTGAGGATTTCTGGTTGTGCCATTGACAATGATTCTTTCCATATGAACATGGCACATTTGATAAGGAATACCCGCAAATGCTTGTTTTAAGCCGCCAAAACCATCTCCAGTAACAGACAATATCTTGTAGCCAAGCTTTTCCAGATGATCTCTCCCCGTAAGATAAATGCTGGTGGTTTCCGTTTCTCCAAAATCCCACCACAGGTTTTCTTTTCTTTTAAGGTCTCTGAAGGCGACTGTGCACCAGTTGGTATTTTCTTTTCTTTCTCCGAAGTAAAGAGCGTCAGCTATCAAGTTGATTTGTCTTGGGAAGTGAGTTTTTAAAGGCGGCTGATATTTATCTAAGTATTGTCTAAGCGTTCTTTTGTCTTTTTGATACTTGGCTCTTAGTTCTCTCAGTGTTTGTTTTTCAAAAACGTATTCTTTCCAGAGTGTTTTTTGGAAATCAATCTTTTCTCTTCTTTCATTCCTGAACCGGTTGTCACAATCATTGCAACTCCAGGTTTGGAGACCTCTTTCTTTGCCTCTTTTCTTTGTTTTGTTCGACCCGCAACTTGGGCACTTTTTGTGTTTTTTTATTCATAGTAGATAAAAAATATATGAATTACGGCTCTGTTACAAGAAAAAACCGACTAAACAGGCCGGCGTTTTTGTACCTTATGCCACTTATTAAGTCACTAATCAAAAAACCCGCTTCTGCGGAATTTGAACGGCTGACTATCGGCCGACGTAAGGAAGACAAAGTAAGTCCGTAGAACTTATGGGATTGCTCTTTTTTCCGTGCCTTTTGACCCTTCGGCGTTTCCGCGGTATAGCCATTTCTCAAGAGAGACACGCGGTTTCCAATTCAAAAGTTTTTTTGCTTTAGAAATATCGGCTAATGTAACCCTTGACTCGCCGGGTCTTGGCGGTATGTAAATATGTTTCTTGTCAATCATCTTGGCAACCTCGTTAACTGTGTAATTTCTACCGCTTCCGATATTTACGAGCTGGCCTACCGCTTTTTTGCTTTTCATTGCCGCAATATTTGCTCTTACCACATCGCCGACGTAAGTAAAGTCGCGCAACTGCTTTCCGTCGCCAACTATCGTAAGCGGTTTGCCTAATTTTTTCTGTCTCAAAAAAATACCGATAACCGTCGCGTAAGCGCCTTTAGTTGACTGCCTTTCTCCGTAAACATTGAAATAACGCAAACAGATAATTGGCAATTTGTATAAGGAGTAGAAAAGCCCGGCCATTTCTTCACCCATATATTTGAAAAGAGCATACGGATTTTTAGGCCGTACCGCCATGTCTTCTCTAAGCGGCAATTCATCCTGATCGCCGTAAGCAGACGAAGAAGCGGAATACACAACCTTGCCAACATTAGCCTCCCTGGCAGCCAAGAAAACATTGAATGTTCCTCTAGCATTATTGTCAAATGATTCAGCGGGGTTTATGATAGACGGCTGTATTCTGGGTTGGGCGGCAAGGTGAAATACACAGTCAACACCCTTGAACAAGGGTTTAATTTTTCTATAATCGCGGATATCCAGCTTATAAAACTTCGCCTTAGGATTTATGTATTCTTTCCTTCCCAGCGATAAATTATCAATGATTATCACCTTGTGGCCAAGCTGAACAAGCTCATCTACTAGATTAGAACCTATAAATCCCGCCCCACCCGTAACGAGCAGTTTCACTGCTTGACTTACAACCTACAACTTACAACCTACAACTTTTTGTTGTTGGTAGTTGGTTGTTAGTCGTTGGTTAAATCCTTATTTTTCTTCGTTTCTGCACGATTATTTCTTTGTTGTGCCTTGAAACCTCTTCAACCGTAAGGCCCTGCCATTTCAGTAACTCTGCATTATAGTTCTGTACGGCCTTAAGCACCGAGAGTCCCCCTTTTAGGACTCTAGCGAAATCGGCCTGTCCTGACTTTGTCGAGAACTCTCGATTGCTTTTCGGCAATCGGAGCTTTTTGTCTTTCTCAATTTCTTGAAGCAACCCTTCCGCAAACTTTATGAACGCGGCCATATCTTTCGGAAAACAGTATCCGCCGGCGCCGCAATAATTGCCATGTTCAATATTAAGCCAAGCGGGGCCTATTCTTAGGTCAGCGCCGATTATTTCCCTTATGTTTTCATAATTAACCTTGGCATTCATTTTATCTTTCTTAAACTTTTCATTTACCGCATAACAAATATCAGCGAGTATGTTCCCGTAGACGACCTTGATGTGCCCGAAGACATTCGAAGCATATTTGCCCATTTCAGCTTCAGTGGCATTAACCGACTTTTTGGAATAATCGGAAGTCCATGGCCTTATGAAGTTCTTCTTGGGCAACAAGTTAAGCACTTCAACAGCGTCGGAAATACTTTTGACGGTAGTGCCGACTATCTGCCTGTCGGGAGAAAGAAAATCCTCCCAGGCCTGCGATTCGGTGAGAAATTCTGGGTTAAAAATAAACCTCTTTTTTGGATACTTTTTTTGCAAGCCCTCAATGGTACCCGGGGGAACGGTTGATTTTATCACTATTATCTTGCTGTCTTTAATCTTGCCAACCGCCGACTCAACAATAGAAACATTACAGCTACCGTCGCTATTGGGAGGAGTCGGCACAGCAACGAAAACAATCTCGGCCTTGTTTATGTCGTCGAAATATCCCTTTTTTGGGTCAGCATCATAGCAAAACAGATCCTTACCTCTTTTGTAGCCATTTAGTTCTTCAAACCACCGCCTGATAGGGCCTCCCACCATACCGATGCCGATAATACCAATTTTGAGTTTGTTCATATAAATATAATGCGAACTCAGCGAACTATTATGCGAATGATGCGAACCGAACAGTCCACATTGACCCGCTTTTGTTCGTAGGTTCGTATATTTGTTCGCAGATTCGAATTATATATTATCATTCTTGCTTTTTATTGCAAATTGGGGCAAAATAGAGGTACACCATGAAGAAGTTCCTCTTATTCATTTCAGACCTCGCCGTGCTTTTTGGCTCTCTTTTATTAACCCTTTATTTGAGGTACGGACAGGGGTTTTCCGAAAAACTGGAATTCCACTTTATACCTTTTTCCTCAATTTTTATAGTTTGGCTTATTATTTTTTATATTGCCAATTTATATGAGCCGGCAACGCTGAGAAATAACATCTATTTTTACTCTGCCCTTCTTCAGGCAATCACTATTTCATCAGTAGTTTCCCTCACGCTCTTTTATCTGGTCCCTCTCTTTAAGATCGCCCCTAAAACGAACTTCGCCATTTTCGCAGCGATTTTTACCGGATTGGAATTTAGCGTAAGATTCGGCTTTAACAGAATATTCGAGAAAAAATTTAAGAAAACCGTCCTCATTGTCGGTTTGAACAGACAAGCATTTGAATTAGCCCAATTTATTAAAAACAATCCCCAGCTTGGGTACAATTTAAAATGCGTAGTCGATTTAACGCCTAATCAACCGAATGATCCATTAGCTGACAGAGAGAAGGAATTCGACAAATTCGACATAATCCAGGGATTAGACGTTCTTGAAAAACAGATAAAAGATAACGAGATAGACACAATCGTCATAAGTCCTGAAGCATATCAGACACCCGAGACGATAAATATCTTCTACAGATCATTGGGAAAGAAGATAATCTTTCTTAACTTGGCATCGTTTTATGAACGGTTGACGGGCAGAATACCGTTGGGCGCTATAAACCAAATCTGGTTTCTAGAGAACTTAAGTGAAGGAACAAAAAGAGGATATGAGATAGTCAAAAGGTCTGGTGATATTATTTTCGCCATAGTTATCGGAGTAATATCTCTAATCCTTTATCCATTCGCAATATTGGCAGTAAAAATAAGTTCTCCGGGACCAATTTTCTACAGACAAAAACGGGTTGGCCAATTGGGCAAAGTGTTTGAGATAGTCAAATTCAGAACAATGCGCAAAGACGCAGAAAAAGATACAGGCGCCATTTGGACAACCGAAAATGATCCTAGAATAACAAAAGTCGGCAATTTTTTAAGAAAAACACGGTTAGACGAAGTGCCACAGGTATGGAATATCTTGAAAGGAGAGATGTCCTTCGTTGGTCCGCGCGCCGAAAGGCCGGAGTTTCATGATTTGTTGCGAAAGAACGTACCATTCTATGAAGAGCGTTATTTGATCAAACCGGGCCTTTCCGGCTGGGCGCAGATTAATTTTCATTATGGTTCATCGGTTCAAGATGCAGCTGAAAAACTGAAATACGATCTTTATTACATTAAAAATAGGTCTCTACTTTTAGATCTTGGGATAATTTTGAAAACAGTTAGAATTGCTTTCAAACAAGCGGGAAGATAAAAGTCGCACCTTCGGCGTTCCAATATCTAAGTTCCAAAACGTTTTGGGTTTTGAGTTTTGATATTTGGATTTGTTTAGAATTTAGGGTTTAAGATTTAGAGATTTACTCACATTTATCCACAAATTTATTTTTAGGAATTTAAAATTTATTGTAAATTAAAAAGTATAAATTGAAAATTTTTAATTATGCTTCCTACAAAAATTTTTTTCACAAAAGGAGTCGGCGTGCACAAGGAATATTTGACTTCTTTTGAGTTGGCATTACGGTCAGCGGGCATCGCTCCGTATAATTTAATCTCCGTATCAAGCATCTATCCGCCGGAAGTTAAACGGGTCTCGAGAGAAGAAGGCATTAAATTACTGCCCCCAGGTTCAGTAATTCCCGCGGTAATGGCCCGCAATGCGACTAACGAACCAAACCGGTTGGTATCAGCCTCGATCGGCGTGGCTATTCCCAACGATTCAAAACAATATGGTTATCTGTCAGAACACCATCCTTTCGGAGAGACAGATGAAAAAGCAGGTGAATATGCCGAAGACCTAGCCGCAACAATGCTTGCGACAACACTGGGTATAGAATTTAATCCCGAACAATCTTGGGACGAAAGAGAACAGATATACAAGGCCTCCGGACAGATAATCAGGACATCTAACATCACTCAATCGGCTATAGGCAACAAAGACGGACTCTGGACTACCGTCATCGCCGTCGCGATACTTATTGAGTAAACTTGAGTTTCCAGGGCAGCCAAACTGATTCCCAAATAATTTTGCCGGACATTTTTGACTGTCCTTCTCGACGCTCGGAGAATGTTATGGGATGCTCGATGATATTACAGCCGGCTCTGATAAGCCGGTATTTTAATTCAATCAAAAATGCGTACCCTTCGGATTTTATTTTTTCAAGATCAATTTTCCTTATACAATCGGCGTGATAAGCATTAAAACCGGTCGTAGCATCCATAACGGGAAGGCCAAGAATTGTTTTGACGTAAAAATTGGCAAACTTGCTCAACATTTGTCTGAAAAAACTCCAATTTTTAATTCCCCCGCCTTGAACATAACGAGACCCGACAGAAATATCGTAATTCTCAAGGTCTTTAAGCAAAGCGGGCGCAACGTTAAAATCATGCGAAAAATCGGCATCCATCGTCACCAGAAAATCATAGTCCCTTTCAAGCACCCACTTAAACCCGTCCACGCTTGAGTGCCCATAGCCAAAATCTTTCAACCGCTTAAGAATAAAGAGGTTATTATAATTCTGTCTTAATCCTTCAACCAATTCCTGCGTGCCGTCATTTGAATTATCGTCAACAACTAAAACTGAAATATCCGGTATCAAACCAAAAATCGCCGGAATTAACTTCTCCAAATTTTCCTTTTCATTAAGAGTCGGGATTAGAATAATCGACTTATCAATCATAAATTGAAAATTTAAATATTAAAACAAAAGGTTAAATGTAAAATTTTAAGATTTTTAATCGCCATTTTGATTTTTGGATTTTAAATTTTGAACTAAAAACAAAATAGTTGCCAGCCAGAACGGTGTCATATAGATCCAGACATTCGGCCAGTAGTTAATGCCAAAAAAGTTCCAAATGGGCAAAAAGACCGTGACCGAGTCGGCCAAAAAAATATACATGGCCCACTTATGTTTCATCATAAATGGAATAGCGGCCAAAGAGATTAAAGTCGTCGCCGACAATAAGTACTTAGAAAAAGAAAAGGTCATAAAACTTAACAGTAAAAAATTGGCGATAATTGAACAAATAAAGACATTGCGATATTTAAATTTTTTGTCTTTCCACAATACCCAAAGCCCCACCAGTATTAAAAACGGCGAAACCATAATTTTTCTATAAGCCAAGAAAAGATTTGCCCCAATTCTAAGCGGACCCTTAACCCCGACAGTAAAACTTTCCACCAGCGGCGGCGGGTTACCGGTATCAAAACTCCCTTGATATGAGTTAATAGCCGCATTATTTATCGGATGACCGACCTGATAATAACTGGCCGCCAGATAAATAAAGCCCATAGTTAACCCTAATAAGAAAAACAATTTTGTTTTCTTTCTATCCCGTAGTTCGGGGGTAAACAAAGGCAGAAGCACCAAAGCAAACGGCTTGACTATCCCGCCAAAAGCCCAGATTAACGGAATCCATGCTTTTTTCCATATACTTCCATAAATAATAAGCAGAATAAAAAATAAAAGCGCCCCCTCCTGAAAACCTCTCATCAAGGTTGTATATGGATAAGGAGTAAGAAGAAAAATTATTAAACCGTACGCGCCTGCCTGTTTGCTGCCAAAGATGTCTCGGGCAACTAAATACATCAGAGGCACAGACATCAAAACCAAAAACATTGAAGTGTAAGCAATCGAAAGATGGCTGCCTGTCAGCCAGAAAAACGGAACAGATAAAATAGAAAGTCCCATAAAACCGTAATATGATTTAAAATCCACAACTCCCCTGGCTAACGACTCGGTAAATCCTTCGTAATGAAAGCCGTCGTCAGTAAGTTCCGGCTGACCAGTCAAAAAGTAAGCAGTCATAACTGCCATTATCGTCAGAATAAATATCGTGTACGTTTTGTTCATTTTAATTTCTTCGTTAAATAAATAAATGAAATGAGGTGACTTACTGAAAACCAAATTGTAACCATTACAACACTTCCCCACAAGCTGTAATTTTTAATGAGCCAAAGCCCGAGAGGAATTCCGCCAGCCAGAATTAAAGAATTAATCATAATGGATACTTTGACTTTATTTATCGCCCGCCACATCGGACCCAGCCCGACCCCGATGCCGAATAACGAACCGTATGCGATAAGACCGAAGATATACTTGATTGACGGCAGATAACTTTCTCCGTACAAGAGTTTAAACGCAACCGGAGAAACAATCGCCGCCCCCACCGTCAGCAAGGCCGAAAAAACAAAAGAATAAAGAGAGATTCTTTTGAAGGTTGAAAACAACTGTTGTTTGTTTTCAACCTGAATTTTGGGAAATTCAACATTAAGGAGAATTGATATCGGCCCGAGCAGACTTAAAGCCAAGTTGTTATAGCCAAAAGCCAACTTAAAGAACGAAACCTCCGAAGAACTGACATAAATACCCGTGAGAATAACCGGCAGAGCTATGTATACATTGCCCATATTTCTGTCCAAAGCCACCCAGAAAGTAAACCCGAAATATTTTTTGATGTCTACTGTTTTGGCAATGTGAACAAGACGGCCTAGGCCGGGAAACAACGGTTCACTTTGGGCAAACTTAATGAAAAAGATGGAACATGCGATAAAAATAACGACGGCCCCTGCCAGTTGGCCACCGACTGCGCCCAAAACACCAAAACCTAAAAAAACAAAAATTAAAGACAACGCGTACCTTAATGACTGATCGGACAAAAGCAAAGCGGCAAGAGACTTGACTCTTCCGGTAACCTGAAAAGATGAATATGTGAGAGTGAATAAAAACGAGGATAAAATAGCGGCAACCGCCACAATGGCGGCATAGATTCCAATTAAAGAGTCGCTGTACAGTCTGCCGGCTATATTCGGTAAAAAGGCGGAAACGGCAACAACTATCAAGGCAGCAAAGAAAGTTATTTTTAGCATGAATCCCAGAATATTTTCCACCTCCGCCCCGTCCCCCTTAGCATAAGCCCTGCCAAGCAAACTGGACACCGCCTCTTGTATGCCCATGCCCAATATCAGACTGGTCATACTAGCCATACCTATGGCAAGCGAATAAACGCCGAAAAGTTCCGGCTGAAACAACCGGGCGATAATAATCCCGATGCCAGCCTGAATTATATTTCCGGCAAAACTCCCCGCCTGAAGCGTCGCTGTTTTTCTAATAAATTGATTTTTATAGAAATAATCGAACTTTCTGGTTAGGTTCATTTATTCTTAATTCAAATGCTATCTCAATATACCATATTGCCAAAAGCTAGAAAATCTACTATTTTATTGAGGTTAACTATGAGAAATAAAACAGCGCTTATTTTTGGTATCACCGGTCAAGACGGTTCGTACTTAGCTGAAATCCTTTTGAAAAAGGGATATATTGTGCATGGCGTCGTGAGGCGGGCCTCGACTTTTAACACGGCGAGGATTAACCATCTCTATCAGGACCCGCACAACGAAAACAGGAAACTTTTCCTACATCATGGTGATCTCGCCGACGCCGGTACAATCCGGAAAATAATTAATAAGGTTAAACCGGATGAGGTTTATAATCTTGCCGCACAATCGCATGTCAAAGTCTCGTTTGAAATTCCTGAATATACAATGGATATCACTGGCAACGGCGCATTGAGAATTCTTGAAGCAATTAGGGATTTTGAAAGGGGTCAGGTCCCCTCGAAAAAGGGACCTGACCCCTTTTCCAAAACTGACCCCTTTTCCAAAAGAAGAGTTAAATTTTACCAGGCAAGTTCAAGCGAAATGTTTGGCGCATCCCCTCCGCCCCAGAACGAAAATACGCCATTCGTGCCGCAAAGTCCTTACGGCGCAGCAAAAGTATTCGCCTGCAATATGACAAAACTCTATCGAGAGGCATACGGAATATTCGCAATAAACGGCATACTTTTTAATCACGAGTGCTTAATTGAGCAAACACCTGTAATTATCCGAAAAAACGGCCTTGTTGATATAGTGGCCATCGAGGAAATCGTGCCTCATAGAGAAAATCCTCGTCACGGAATTAAATATTCTACCATATCTAATGGAGCGCTAGAAGTATGGGACGGCGACAAATGGACCAAAATAAAAATGTCAACCGCTACTTGGAATAAGGCCGGATCTAGCAAAGATAAAGAAGTTAAAACTGTAATTTGCCGCGGTGGCTATTATGAAGCAACAGCCGACCATTTGTCGTTTTTAAAAAATCAAATACCTGTTACAACTAAAAAATTAAAAAGGGGAGACAAATTAGAATTAAAACAACTGCCTGATTTGACTGAAAAAACAACAGCGACATTGGAGGAAGCGGAGTTCCTGGGAATGATGGTGGCAGATGGATATATTGGCAGTAACGGTAATGGAAGGTTTATTAACAACAGCAGGAAAATTCGTGAAAGAATGGCAAAACTATGGGAACAAGTTGCCGCGGGTTATAGCAGAGAAGATACCCACCCCAGTGGATTTGTAAAAGGGCGGAAGGTATTTTCGCTGGAATTCAATGGTAATTCAAAATACTTAAAAATGGTGTGGTCCGAGATTTATAATCAAAAACTTTTTAAAAAAATTCCCTTGAGAATCCTTAACAGCAATAAAGATATAATTTTGGCTTTTATTAGAGGATACAACGTCTGTGATGGATTAAAAGGCGGCCACCAGAAAACTGAATTTAAATCATTCACAACAAATTCTCAAGTGTTGGCATCGGGATTATGGTACTTAATAGATAAAACACTTGGATTAAGAATAACAATTCATCCTAAATTCAGAAAAGATAAAAAATATTTCCATATTAATATTAATTCCGATATTAGAAATCAGAAAAGCAAACATCTTCAAAAAGATATATCGGAAATAAAATCCGTGAAGAATTATGATTATACCGGTTGGCTGTTTGACTTAGAAACAGAAAGTAGCACCTTTTCTGCCGGTATAGGACTAACCTGGGTTCATAATAGCCCCCGTCGAGGTGAGACATTCGTAACCCGCAAAATTACTCGTGGCATCGCCAGAATAAAAGCCGGTTTGGACAAAAAATTATACCTTGGCAACCTGAACGCCAAAAGGGATTGGGGTTACGCCCCGGAGTTTTGCGAAGCAATGTGGCTGATGATGCAGCAGCCAAAGCCGGATGACTATGTCATCGGCACCGGCGAAACACACACGGTAAGGGAGTTTGTGGAATTGGCCTTCAAAGAAGCCGGACTTGGCAACTGGAAAAAATATGTAGAAATTGACCCCCAATATTACCGCCCCGCTGAAGTAAACATTCTTGTTGCCGATGCCAGAAAAGCAAAAAAGATATTAAAATGGCAACCAAAAACCAAATTCAAAGACCTCGTTAAAATAATGGTGTGGAATGATATCAACAACTTAAAAGTTGAAAGTTAAAAGTAGAGAATTAAAATTCAAAGTTAAAAATTATAGATAGATATAAGTTTTAATTAAAAAAACCGCCGGTAACGGCAGTTTAATCCTTAGTTTATCAGAGTAAAAATTTCATATCATTTTCGGAGTGGACGTGAAATTCGATTTGATGCCAATACTTATTATTTGATTGCGGCCTTAGAACAACAAAAACGGGTCTATCAGCTGACACATTTACAAAAACAGAAATACTTTGATATTCAATTTTGTAAGTAGGTGAAATTTTTATCATACCCTGCGAGTCCTTTACGATAAACGAAATTAAAAAATAACTTTCCCCACTCTTAATCTTAAAAACTCTGAAATTCTCTATTCTCACCATTTTTTCTCTGGCCTTTTCGGCCGCGCAAGTTGCTTTGATAATATGCCCATCGGCTTCTTCCAATGCTTCGATATCAACGGAAGAGATATCCCCATTTCCGGAAGGGACTAAGGCGTTCTGACTGTTTCCGGCATATCTATTTGTGACTTCGGCGATCTGCCGACTTTTATCCTGGCGCCATTTTTTCAGAGCCATGAAACTTAACCTTGAAGGTTTGCTACTTTCACATTCTCTTATAACTCTACCGATTTCAGCAAGAAAGTCAGCCACGGATGAATTAGCAGGTACCAGCGCCTGTGTCTCAACACTCATTTTTGCACCTCCTTATTAATCATTAAACGTAACGCACCTTGTCTGCCGCTTTTTTGATGATCCTTGCAATTTCCACGACAGAGAGTTCTTTCTGCGATAACTTGAAGCAGTAAGAAGATGCAGAGAAAATTCACTCGTCTCAGCAGATATGGTGAAGCTTCTTGAAACAGGGAGAGCAGATATTGATGATAAGATTAGATCTATTGCCAGCGGAGACAAGAAAAGATTGGCGGAAATTAACGTTATTGACGCAGAACTAGTGTCAGCCCCGGTTAACTGATAATGATAGTCAGATTTAATAAAAAACAAAGCTCCGATCCTGCCAGCCGGCAGACGGAGCTTTTTTGATTTGTATACTGTTTTTCGTTGATAACATTTACTTCGACACTCTATTTAACGGCGTAATTGCGAGCGGCGAAATCATACTGTTCAATGAATATTTTTTTGGCGGGAATAATTGAGTTAATTTCGTAAAAAACCAGCATCGCTTCACGATATTTATTCTCGTCAACGCTTCGATAGGATAGAGGCGCTCGATCATGAGCCAAAAGCAGGGCATTAGCCATCAATCTGGCTGTGCGCTTGTTACCATCCTCAAATGGCTGGATATAGCTTATGCCCAAAAGAGCGACCAATGCCTTGGCGTACGGACTAGAAACTCGGGAGATGGCTCCAGCCAGATCTTCTACCGCTTCTCTTGTCTGATGAATGTTATCCAAGGGGCGGTATTTGGATCCTGTCACGCCAATTGTTCCGGATCTTATCCCAAAGTTAATCGTCATGTCTTTGACCAGAATCCGGTGCAAATTCTCCAGATTTGATCGGGTAAGATTGAGATATTGGTTTTGGTTATAATACACAAAATCAAAAGCGTTTTTGTGATTCAAAATCATCACGGCTTCTTTTTTGTCGTGTCCGACAGCTTCTCTGTTTTCCAAAATTAATTTTTCGGTATCAAGGAGAGTATAAGTATTACCTTCAATACGGGAGGATTTCCATGATAATTCGATCACCAGCCGTTCCAGTTCTTTTTTACGAATTGTGTCGGAAATGTCTCGGGTGCGTTTTTCGTATTCAGTTGTGGCCTCATCCAAAAAAGCCAGCTCCTGTTCCGAAAATATTTCCGGAGGGATTGACAGTAGAAGATCAAAGTTAAATCGGTCCAAGCCGTAGCGCTTATCTGGTTCTAGGGAGCAATACGTTTCCCCATTGATTTCGGCAAAAATTCGGCCCAAGGTGGCGGCAGAATATACTGTTGACGGACCAGAGCCGGAAACATTAAGAATTCCCAACTTAACCATTTTTGAGAGAGATCTTTTTATAGTAACTAAAGACGCATCCTCTCCGGTAGCTGAAAGTTTCTCGTGAATAATCGATGAAGACAGGGGGCTATCTTTTATAGTGATTTCAAGAATTTTTTGTTGTTTTGAGGTTATTTTAACCATTATCGTATCATTTAGGTACTTTTATCATATCGGATTGATACGATTTGGACAACTATAAAGTAACAAAGCTCCAAGATTTGGAGCTTTTTTGTGGTTTAGGTTTCCACTTGATTTGTATTTTCCGCTAGATTGAGTTTTTCTCGAAGCTTCTTGTGCGGAAAATAGTTTTTACCGTAAAGCTTTTTTAGGTGTTTATACTGCCTTAGATATCTCCATGAATTATTAATCCAAGATCCACTCATCCCTTCTGACTCGAATAAGCAGTCAAATAATGAACATAGGTATATCATCGGCAACAGCGGCCCGGATACTGCAAACAATCCTACAAGTACATACAGCGGTAAAATAGTAATCCAGTGTGGAAATATTGAAAAAATAGAGTTAAAAATAACAGTCAGACAAATAGCGTTACAGGAATGCAAAAAGGCCATTTGGCCAACCATCCCTGGGCGAGCTCGAACTGCCAACTGATCTGCCAAGGCCTCAATTTGTGTTTCATTAAAGTTCCTGATTAATTCCGTAAAGCGTTCTTTGCCTAACTTATCTGAATACTTTTTACAAAAATAATCTAGAAATTGGTTTATCGGGAGTTGTATCCTAGCCTCCATTTTTGCCTTTGTTCTGGCTAGTTTTTCTTGCTGTTTCAGACCTAATATCACTTGTTCTTGATTAAATAATTGCGTCAGTGCAATATCTCTATCGCCTTGAAGAATCAACCGTCCCGCCGGCTCTTTCACCGTCAAAGCGCTGGACATCGCTATTCTCGATTTTCGATTTTCAAAGATTCAAAGAAGGTGGTTGGAGTATAAGTAATAAATCATTTCTTGTCAAGATTTACACTTTTACAATATATTGGTTCAATATTTTAGTGACGAATTTGAGAAATAATCCTTCGATACAACTCAAGACAAAAAAAATTCTGGTAACCGGCGGGACCGGGTTTCTTGGCTCTTTTGTTGTGCAGAAATTGCTGAAAAGAGGCGTATCGAGAAAAAATATCTCTATCCCCCGTTCAAAAGAACTTGATCTTCGTAAGTGGGAGAATTGCGTGAAAGCGGTCAAAAATCAAGATATTATTATCCATCTTGCCGCCGTGATCGGCGGAATCGGATATAACCAAAAAATCCCCGGCCGAATGTTTTACGACAATCTGATGATGGGCGCACAGTTGATGGAGGCGGCACGCCAAGCAGACGTAGAAAAATTCATCGCCATAGGCACGATATGCGCATATCCAAAATTTGCTCCTATTCCCTTTGCAGAAACATCGTTATGGCATGGCTACCCGGAAGAAACAAACGCTCCGTACGGCCTTGCTAAAAAAATGCTCCTGGTCCAAGCCCAAGCCTACCGACAGCAGTATGATTTCAATGCTATTTATCTTTTACCGGTAAATCTTTACGGCCCCGGAGATAATTTTAATCCTCAAAGTTCCCATGTTATTCCTGCTCTTATAAAAAAGGTGTCCGACGCGAAAAAAATTGGACAAAAACATATAGATGTTTGGGGTACAGGAAAAGCATCCAGAGAATTCTTATATGTTAAAGACTGCGCCGAAGGCATTGTTTTGGCAACCGAAAAATATGACAGACCGGAGCCGGTCAATCTTGGAGCAAATCGGGAAATAAAAATAAAAGATCTTGTACGCCTTGTCTGCAAATTAATGGATTTCAAAGGAGAGATACACTGGGATAAAACAAAACCCGATGGCCAGCCAAGAAGAATGGTTGACGCTACTCTTGCCAAAAAAGAATTTGGTTTTAAGGCAAAAACCGATTTTGAAAAAGGGCTCAAAAAGACAATTGAATGGTACAAGAATCAATAAAAGTTTTCGATGAAAAGAATTTGCTATTTTTCTCACACCAAAGATATGCCCCCACGAGATATAGTATATCTTGAGGGGTTAAAACAGAATGGGGTTGAGATTGTTGAGTGCAAAGATAGTTCCTCCTCCTGGAAAAAATTTTGGGCTCTATACAAAAAGTATAAAAAAATAAAAGATAATCACGATCTTGTTCTAGTTGGATATTCCGGTCACACTCTCGTTCCATTTGTAAAATTAATATCGAACAAGAAAATTATTTTTAATGCCATCGGATCTCTTTATGAAGGAAAGATCGTCTCAAGGGACCAAAAGGGGTTGTTCGGATTAAAATCAATTTATTACTGGTTGATTGACTTCCTTGCTTTCCGATCTGCGTCTTTAAGTCTAGTTGAAACCAATAAACAGAAAAACTACTTAATCCGAAAATTCTTTCTGTCGAGTAAAAAATTAACCAGAGCATGGACAGGGGTTGACGAAACAAAATTTTTTTATAATCCGGCTATAAAAAAATCTACGGCCTTCACTGTGTTATTCCGAGGCGCTTTTATGCCCGAATCAGGGATAGAATGTGCCATTGAAGCCGCAAATATATTAAAAGACAAGGGTATAAATTTCAAAATTATCGGCTACGGCATGGCAGCCGATAATGTCAGGTTCCTGATTGAAAAATATAAATTAGCCAACATTGAATGGATAACCGAAAAACTTGCCGCAGAAAAACTAGCCGAAAAAATGCAAGAATGTCATTTAAGTTTGGGTCAACTCTCAAATCATGAAAGACTTCAGAGGACAGTTCCTTTCAAAGCATTTGAAAGCATCGCCATGAAAATTCCTTATCTCACCGCCAGAAACCCGGGTATTTTAGAACTTTTAAAAGAGGAGGAGACTTGCTTCTGCATCAATCCGGCGGATCCAAAAGATCTGGCAAAAAAAATAATGGAACTAAGAAACAACCAGGGGTTAATAAAAAAAGTCGCGGAGAGCGCCTATCAGTTATATCAAAAAGAGCTCCGGCCGGTTCAACTTGCTCGGCACCTTCTAGACACAATAAAAGCCCGCGGGTGGACGAGCTTAGAATAGTTCGTCTTCAAGAAGATGGCACAAAATGTGAGCAATTTGCTGATGGACTTCTTGAATTAGAGCCGTATTTTCATTTGGCACAATAATTGCAACATCAACCATATCAAGAAGGTATTTTGTTTTGGCGCTAAAAAATCCTATATTCTTCGCCCCCCTTACCATAGCCGCCTCAAAAGCATTTCTGACATTCCATGAATGGTGGTCATTTTCATGATCACTAACATCGCTAGTAGTAAACCCGACAGCAACGTCTCCTTGACAAACTAATGCCTCAATTTGTCTTGCAAAAACAGAGGGAAATCCAAAATCATTGCTTTGAGCTGTTAAAATGGAAGAATCCGTAGTTAAAGCAATGGCCGGCATTGCTTTCCTTCTTTTCTCAAACTGACACACTAATTCTGCCGCAAAATGTTGCGCTTGAGCAGCCGATCCCCCGTTTCCGAAAATTAATACTTTTCTACCAGCTCTAATGGCCTGTATTAAGATTAGAAATGCTTGAATAATTTGTTCCTGGAAACCGTCATCTCTAAAAATGTTAAAAGCCAATTGCCGCCTCAATTCGAACTGATCTTTTATTCTCCTCATTGTCAAAGGCCTCCGTTCAAAATTACAGGCACACTATAACATTAGTTAACACAAGTGGTTGAGTACGTCCAGCGTCTTTCTGGCTGATGCATCCCAAGAAAAATCCTTAGCCCTTTCTCTGCCTTTTTTTATCAAATCTCCCCTCAGCGAGTCGTCCGATAAAATTCGTTCTATGCCTTTTGTTAACATGCCAAGGTCCCCCGTCTTAAACAATATCCCGGCACCCCCGACAACTTCACTGATGCTGGAATTATCGGCGGCGATAACCGGCGTACCAAATTTAAACGCTTCGACAAGCGGAATACCGAAACCCTCGAAAGAAGAGGGATAAACAAGCGCCTTGGCCTGTTTATAAATCGAGGGCATGTCTTCATCCGGCACAAACCCAAAAAAATGAATCCTGTCCGTTAAGCCATAGGCTTCAGTCAGGGCATATAATTCTTCTTTTATTTTTTTACTCTTAGTCATGCCGGTAAAAACCAGATGAAGGTTTGGAAATTTCGACTTTAAAACCTTCGTTGCCTCAATAAGTATCCGATGATTTTTGTGAAGCCAAATTGCGGCTGGATAGAAAATAAAATTAGCAGGAAGGCCTGATAGGGAGGGGCGGCTGTCTTTTTCTTGTTGCGGAGCAAGATAAATGACAATTATTTTGTCGGGGTTAATCTCATATTTCTCCACGATAGATCGTTTAGTAAATTCCGAGATGGCAATAATACGATCGGAATTATGAGACGCATAAGCCGTATCTGTCCTCCGGCGCGCCAGATATGCATTTGAGAAATTATTTGGAAAATATTCATGCTGAAGATCAAAAACCGTAGTAACAGTTTTAATGTTTTTTAAACCGGCCGGATACATCGTTCCTGAAGGGAAAAACATAAGGTTAATTCTTTTTTTATCAAGAAAACGTTGAACCTCTCCCTTTATAATAGCTTCGCGCCTCCGACGGTCTTTTTTTATTTTGGCCCATAGTTTCAATAAAGCTCTAACGGGATTTAATAATAAATCGCGGCGAATACTAACGGCATGATATTTAACATTCGGATAATTCTTAAATCTTTTTATAAAATATGTCCGGCTGGCGTTATCAATAATAAGAAAATAAAGGCTGTCCGTATCTAATGCAAAAAGGCTGTCTAGAAGATTTTTGATATAAACAAAACTCCCCGTGGAGCTTTTGGGAGATATCGACAACAGATTAATTGCAATTTTACCGCTCATAACTTTTTTGTCCTATCACTATAATGTTGCCGGAAAACATCAGTTTGTCATCAAACCCTACCACTTTTGCCAAAACTTTTTGAGCCAGTCTGATTATTAAATTAGAGCGGACACGGTTCGGCATTACTTTGGTGTTTTTAAAGCCAGCCGTTTCTAAAAGTCTCGTAACCAGGCTTTTAGTATAAGCAAACTCATGGGTAATGTCAGAATAAAATGTGTGGATTCCTATCGGACTATCGGCGTTAGGAACTTCTATAAACAAAAGGCCGTGGGGCTTAAGTTTGCGATAGATAAGATTCAGCAAAGTTTCAACCTTCTCTTTTTTTATGTGCTCAATGATATTAAACGCAGTAATGACATCGTAAGTATCGTCCGAACGAGAATCTATAAAATTAAAAATATCGTCTTTAAAAATATTCTTTAATCCGAATTCCCGCCGCGCATAACTGACGGCCTTATCGTCAAAATCTACCCCTTCATAATCCAAAAAGCCGCAACGATTGCAAGCATCAAGGAAAAGGCCGTAACTACAGCCTAGATCTAGTATCTTTGCCGTTTTGTCCTCCGGGAAAAACTTATCTATATACTGCGTTTTATATTCAACAAACTTACGCTGTTTTAAGGCTTCGTTGGGTTGTGAATAAAATTCATGTTCCACGCAATTAGACATTGTACTCATTCTATAATAAAACCCAAAAAAATCAAAAAATATTTCTTGATCTTGCCAGAGAAGCCGACTGTATTACCTATAACTGCACAGAGGGGGGGATTTTATTTGGAGATTCTATACAATTCATTCCCCTGTCAGAATTCCTGTCCAAGTTTGCCGAACAAGAAAAGGAGGGGTAATGGCAAAAATTTTACTGATAAACCCGGTAGTGCGCGAAGAAGATAATCCAAAACATATACCCTACGGCATAGCCCTTTTGGCATCGATAGCCGACAAAGAAGGGCACCAAATTCAAGTGTTTGATGCTAATGCCTGGCGTTCTGATGATAAAACTCTTTGTTCCGTATTAAGAGCTGACAATTGGGATGTAATTGGAATAGGCGGCATTACTACCACATATGGGTATGTAAAAAAGGTGCTGGCCTATTCCAAGCAGCATTCGCCTAAGTCGCTTATCGTAGTGGGCGGCGGGTTACTGACCAGTATGCCTCGAGACTTGATGCAACTCCGACCGGAAATAGATCTGGGAGTAGTTGGGGAAGCCTTCATTACTTTACCCGAAATTCTTAGAAAAATAGACAAAAGAGAAAATAACTGGGGCTCTGTGCTTGGTGTTATTTGGAGAGACGATAAGGGCAACATCTGCCTAAACCCGCCCAGACCTCTTTTGCCCGATATAGATAATCTGCCTTATCCTGCTTGGGACATGCTACCAATGGACATTTATTTTAAAAACAGCGCCCTTCTTTACAGCGAAGAAAATTTCACCTCACGAAAACGGATGGATATTAACACAAGTTACGGGTGTCCTTTCGTCTGCCGTTTCTGTTTCCATCTGGGTCTTGCCGGAGATATGCAGTATGAAAATCCACAAGATGATAAAGCGGATGTTGTTTTCACCCACGACCGATTCAACCGAATGCACAGTCCTCGTTATATAGTAAACATGGTCAAATACATGAGAAAAACACACGGAGTTGATTTCGTTCTTTTCTTTGACGAAAATCTGTTAGCAATGAATTCGGCTTCAAAAAATACTTGGCTACCGGCAATATGCAAACTATGGATTGAGGAAGACCTCCAACCGCAATGCGTCCGCGACAAAGTGCCGCACAATCCCAAAACGTGCAACGGGGTTCATTGGGGCGGAACCAGCCATGCCGCGTTAGCCAATCTTCCGCTGTTACAGAAAATGCACGAAGCGGGATGTTCACAGCTTTTGTATGGTTACGAATCTTTCTCGCGGCGCGTTTTAAAAAATGTCGGCAAAGGGGCGACTCCTGAATCTAACGAGAAATCAATGAGAATAACGCTCGAAGCGGGAATAAGGCCCGTTCCGAATCAAATGATGGGCTTTCCGGATGATTTTCACGACAGCTTGATTGACTGCGTAGAAGCATGGGAACGCCTGGGCATAGAAGTTTATCCGTTTTTTGCCACACCTTATCCTGGAACGGAATGGTATAACAAGTATAAAGATCGCATCTTGGCCCAATATAACGGAGATCTCGAAGCGTTCCTAATCGATCTGGGAGACGCGACAAAACCCACAGCAGTTATATGCGAAAATCTCAACATGGTCGAACTCATCGGCTTGAGAGAACTAATGGTCCGCCGAGACATTAAACGCATTAAGGAACATGAGAAGATGTGGCGAGCAACTCACGGAAATCCTAAATTTTCAGATGTGCGCTGGGAGGGAGCCTCCCGACGCTTGATCCCGATTCAACATAAATCTGGATAATGCCGCAGTTAAAACTGCGGTTTTAATTTTAAAAAATTATTTTTACCTCGGAATGTCAAAAATGATAACCTGATCGAATATTCTATTAACCGGCTCTTGATATCTGGTAATGGCAGTACATCCCGGAGAGTAAAGCAGAAATAATGACTTTTTTAAACCGAGGACCGGTTCCAATATTTTGTTAAAAAACCAACTTGCTCTGGAAAATTTAAAGCGCTCGTTTTTCGAGAAGAGCGAATTGTTGCTGTCATAGTTAGTATAAAAATCTCTCTTCATCAGCATGCCCACCCTCGAATTATTTTTAAAACGAGAAATGAAGCAATTTTCTACAAATTCTACTTGAGAGCCAGATATTATCACATCGCCTTGACCAACCTTAAGTCCTGCAATTTCTTTCCAAACCTTAACGGCCTGCAATATTTTGCCTATTTTCAAAGAATAAAAAACCCTCGGCAAAAAAATAATCTCGTCAAAGTAGGGTTTAATATTGTCCAAACTAATAAGGTCCCAGCGATGGTGGCGGGAAATTACTAACTTAATTTTTCTTTTTGGGTCAAACTTCTTTATAAAATTAGCCAGCGAAACTAAAATAACAATAAATTCAGTGGCTGAAACGATAAACCAAATATCTCCTTTATTTTTAACCAACAAGTCCATTAGGAAACCTCCCAGTACAGGATCGACCTTTACCGAAATGTCATAAGCCGTCAGCCTTTGGCCAAAATCGCGTATAAAAAACTTGTCGGGTAAACCGGTGTAGCAATCGTCAATCGACTCAAAAAGTTTTTCGCCAAAAATCGGCCTGAAAAATTCCGAAAAAGCGTAAGCATTCAGTCCAAAACCATATGCGCTTAAGAGACCCAGCGAGTTAACTGCAAAAACACTTTTAATGCTTTCTCTGTTTTTCCATAAAAAAATCTCGGCGTTAACATGCTCTTTTATAACTTCGAAACCGCTTAAATTTAAGAACTTCTGTTCATCCAGATCTGCCGGGTGGGGTTTATAAAAAAAATTGCAGCCGCCGCATTCTCTCCGAATATAACCAAGGCATTGATTTACCATCTCGACATATCGCCTAAAAATCTCGGGCTCATTATCAAGAGCAGCCATGAAACCCTTCATGTCGTTGCCAAGAAAAATAACGCTATTTTTTAAAAACTGCTCTTCCTTTGAAGATTCCCCAACCGGAGCCCAGTAATAAGGGAAGTGAGTCGGAATAACATTATTTTTTTTAGTGTCTATGCCCTTTAGTTTTTTAATGTTCATGAGTAGAAAACTTTTTTGGTGAGACTATGCTAGTTCGGCCCAGGCATCTGGAATATTACCACTTTCTATTACAAGCTTAATGCCCTTATCAATGGTTATCCTGGGCTTATACCCCAACACTTTCTTCGCCTTACTTATATCCGGAATCCTATTAACTATTTCTCTGGCGTTAACACGATCAGAGTTACTTTCTTTTAAAAAACCTGGCTTTAGTTTCTTGCCGGCCAGAGAAACAACCTTGTTTGCCAAACCAAACATTGACACTACCGCTTTGTCGTTGCCGATATTAAATATTTCGGAACTAGATTTCTTACTCACTAGGGCCAATCTTACCCCCTCTGCCGCATCATCAACATAACAGAAGGATCTAATCTGTTTTCCGTCTCCATTTACGGTTGGCGGTTGATTTTTTAAGACAAGTTTTATAAACTTCGGCATTACAAATTCTGCCACCTGGCCCGGACCGTAGATATTAAAAAATCTGACAATAGTATAATCCAGCCCGTATTCTTTTTTATAAGCTTTCAGATATTCTTCTCCGGCTAATTTGGTAACAGCATACACGGATTTGGGATGCACCCGATGTTCTTCACTAATGGGTGTCTTTAACGGTTCGCCATAAACTTCGGAAGAAGACGAAAAAACTATTTTTTTAATCCCGGCTCTGACGGCGGCATCGAGAACATTCTTTGTTCCGCTTATGTTTACATCCAGACATTGCATTCTCGAGTGTTCCGTCCTCTTAACACCGAGCATAGCAGCCAGATGGATAACATGGTCACAGTCCTTCATCGCTTTATATAATTCGTCTTCATACATCACGGTGCCGACAACATGCTCGTCAATAGCCTTAATCGGTTCAACAATATCGAAAGTTCTAACTCTAAAGCCTGAATTATAAAAATGCCTTGCTACGGCCGTGCCAATAAAACCGCATCCGCCGGTTATTAACACCTTTCTTTTTGTTTTTTTGTTTTTCGCCATTTATTTTATTTCTTGTACTTATTAATAATTTGTCTCACTGAATAAATAATGTGATCCGCTTCTTCGTTGCTTAGGTCTGGATAAATAGGCAACGATAAAGCGGTTCTAGAAAAATTTATAGTATTAGGAAAGTCGGCGTCATTGTACTTTCCAAAAACCTTGAACACTCCCTGTCTGTGAAGACACGGGTAATAAAGTCTTGATTGTATGCCTAAAAGCTCTAACTCGTGAATAAACTCATCGCGGGTTATGCTTAGTTTATCGGGATTTAATCTGATTGTATAGAGTTGGAAATTAATATCTTCATTGTTTCTGACAAAAGGAGTAATTACGGCCGGTTCCTTTTCTAATGCCTTGCTATACCTGGCTGCAACAGCATGGCGCATAGCGACAGCTTTGCTCAATTTTTTAAGCTGAACCAGCCCTATAGCACCCATCATCTCCGGCATACGGAAGTGAAAACCCAATTCTGACCACTCAAATTTACCGACATCGTGGAAATTCCTAATTAGTTTACATTTTTTGGCTAAAATTTCGTTATTAGTTGTAATCATTCCTCCCTCTCCTGTTGTCATCGGCTTAGAGGGAGTAAAACTAAATATCCCGATATCGCCTATGCCGCCGACATAACGACCCTGATGCTTTGCAAGATGGGCCTCAGCCGCATCTTCTAAAACAAAAAGTCCGTGTTTTTTTGCTATTTTAATTATTTGGTTTAAATCGCATGACTGGCCAGCATAATGAACAGGGATTATGCCTTTGGTTTTTTTGGTAATTTTTTTCTCAATATCTTTAGGGTCCATGCCGTATGTTTTAAGTTCTATGTCGGCAAAAACCGGCTTAGCGCCGAGATACATAGAAGATGTTGCCGTAGAAACAAAAGTCATGTTGGGAACGACAACTTCGTCCCCTTCAGTTACCCCAAGAGCCTGTTGAGCTATCAAAAGAGCGTCTGACCCTGATCCGACCGCTATCGTATATTTTACTTTTATCTTTTTGGCAAATTCTTTTTCAAACTGTGCGACTTTCGGGCCGGAAATAAGCCACCGTGAAGCAACCACTTCTGCGGCAGATTTAGCTTCTCGATCGTCAAACCACGGTTTTGCAAGGGTAATATTATATTTTTTATCCTTCTTCTTTTTGGTAGTCATTTTAACTATTTTAAAATACATGAGGATACATTGCTTGTAAATATTGACTTAAAATAATGTTCGTGTTAAAAATTTAACAAGAACTTTTAAAATAAAGCCCGAGCAATGACAGAAAATGTCCGTCAAATGACAGGCGTTCCACCGGCTGAAAGATTGCGTTTCACTTGCACGCGCTATCGCCCCAACAGACTTACCGGGGCCGGATTTTGCCACTTGGTTCAACTTGCTAAAGCGGTGCAAGAAAATGAAACTTATCGTGAACATATAATTTTAGGGGTGCGCAAATTTCTCCAAAATACCACTTTCCACTCTTTCGAAGGACGGCCGTCAGAAGGCAGAACCAAGACTTCTTTTTCAACGACAGAATTGGAAACCGCGCTAGCTTTTGAAAACGACAAAACTAAATTGGCGTACCTGGTTTACCGATACATGTTCTCCGCTTATCCGACGCAAAAAACCGTATCCGATTTTCCTCTGATTGTGGCCGTAGAACCAGTTAGTTTATGCAACCTTAGGTGCGTAATGTGTTTTCAGGCAGATGAAACTTACTTTAGCCGCCAAAACCCGCTAATGGGCAAAATAGATATGGGCCTGTATAAAGAATTAATTGACGAAATGGCCGAAAACCAACCCTGCGGACTTGTTCTTGCCAGCCGAGGCGAACCCATGCTTCACCCTCAATTCACCGATATGGTCAGTTACGCAATAACGAGGGGGATTGTTGACGTTAAGATTAACACTAACGCGACAGCTCTTACCGAGAAAAAAATCCGAGAACTGCTCGAGGCGGGACCAACAACTGTAGTCTTTTCAGTAGATGCCGGAAATAAGCAGGAATTTGAAGCCATACGAGTCGGTGCAAAATTTGAACAAGTTGTGGGCAATATCAGAAAATTCAACGAAATCAGGGAAAAAGAGTTTTCTAACTCGCCAACCAGAACCAGAATATCCATGACTATTTTCCGAAAAACACAGGATGCCAAAGAAGCAGAATCTTTGTGGTCACCTTTGGTTGATGAATTTGCCATACACTCTGCTGATTATCGTCTGGATATTTACGAGCATCCCTTTTTACCTGAAGAAAAAAAGCCCTGTTCTCTTTTGTGGGAAAGGGTTTATGTGTGGTGGGATGGCTTAGTTAATCCATGTGACATTGATTATAAATCGAAATTAAGCTTGGGCAGAGTTGGGAATGGGATAAGCATAAAATCAATATGGCTCGGAGAAAAAATGCAACAGATGAGGCGCGACCACGTTAGCGGCCTTAAAAATTTACACTCACCGTGTAATCGTTGTTACGGTGCTGGTTTTTAACCAATGAAACACAATATTCTCTGGGTAGGTTTTGGTAATTTTGCCAAAAAACTCGAACCATATGTAAGAGAATGCGCCAACGCAGAAATCTTATATTATTACCCCGATAAGAATGAGTCCATCCGACGTTTCGGACCAAAAGCTTGCTGGGACATAGATGATGCTCTGGGTAATCCTCGAGTAACTTCCGTATTCATAACAACCCCGAACAATAGACACGGTGAATATCTTAAGAAGGCGCTGGCGTTCGAAAAACACATTTTCGTCGAAAAACCGATAACAGCTACTATCGACGAGACAGCTAGTCTCTTGCCGCTGATGCAGCAAGGTAAAACTGTGCTTATGGTTGGACACAATATGCGGCGGCAAGCAGCAATAAGAAAGACCAGAAAGATACTTGACTCAGGTCAAATCGGACGCATAGTCAGCGTTCATCTCAACAATTCCAAAGGCATCGCTTTTTCGATGGATCACACTAATTGGCGATTCCACGAAGAGTCTCACCGCGAAGGACCCCTAATCACGGTGGGGATTCATCTTATTGATGCAATGCACTATTTATTTGGACCGGTAGATTCCGTTTCGGCGGTTATAAAAAACATCTCGAAAAAAACAGAAGCTCCTGATTCAGGTTCCGTTTTAATTAGTTTGCGATCTGGTGCCACTGTTTTTCTTGAGACAAATTATAATACGCCCTCAGAAGACATCGTAAGCATCTGCGGAACCGAAGGTTCGTTATATATGAACCGAGGCTGGCTCTATTGCAGACAAGGTCGAGACATAAACAGGGTTCCGTCGAATCTCAACCTCGTACCACTTATACCGGTAGATACCCTGGCTGAAGAAATTGACGAATTTTTTAGGGCCATTGAAGAGGGATCTCGAGTTGAAACTGGATACCAAGAGGCTTTAAATGCTCTTGCCGTAGTCGAAGCCTGTTTTCAGAGCCACCAAAACAAAAGATGGGTGGAGATAAGAAATATTACCGAAGAATATTTCCAAAATAAAAGTGCCTAACGGCACTTTTTCGTTTACTCTATTGCTTTGATCGGCTTGGCCGGGCAACCGACAGCCACAACCTTTTCGGGAATGTCTTTTACCACGCCTGACTGCAAACCGATAACAGACCAAGCACCCACTCTTATTCCTGGTCTTGTAACCACATTAGAGCCGAGATCGGCTCCTTCACAAATGTAGCTATGCCCCGATATTACACAATGCGGAGAAAGACAGGCAAAATCCTCTATAACCGTATCGTGGCCGATAGAACACCCTTGGTTTATAAGCACACAATTCCCCATTGTAATATCAACGGTGATAGAATTGTGCATCATTACCTGCGCCCCATAGCCAAACTTAACATTATCACCGATATGCGCTGTCGGGTGGATCAAGATAGGAAACCGGAATTGCAATCCGAGATTCTCAAGATTATCAATAAACTTCTTTCTTACCCGAGGGAAACCTACACCCATGGCCAAATCAAGTTGCGGACTTGCCTTCAATAGCCATTCAAAACCACCAAGCACGGGCAAGCCATGTATGATTTTACCATGATTGCTTTCGTCCTCGTCAATAAACCCAACAGGGCAAATTCCTTCAAACTTGCCAATTGCATATATATCCTTGACCAATTGAAGCACTTCTCTGGCCAACCCGCCGGCACCAAGAATTACTAACCCCATTTTTAAGGTCCTCCCTGGTAAAGATTATGATATGATACAGAAAAAACATTTTATGTCAACCTGGCAAAATGTTTTTTAAAAAGCAGGTCTTTGCGACTGATCACCTGTTCAGTTATTTTGACAACGAGTTTATCCATCGTTCCGTTTCCATAAGGACTTCTTGCCTTCTTGTAAAGTTTCTGGAAACTCTTTGACTCCACCTTGGCCAAAGCCGTCTTAATGCTTTTTCCATCATAGTCGCAGTGAATTACATTTTCCCCCCTCTCTCTGTCGTTTTGTCTGTTGCCCACATCTATCGTTGGGATCTTGAAAAAAGTAGATTCGACGATTCCCGAACTTGAATTACCAACAAGTAAATCGGCGGTTTTGAATAAATTTAAGTATGCTTTGCGAGGTAAGGTTTTAAAAATATGAAAATCTTTTTTAGACGAATATTTATCAATTTCTTTGACAATAATATCACTGCCGGTATCTGAATTAGGGTAGATAACAATTTTTTCGCCGTCCAAACAGGATACAACTTTTAAAAGAGGCTGAATTTGACCGATAAAAGCAACTTTGTCCAAAGGAGTTGCGTGTTGGAGCACAATCGTCCATTTTTTCGATGAATTCAACCCTAAATTTTTGGCCAAATCTTTTTTGGATAAAAATTTAATTTTTGAAAGGTCCACCATCCCTGGCGCACCGACGTTAAAAATTCGCCATTTTTCCTCCCCCATCATAGCCACTCTTTTTGCTCCATTTTTAGTAGCAGCAAAGTGGATATTGCTGAATTTTGTTATAGCATGCCTGATTGCCGAGTCTACAACAAAACCGGAGAGATCGCCGCCTGCAATGTGAAAAAGAGGTATGTTCAAATGCCCGGCCACAATTGCGCCAGCCAGCATATGATCGGTATCGCCTAGCACAAAAATCCCGTCAACCTTATTGCTGAGACAGTACTTCCGAATTCCCGCTATCTCCTTAATGAGATGTCGGAGCATATCGTCGCTCTCCAAAATTTTCACGACAGAAGCTATTGGAAATTTATCTTTTCTGACTTCGTTTACGGTATAGCCAAATTTCTTCAAGGTATGCATACCGGTTACTAAAATCTTGGGAGCCAATAACTTGCTTTTCAGCATTTCTTTAATAATGGGTCTCCAAAGTCCGTAAGTGGAACGAGAACCGGTAATAATAAGTATGTTTTTTTTAGCCATAAAATAAAAAATAAAATACCGTTTTCAAGCGGTACTAGAATAACACGATTTTAGCAAAATGGCCAATCAGCGTAAGTTTTATTCCACATCTGCCCATTTGAGCAAAGAGTCATCGGTAATATCTCTCCTGACAGTTTTGCCGATAATTTTATCCCAATACTTTGGAGGGATGCCGGTACCCGGTTTTTTGATAGCCAAATTTTGCCGAGTTAATTTCTCGCCTTTTTTTATGTCCCGGTTGACAACAATACTTTTTCTGATAACCGGAATATATTTTAATTCCGCTTTTACTGGTTTCTTTTGGGATGAACCGAGAATAATCTCGATATTTCTTATTTTCTGAACCATCAACTTAAATTCGGTTGGGCTAGCTGAAGCCTGATGGTCTGGACCTTTCATATTTTTATCCAGCGTTAGGTGCTTTTCAATAACACAAGCTCCCAATGTTACTGCCATAACTGCCACCCGATCGCCAAGAGTATGGTCTGAATAACCGACCAACACGCCTAAATCTTTCATCATCGTCTGCATGGCCCGGAGATTAACATCGGTTAACGCCGGCGGATAATTGGTTGTACAATGTAAAGCTACAATTTGACTGTTGCCGAATCTCTTAATGGCCCTTACCGCATCTTTAACCTCTTTCATCGTGGCCGTACCGGTGCCAAAAATTATCGGCTTATCCAGCTTCGCCGTATAAGTAAAGAGTGGCAGGTTGGTTATCTCACCGGAACCAAATTTATAAAGCGGAACTTTTTGGCTGGCCAAAAAATCAACCGATTCAAAACCGCCGTGAGGAGTTGAGAAAAATATAATTCCCCGCTTCTTGCAATGATCAATCAACCGAGGATACCACTCTTCCTTAAGTTCCCAGCCCTTGGCCTCTTCAAACAAGTTGTTGTCTGTGCCAATGTTTTTGCTCTGATAACCAGCGAGAGCAGTGTGTCTAGTTGTCGCCTGTTCTACTCTGAAGGTCTGGAATTTAACTGCGTCAGCCCCGGCATCAGCCGCCGCATCAATGAGTTTAAGGGCTAAGTCTAATTGGCCATTGTGATTTACCCCCGCTTCAGCAACAATAAAAACCGGCCGGCCATAGCCGATTATTTTGTTACCTATTTTAACTATCTTTTTAACCATGGTTATCCTTTTTTAATCTTCTGGGCCAGTCTTTTTTTGTTTTTATACAAAAATTCAGCCAACACCCAGTCCTCAACACTGTCTAAATCAACAGACCGCCATGCGTCGCAAACCACGGCATAAGTGTTGTCTGCAAGGAAGTTTCGATACCTTAAAAATGACTCCCTTCGGCTTATATATACTAGCCCGTTATAAGTATGTGTCGCCGGTACAGACTGGCGATTTGGTTTTATTCGAATTTTAGATTTTGGATCGTTAATTATACACAATTTACCGTCAGGTTCTAAGTTAAAAAATAAGTAGTTAGTTGGACAAACTGTAATGACCGAATCACATTTTTTATTTTTTATAAGTTCAATGCACTTTATTATATCCCCTCTTTCTCTCAAAGGAGCTGTCGGCTGAAGAAGGAGAATATAGTCCGGCTTGTATTTTTCTTCCTTTTCTAATCTGTTAAGGGTGTAGATGATGGCATCGCCGATATTGCTCTTGTCGCTGGCTAATTCCTTAGGCCTCAAAAATGGAGCTTCGGCGCCATACTGTTTAGCGACACGGCTAATTTCAGGATCATCGGTGGAAACCACTATTCGGTCAATGTATTTTTTTAAACTTAAAGCCTGCTCTATGGTATAAGCGATGAGGGGTTTACCATAAAAATTACGGATATTTTTCCCGGGTATGCCTCTTGAACCGCCCCGGGCACCTATAAGACAGAGAATTTTAAGTTTTCTGGTCATGTTATTTTACTTTATGTTTCAATTTCCATTCGCCTTTTTCTTTGGCCCACAAATGGGAGTCACGAAAAGAATCGATTGTTTTCCAGAATTGTTTTTCGGTTATATCAATGTATTCTAAAAATTCTTTGAAATATTTTTGCGGAAACTCTCCGTCAAATCTTTTTATCAAGGCAACTCCCTCGTCTCTTGTAATATGGTGGTTTCGGATTTCTTGGGCCGCATCTTGGGTCGTTCGACCATATCCGAATTTTATATATTGAGAATAGTAAAAAAACCCGTCTGTTTTATCATCAAGGCTGTTATACTTGGAATATGTGCCTTCGGTTCTGACCGGATTGGCTTCAAAACCAGTATGTTTAACCGCGTAGTAATATGCTTCTTGAGGAATCCATTTTATATAGTAGCCCAAAAAATGAAACTCAATATTCTTCTTTTCAATCAAGGAATAATCAATCGGCAGATAAGCGGTTAAATCTCCCGCGGAAATACCTTCTTTCAAATAAGAGACCACCGATTTGCCCCCCAAAAATATTTCGTTAGGTTTCATTTTTTTATCAATCGGGTTGATTTCATATCCAGGCGTTTCTCCTTCTTTTTGGCTGAATTTTTTCTTGTCTATGGCTACTTTGGAACCATATTCTCCCGGACTTTCGCCGTAGAAAACTAAAGGAATGTTAAGCTTGAGAGCCATTTTAGGAGCGAATGTTTTCTGACCAAACACAAACGGCTGGAAGGGGTAGAGTAGATTTAAAAAGGCATTCCTGGTGAGAAGTCTGTGGATTCTGCCGTTGGGCGTAAACAAATAATTATCAAAGCCGCCGACATGAAGCCAGTTCTGAAAATTCTTCCACCCAATATCGGTATAAAGATGCGGAGCCCAAGTAACCGTAAGCGGGTGCATGCCATATTTATATTTTAAAACATGGGAAGCAAAAGCACTGTCCTTGCCGCCGCTTCCGGGCACTAAAACATCATATGAACCGTCTTTGCTTCTGTGTTTATCAAGTAATTTTATCAATTCTTCTTCCCGCTTGGCCCAGTCAATTGTCCCATCCCACTTAGCCTCGTTGAACCGACAAGCCGAACAAATTCCCTCACTGTCAAAGTCCAGATACCTATGTTTCTGGCCCGAAGTATGTTTGTATTCATTGCAAGAAGCCGGCCTTGTATTAGGCATTACGCATTTTTTGCAAAATTTTACTTTCTTTGGTAATCCGTATTTTAGTTTTTCTTTAGACATTGGATTAAAGCGCCAGTTTTATAAAGTTTTCTATTATTTTTAAACCTACCACACCGCTTTTTTCCGGATGAAATTGCGTCCCGTAAGCGTTGCCACTTTTAATGGCTGAACAAAATTTATAACCGCCGTAGGATGTTTCGGCTAAAATGTTGCTTCGACTTGCTGGCTTTAAGATATACGAATGGACAAAATATACATATGATTTAGGATTTAAAGAATCAAATAAGCTGCTTTTTTTATAAAATCTTAATTTGTTCCATCCAATTTGGGGGATTTTGGCATTTTTAAGACTGGGCAATGGTACCACTTTTCCAGGGATAAGACCAAGTCCGTTAAATTCTCCAAACTCATAACCCTTTTCAAGCATTAATTGAGCACCCAAGCAAATCCCCAATATTGGTTTCCCGCTTGCGGTAATTCTTTTTATAATCTTAACCAGGTTTCGTTTTTTTAACCCTTCCATGCCGGCCTTAAAAGCGCCGACCCCGGGTAAAATAATCGCATCAGCTGAACTTATAACATCCGGATCTTCGCTAATCACTGCATTTTCCGTAAATTTAGCACAAGCCTTACGAAGACTATACAGATTTCCTATCCCATAATCTACAATTGCCACTCTAATAGTTTTTAGATTTTTTTTACTGGAGCCTGACATTTATCTTTTCTTTATTTAAAAATTTCTTAAGCCTTTCAATTGGATAATCCTTATAGTGGAAAATGGAAGCGGCCGATATGGCGTCTGTCTGCCCGTTTAAGATTACATCCCTAACCGACTCCATACTACCGGCGCCTCCGTGAGCAATAACCGGCACGACCGCAAAAGATGTTATAGCTTTAACCAGATCAAGATCATATCCTCTCCGAGTTCCTTCGTGGTCTATTGAAGTAATAATAATCTCACCGATTCCAAAATCTATCGCTTTTTTAATCCACTCAACCACACCTACTCCGGTCTTTTCCCTGCCGCCGTCGGTATAAGCCTCCCATTTCCCTTCTCCGACTTTTTTGGCTTCAACCGACAAAACAATACATTGGGAACCAAATTTATCAGCCGCCTCGCGCAAAAATTCCGGATGAGAAATAGCGTATGTATTAATGGCCACTTTGTCGGCCCCAGCCCTTAAGACATTATTAATGTCGCCGACAGACCGTATTCCTCCGCCAACCGTAATAGGAATAAAAACCCCATCGGCGACAGATTTAAGAAGATCAAAGTCGAGATTTCTTTGATATAAGCTGGCAACAATATCCATATAAAGAAGCTCGTCGGCCCCCTCTTGGTAGTAACGCAGAGCGAAATCTCTGGGGTTCCCGACAACCCTTAAACCTTCCGTGTGCATTCCCTTCACCACATTGAGGCCCTTGATATCTAGGCGTGGAATTATTCTTATATTTTCCATCCTGATTTTTATACCTTAAAAAACACTGCTTGTCTAGTATGCTTGGAGGGCATATACCTTGTCGTATATGTCGTTTAGCGATTTTTTAAATCTTGTAAAATTCCCTATCCGCCGATTATCTTCAAAGAAAATAGTCCGCTTCAGCCCCAAAATTGGCTCTAAAAAATTGCTCCACCAAAAAACCGACCTCCGGGTTCTAAAGTTGTTGTCGTCAAATACAGACGAGGAACAACAAAAATCTATAGTTGCCTGTGGCAATATCGCCACTTTATAGTTTCGTTTGTTGTAAGAAAGGAGGCAGTTCTCCGTAAAGGAAGTATAGGATACTCCGACAATAATATCCTCTGGAGATAACTTTAATGTTCTCAGCGCATAAGCCGTTTTAATTGCTCTTATTATTTTTTGCGGACGAAGTGAATAAAATATTCTAGGAAAAAAATAAATTTCATCAAAATAAGATCTAAGGTCGTCCGGGTTCATTACATTCCATCTGTGATGCTTCATTACTATCAAGTTAATTTTTTTTTGAGAATTAACTTTTCTGGCCAAACTAGCCAAGACAAGAACATTAACCAGATAATTGGGGTCGCCTATCGTGAACCAAATTCTGCCCCTATCTCCTTTAAATAAGTCACCGAATTCTTTCTCTAAAAAAAGGTCCTCCGGGGGAGTTTTTTTGTTTTCAGTAAGTTTCTGGCTTAGGTCATTTATAAAAAAGCTGGCGGGCATGTTTTTAAAGTACTCCGTATATCCTTTATCCGTTTCTTCGTCTATCGCCGATTTTAAAAGATCACGAAATACATAGGAATTAAAGCCCATATAATAGGCCGAGATATTCGCCCCGGAACAAGTTGAAAAGGTGTATTTAATATTTTTTCCGTTTTTCCAAAGATAAAATTCGGCAATACTTGTGTCTTTAGTAATCTCAAAACCACCCAAGTTTACGAGTTTAAATTCGTCGGTTTCAGCAGGATGAGGTTTGTAATAAAGCTTATATCCGGAGCATTCCCTTCTTACATAATCCAGGGACTTATTGGTAATTTCAACGAATTTGTCCCAGTCAGCGCCAGGTAAGTCTTTAAAATTAGCTCCAAAAAAAACAACCGCTTTTTCTTCTTTTTCGGGTTCAGGCATAAAACCTTTATATTTATGCATTAAAAAATAAGGAGACAGGATCTTAAAAATGTTGTCTTTGGCCTTATTTATCGGGGGTGGCAATCTGAGATGCATGATTGCTATATTAACAGATTCGGCTCTTATTTCAAAGAAAAAACCACGCCTTTAGCGTGGTTTTTTAAATTGCTAGATTATTTAATTATTAAATTGATTTCCTACAAACTGCGTAAAAACAAGTTGACATTACCCCTGTGTGGAGAACCTCCCTCAAGGTTATCAGCTCAACATTCTTAGCTTCGAAAACACTAGCCAACAACACCATAAAATCATTTTTATTAAGCTCCCACTCGTGCCACTGATTGTCGCGGCCCGGGCTAGATTCACCGCTAGAATTTTCAGGCGAACTTATGACAAGAATACCGCCCGGCTTTAATGCTTGCCAAAAAGCCTCGATCGCAGGAAGTTGAAATCCCTGATTTATGTGTTCTATCCCTTCAAGACACCCGATCAAATCGTAATTTCCTGTTGCTAACTCCGGTTTTGTTAGATCGCCAAAATTAAATCTTGATTTCGGACCACTATACATATGCCTTGCATATTCAAGAGTCGGCTCGTCAAAATCACGACCTTCGTAAATAATACCCTGCGCTTCCAAAAGTTGAGCAGCATAACCGCTACCGCACGGAAAATCCAATACTTTCATCCCGGGACGACAGAATAAACCAAGCAAATGATAACGGCCCCTGTGACGAGCTATTAAGTTAGCCGTATCGTGACCAGGCCGGCCATCTGGTTTAAAGGTTTTTTTAACTGAAACATGCTGGCCACCAGGCATATCAAAATCCAAATCATCCAGATAAAGCCGCCCGCAAGAAATAGAGCCACCCAAATGAATAACTTCAGCCACAATGAACCCTCGTTAAAGAACTGCATTGTAATAATATAAACTAGAAAATTTAAAAAGTAAAGCCGCGTTCAGCGCGGTTTTGTGTAAAAGTTTTAAAACTTTGGCCATCTGGCTGGATCAACTTGCATTGGATCATCAATCGCAAAACTTTTTAGGGCTTGAATTAAAACAAGCGGAAGAGGATCCAGATCAGCAATTAAAACCGCCTTGTTTAAATTTTCTGGTTTGTTTGTGCCAACAAGAACTGAAGTTAACCATGGCTCAGAAAGATTAAATCGAAGAGCCAGTGAAGACAAATCAAGCTTAAGACCGTTAGCTATAGAGTTAAGTAAATCTCTATTCTCTTGCAACACCTTAAGCTGTTCGGGAAGTTGCGGTGCCCGATTGGTCAGTGTTCCTTTTAATAAAGCCGATCTATTAATAATTCCCAATTCATTTCTTGCGGCTGCGGGCAATACATTTTCAGCCATCCTTTGATCAAGAATATTGTAGGCCACCTGGATAACATCAAAGGCCCCGCTTTGAATCGCTGCTAGATTCGCTTCTTCTCCCCTGGTAGAAATTCCAAGAAATCTTGCTTTGCCTTCTTTATAAAACTCCTTCAATAAGGCCGTAAGCTCGCCTCTTTTTATTTGTTCTTTAGTTCCGCCGTGAAGCATAAGGATGGGAAGAGAATCAAGCCGAAGATTCCTCAAGCTTCCTTCAACCTGATCTCTTAATCTTTGCTCAAGCTCAAACCCCCTTGGGTCTTCACCCGCTTCAAGAAATTGCCCGCACTTTGTGGCTATAACCACATTAGGGTCTTTGGTAATACCCGATTTCTCTATCCTTTCTTCGGCAATACCATAAAAATATGCAGTGTCAAAATAATTAACACCCCAATTAACCGCATGCTGTAAAAGCCAAATCGCTTCCGCTTCCGTCGGCAAAGACCGACAACCAATCCCATAAGCAAAACCAAGTTCAGCCGTACCCAATCCAATTCGTGAAACCCTTAGACCTGTCCGTCCGAGAGTTTTGTATTCCACCATATTCTCCGATTGTTAAAAAGACCCTGAAGATTGTAACACGTCTCTTAAAAAAGTAAATCCGGCCTTACGGTCGGATTTTTAGATAAATTTATATTTCTTAAGGTATCTATTCAAAAAATCTAATTGTTTGGCCACGGTCTCAACTTCTTTATCGTCTTCACCTCTTGCAGCTTGAAGAATAAAACTACCCTTATAATTTTTACTAGCCAATGTGCCAAAAACGGCATCAAAATCAACCACGCCAGTTCCCAAAGGAACAGTTCCGCCATTTAAAGTCCTATCTTTGATGTGAACATTGACTATATACTCGCCTGATATTTCAATTTCTTCTACCGGATCATACCCTAAACTTGCGTTATTGCCAGTATCATAAACTAATTTTACTTCTCCTCCAAAAACCAGAACCAAAGACAGCAGATCTTTTGGTGGTAAATCAGTTTCAATGGCAAATGTAATCCCAAAATATTCGGCCACAGGCAAACACGGACTTAAAAAACTGATAAAATTAGTCCTTCTGTGCGCCGCGCTTAGAGAGGAATCGGCCAACAGTGGAATTTCTACTATTTTGGCCCCCGCCGAATAAGCACTGAGCACTAAACTGCTTAAGAAAAATCGGGGCAAATTCGCGTTTTCTGTCCAAGGCCAGTCGTGTGGTAATAAACTCATAAAGACATCGGCACATATACTCCTGATCCCGACCCCAGTTTCAGAAATTAAATCCTTGATCTTCGAAATTCCCGTCTGCGACCAGAGAGGATTTTGTCTGTAATTTGGATGGTCAAAAATAAAATCGATTTCATTTAATCCGATTTTTGCAGCTTTTTCAAATTCCATTTCCCATTCGCCAAACGGAAAAAACTGTATCCCCCGACCTCGCGAAGGCGTAAGCCGCCCCTGCATTATTCCGATAGAAGGTCGGCTTTGATTTTGTCTAAAAGGCGTCACCAGCATGTTCGTCCTCCGTCAATAATCAAGTTCTGTCCTGTCATATACGAAGAAGCATTTGAGCACAAAAACAAAACCGCTGCTTTATATTCATCGACATTAGCCATCCGCCCCATAGGAATTAGATCAGTAAGCTTGTTAACAAATTCTTCCGGATGATTATTGTAAACCCCGCCGGGAGAAAGGGAATTAACCCTTATTCCTTTATTTGCCCAATAAGTTGCCAGATATTTAGTCAATCCGATGATGGCATGTTTTGTAACAGAATAAGTTACAGGCTTAACTGGTTGTTCGTCTTCATGCAAACCTTCTTGTCTGTAAATTCTTTGGTCAGGAGCAATAATACCAAGATCAGAAGAGATATTTAATATGACTCCGCCTCCGTTTTGAGCCATCCTTTTTCCTGTCTCACGGCTCATTAGAAAAACCCCCGTTACATTAACAGCAAAATCTTCTTTCCAAAGCTCAAGAGAAAAACTTTCAAAACGAGTGCATTTTGGGTCAGGAAACTTAGGGCAGTTTGCGGCATTGTTAACCAAAACTGAAATTGGAAAAATGCGCCACATCATATCAACGTTAAAGATAACTAAATCTTCGTTTGTAATGTCAAAATCATACCCGAAAACTTTTGTACACCAACCCGGTTGTGCAGAAAGTTGCGCAACGGCTGTGTTCAATTTTTCCTTATTTATATCAACTAGAATTACAGTCGCACCGGCATCGAGAAGAGCTTCAGCGTGTTTAATGCCTAACAGACCGGCTCCGCCGGTTATGACGCAAACCTTCCCGTCAAGCCGGAATTTGTTCAAAATACTCATTCTCCCCCTAATTTTAAAGGACTGGTTTATTGGCCAATATAATAACTAATAAATGCCTAAGTGTCTACCCTGGCTCGCTTGATCAATTTATTTTCCGGAAATTTCTTTAACAGACTCTTCCAAAACCATGGTGCCTTCTTTTAATGCTTCATCGGGTATCGTGAGAGGGGGAGCAATTTTGATTGATTCTCGGCCAGTATGAACCAAAAGAAGCCCTTTTTGCATCGCCCGCTCACAAACTCGGCTTGCAAATTCTCCATCCGGCTCACCGGTTTTGGGGTTTTTAAATAAAACTGCCGCAACCAGACCCTTGCCGTTAATATAAGCAACCCTATTCTTATGTTTCTTTTTAAGCGCATTTAATCTGTTGAGTAAAATCTTGCCTTTTCTGGCTGATTCTCCGACTAAATTTTTCGATTCTAATTCCTCTAAATTAGCCAATCCGACAGCGCAGGATAGAGGATTTCCTGAATGTGTGCTGTGATAGACATCTAAAGAGTCGGCTCCGTTAAACACTTCTTTCCGCCCTAAAACCGCAGAAAGGGGCAAGCTTGAACTTAACCCTTTGCCGGCCAGCACCAAGTCCGGCACAACGCCATAATGCTGAAATGTGAACATTTTTCCTGTCCGCCCAAAACCACCCTGTATTTCATCAAAAGCAACTAAAATATTGTTCCGGCGAGTAAAATCAACCAACGCCTTGATATAATCCGGCGGATAAAAAATAACCCCCCAGCCTCGGTATGCCTCTACCATAAAACCGGCAATATCTTTTACTTTCATTCCTTTTCTAATCAAGCCGTCTATATCCTTTTTAAATCTTTCCGCTCCGGAATATCGCGCATCAACCCAAGGATAAGGAAACGGCAAACGATATACCGTGGGGTCAGAGTAGCCATAAGCAGACAATACTTCACTGTTTCCGCTTAGCATCTGCGAGGCCATCGTAACCCCGTGCATTGCTCCCTCGAAAGATACGATACCTGTTTTGGATTTATTCTGGGATTTTCCATAAGCCTTCATCATCAAAAAGGCGGCCTCGATGGCCTCACTGCCGCCAGAAAACAAAATCGCTCTTTCGCAAAATTTAGGGGTAACCTTAATTAACTTTTCTAAAAACTCTGCTTTGATTTCAGTCGCGTAGGTATAAGAATGCAGAAGGGGCTTGGCCAATTGACGTTTCAGTGCGGCAACAATCATCGGATTGGCGTGGCCGGTATTAGCGGCAAAAATCGTGGAGGTAAAATCTATCCAACAGTTGCCATCTTTATCAAAGACTTGAAAATCAACTGCTCTATCCCACAACACCGGTAATTTGCCTATCATTACCAATAACGACTGCGGTTCATATCTGCTTAACTTTGAAAAAGTTTTTACAAAACTCGGCGATGGAATGGCTGTTTTGATTGTTCTAAACTTTGTTTTTACGGGTGCGACTTTTTGAGGTTTTAATGAGATGTTATACATTATTTTTCTTTTTTAAAGTGGCTTTTTAAGTAACCGTAAACCGGATTATCTGATTTTTTAATCTGATATTCCAGGTATTCAAAGTCTTCTGACCGGTCTATTTCAGTGACGTGTTCGGTGGTAAAAGCCAATATTTTAGATCCGTGAACTCTGTTGTTTTTTAAAATAAATTTAGGCCTCATTATATCAACATAGCCATTAGGATGGTATGCTTTTGGAAATGTCTGTCTTGGTAAATTGAAATAGTCCGGTCTCGGGTCATCTGGAAAAAAGCCTTCAAAAAATTCCTTTTTATTTATTTGAAACATTTTCTGGGGCGGTTCAGCCAACTCATGAGCCGAGCGAAGAGAGGCTCCCAAAGAAGCTTTTTTAATCATTGTAATAGCTTCGCTAATTTTTTTCGGATTCCTTAGGGGTGTTGTGGGCAGAAGCTGAACAATCAAATCTGGAATATGTTTTTCGTTCTGCTTAAACCAGTTTATAAAATGTAGCTGAAATTCAAGCTCTGTGGACTTATCACCGGCCAACTCAACCGGCCTGAAAAAAGGAACTTCGGCTCCATATTTTTTAGCCGTCTCAGCAATCTCCGATGATTCGGTTGAAACAATGACTCTTTTTATGTTTTTTGTCATCTTGGCCGCTGTAATTGAAAAAGCTATCAAAGGATAGCCGCCAAGCAGTTTTATGTTTTTTTTGGGAACTCCTCTGGAATTCCCACGGGCTGGAATAATAGAATAAATCATCGTAGCTATAAAAATACAATGATTTTTAGTAGAAGTCAAAAAATAAAAAGGCCGGAAACACCAGCCATAATAATTATCAGATAATCAATTTCTCTTCGGACTCTTGTATATAATGAGTCGAGCAGTACCAGCCGCAGTATGCATATGAGGCACACCGGCAGGAATCCACAAAACATCTCCGGGGCCGATCACCACCCTCTCGCCGCCGACAATATCTTTTCCCTTGATTTCATTGCGATTTTCTACACCGTCTGAAGCTTTGTAAAAATAAGGCTCAACAAGATCACCCCCGACAGTGAAAATCGCTTCTCCTTCCAAACCGATCCACAAATCATCTTCATGAACATGAACTTCAGGCAAACCAACACTTAATTTATGGTCTTCTACAATTCCAAACGGTCTATCTTTAAAATTATCAAAGGGCGGAATCATACGCTTGCCGACTACCGGAGGAACGTCAACCGCTTTAACAATATCTGCTCTTGATACATGGGCAAACTGACCTGACCCGACTGTTATAGTCTTGTTTTGATTCAATAAATTGTCCAGAAAATCAACAACTTTTTGGGTGTTTTTGCCGTCTGTTAGCAAATACCTGCTTTGATTCTTACCTAAGATTAATCTTAGTTCGTCGTAAAACAGAGAGCGAACAAGTAATTCTGTTAGATGCTTTCGATTTTCTGCTTTCGCCGTACAGCCCATTGTAACAAATGGCGGTTCGTCTAAAATACCTCCAAACTCACTTTTAAATTCTTTTGATGCAACCTCCGGGTACATCACAGAGATATTAACCTTTCCGCCGACCCTAGATCCGATCAGACCGGCTTGAAACAAACTTGTCGAATAATCGGACACAACAACATCGGAGGCCACCAGCAAAGTGTTAATATCCGCCCGAGTGACGCTTTCATCAAAAACCATAATTCCAGGAAGGGTTTTGTCGAATTCAATAAGTAAATTATTCCACGGTTCAAATTCTTCTGGAGCAAGCATTTTTAATTTCGGGTGAACACGGGGAATAAATAGTAACCCATTAGGAAACCGCCAGACGGTTTTTATCAAACCTTCAAGAGCCATCAAAATCTCGGCAAGCATCTGACTTGCGCCAGTGATAATGCCGCATGGAAAAAAAATTAATGTCGCCTCAGAATTTGTGTTAAGTTTTGTTCTTATCTCTCGCCTACTTGCTTTTTCCTTCTCAAGATTGATGGAGGCAAACCAGTCAGAGGCAGGAAATCCCGTCTTACAAATATGGCCGGGGTCAAATTCTGGCCAAGCTTTTAGGATTAAATCGGCTCCAAGTTGATCATTAACGGTTATATAATCTGGCCTAAATTTTGAATCGCGCCAAGAGTCTACTAACTGACATCCCCAATAATCTTGCACAGCTACGACAGGGCAGGTACCATGTAAAATTGGCACGAGATCGCGGCCCACACCACCTTTAGTGCACATGCTTGTAATCAATAGGGCCGGATTGTTGCAATTCGCTAAAATTTCTTCGGTTGTATTTACCGACATAAACTCGAGTCCGCCACCTTTCAGCCGTTCGCTTGCTCTTCCATTTGTAAATATTTTAATCTGACGACCTCTTTTAATAATAAGTTCCCTGCATATTGGAAGAATATTATTGGTTCCACCGTCATCTTTCATCACCAAAACAATATCCCTTTCTGACACTAAAACTCCCAGTTTCAAACGAACAGTTTTTATATGTTAATACATTCTAAATTATTGTCAATAAAATAAACAACCACCGGCTAAAGCCGGTGGTTTATTCTTGTAACAAAAACCGCTAACACGGTTCATTATTTTCTTCTAAGTTTTTTCATGACTTCGAACTCGGCTGGATATATAACTTTATGGCCATCGCCCATTGCCTTCTCAACTACCCTCACCCATCGACACAACTGGACAATTTCTTCTGGCTCCATTGAACTAGCCTGATCACTACCCCACAAGGATCTATCCATAGTTATGTGCTTCTCAAGTACGCAAGCCCCAATTGCCACTGCCGCCAAAGAAGGAATCCTGCCACTGTCGTGACTTGAGAATCCAATCGGTATAGGATCGAATATCTTTTGAAGTTCTTTAATGACCCGAAGATTTATCATGCCGACAATATCGTTGTTCAGAGACGTCAGAGTGGGATAGGCACTGGTACAATGAAGTAAAATCAAATCATTTCTACCGAGAACTTGAACCGCATGATTAATCATCTCCATATCGCTCATTCCAGTAGAAAGAATGATCGGCCTATTCTTACTCCTGATATGTTTCAGAAGTCCGTCATCAGTTAAAGAAGCTGATGCAATTTTGTAGCATGGCGGATCGAATTGTTCAAGAAAATCTACGCTACCTTCGTCCCACGGAGAAGCAAACCATAAAATACCTTTTTCTCGACAATAACGATCAACCTCATCATACTGTTCTTTGCTAAACTCAAGAGCTCTTTTTAGATGTCCGTTAGTTGATCCAAATGGGCTTTCTCTTGGTTTTGCCAGTTCTTCAGGAGCATAAACAACATCAACTGTTCTTTTTTGAAACTTAACCGCATCACACCCGGCAACAACGGCAAGATCAATCAACTTTTTGGCCATTGTAATATTACCATTGTGGTTAATCCCTATCTCTGCCACCAGAAAACAAGACTGACCATAACCAACAAGCTTATTGCCTATTTTTACCACATTGGCTCCTATTCGTTTTAAAAGGTCTTGATAAATATAAAATCAAATCATCAAAATAAAACAATATTGACTACTTAAATATTTGTGGTATCAAAAAGCCGGCTTTTGCCGTCGGCTCGCTCTCTTATTTACATATCAAGAATCTTGAATATCTGTCCTGAATCTACGTATTCTCTTGCCTGTAAAAACTGATCGTCGGTCATTTCGCTAAAGTGAAGTACCTGCCCAGTTTTTGGATCATGTAAAACCTTGGTGGCGTCATCCAGCTGGAGACAGTATTGACGGAAATTTTCGTCACAAACCGGCCTCAAGGTAACAGGATCAATTTTGAGTCCAAATACTTTCACAAGTTGGTCTTGAACCTTTGGTTCTCGGATCATTTCTGTGCCCGGATAATAAGTTAATGTAAACATGTTTTTATTGACCGCCTCGGGCGATATTCCGAACTGAGGATAAAGTTCTTCCTGCCACATAATAAAAGCCACCGTTTCCTTGAGATCTTCAATTGTTTCTGTCGGCGAACCCATGATCCAAGTACAATTTGAATGAATACCTGATTCAAGAATGTGTTTTACCCCATAGTACATTGCCTTTGGAAACATATAAGTCTTGCCGTCCACTCTAACTGGTACGAAACCCGCCTTTAAAGTGAACCCACCCTTACCCAAAGCCTTTAATACTTTGGCATTTGCGCTTTCTGGACCAAGCCCGATATAGGCACATCCCATTTTAGCCATTAGGCTTACTCTCAACGGATCTTCAAATATAAGTTCCAAACCGTTGCTTCCCGGTTTCGGGACTAGTCCGGCTGTTTCGTCAAGCCGGGCATGAGTTCCCCACTTCAATCCTAGCGGTTCAAACAGCGGGACCATGTCAATTATGCGTTTGCGTGTAACTGCAAAATTATCATCGGGAAAACCCATAAAATCAATGCCGTATCTTTCAATATAAGCCACGACCTGACGATGAAGGTGTTCTGCTGACCTAAAGCCCCAATTTCTTTCTCCCTGGGCCTGCCTGTCGCAGTAAGTACAGCCGTGAGGACATCCCCTAGTAGAAACAGCGGTAGCGCTCTTGGTCATCGTAAATGGAGCCGCCGAACTGTTATTCGCTGATAAGCCCCAAAGAGCGTTATTCAAATAATAGTCAAGAACCTTGAAACCATCCACGTCTTCCCGAAGCAGTTCCAAATCAGCAAACGGTATAGCATCGAGGTTACGAGGCCTATAGCCGGCATACATAAAACGGTGTCTGCCATTGATATTTCCAAGATAATATGGATTCAGTTTTCCAGAATTTAATGCGTTTTGAAATCCGTTCCGCCTGATAATTTTTGCATCATGGCAAATTTTTACTATTACATCATCACCTTCTGAATGAGCGACGGCATCAAGTTCAGGAATATAGTTAAAAAGACCGGTTTTTAGGTCAGTTGCCAGTCCGCCACCTGAAACTAAAAAGGAGTCTGGCAATAGTTGTTTTACGAAACTCGATATTGTTTCTTGCCAACCAAGGGTTGTAATCATTCCGGATAAAGCCACAACATCCGGCTCTCCATAAACCTTAATGTGCTTCTCAATTAGCTCAAAGGACTCTCGATGCGTCTTGTGTCTGCCATTGGGCAGGCCTCTCTCTTTTGCAATTTCGTCCAGTATCCTATAGGCATTGAGGTCAATTATTGTGGCATTAACGCCATAATTATCTCTTACATTGGTTCCCATTAGGGCCGGCCCTTCCGGAGTAACGTTAGGAACAGCGGTTTCACGAAGAGGCATATTAATAAAAAGTAAATTTACCCCCTCTAGATCTTTGTGGCTTATATCCTTAATAACATCGGCCGGTTGAAAAGGACGACCTGATTCACAATTTTGTGTTTCTAACGGCTGGATCAAAGGAATAGTTTTTACCATTACACATCCTGATTTTTAAGAAAACTATGCGAATTATACATAATTTTAGATAAATAACAATTTATGGACAATAGCTAAAATTGATGTTAGTTTGACCGTTAAGCACCTTAATAAATCAGACGCAGGGGGAGGTATTATACATGCTGATTTACATGCTCGACTTAACCCATAAATCAGAGCTTGGGTTGAGCAGTGAAACCATACCTCTGCAGTTGGGACTTATCGCTACTTATTGTCTAAAAGAATGCGGAAACAAAGTTGAAATAAAAATATTTAAGTCAGTGGAGGAGTTCAGTGAAAACTTTGAACAGCGACAGCCGCAAGTAATTGCCTCTTCAAACTATCTGTGGAATCTAAATCTAGGTTATCGTTTTATGCAGCTAGCTAAAGAAAAAAATCCAGCCATAATTACGGTTTTTGGAGGTCCGAACTATCCTGATACAGCTGAAGAACAAATTGCATGGCTGGAGCAATATCCGGATATAGATATTTATGTTTACAAAGACGGAGAAGTTCCTTTTGCCAGATTGATCCAACATCTGCTTAAAGGGTTGGACAAAAAAACTGTTCAAAAAATGAAACTGCCGAGCTGCCATTCGCTGATAGATAAAGAGTCGTTCCTTGGCCCACTTGAACCGCGTTTACAAGACCTGACAGCCATTCCTTCTCCTTACATCGAAGGCCTGCTGGATAAATTCTTCGACCAGCGTTTAGTGCCAACAATTCAAACTAATCGGGGATGCCCCTTCAAATGCACTTTCTGTACCGAAGGCAGCGACTATTATAATAAGGTTTATAGAACATCTTTGGAACGAAAAAAGGCCGAAGTAGATTATATTGTCGCCAGAACAACACATACCAAAACTTTGCGCATCACTGACTCTAATTTCGGAATGTATAGGGATGATGTTGATTTTTGCAGGTACTTAAGCGAAATCCAAAAGAAAACCGGCTATCCGGAGTATGTAGCTTGTACAACCGGTAAAAACCAGAAAGAGCGCATCATGACCTGCAGTGAATTACTTAATGGCGCAATACGATTCACGGCTTCCGTGCAATCAATGGATCAAGGCGTTTTAGTTGCCATTAAGAGAAGCAATATCTCAACGGATGATTTTATTAAATTATCCGATCAGGTAAGCGACACTAACATCTATTCTTACTCTGAAATAATTCTAGCTCTCCCTCACGATTCACTGGCTACAGAAAGAAAAAGTATTCATGAGTTAATTGATATCGGAATAAATAACATCACTCAGCATCAACTGGCCCTAATCCATGGAACCGAATTAAGCAGCCGAGAAAGTCGGAAAAGGTACCAAATGCAAAGCGGTTTCCGGCCGGTCCAAAGATCAGTCGGGCTTTATCGCTGGAAAGACCAAAGAATTCCGGTAGCTGACATCGAAGAGATCTGCATTGGAACCAATACTTTATCTTTCAAAGACTATTTGGAAACCCGGCGCCTCTATCTGACTACAGGGCTTTTTTACAACGACAGAATTTTTGGTGAAATAAACGCTTTCTTAAGAATATTAAAAATACCGACAAGCGGATGGTTTGAACGAGTTCACAAAAGTGTCGGCGCCGTGCCAGAATTAGCTAAAATGTATAATGAATTTACGGAAGACACTGAGAGAGAGCTTTGGAACGATCCGAAACAACTGGCAAATGATGTCCATGCCGCTATTGAAGACTACGCCTCAGGTAAACTAGGCGGAAATATCATTTATAAATATCGGACTCAAGCTCTTTTCTCTGTTTATTCAACAATACAGACGGTAGCCTTCCGCGTCCTCAGAGAGTTCCTGGCTGAACAAAATATCGAAATGGGAAATTTCATAGCTGACATAGAAAATTTCTCAAGACTTCAGAGGGGCAACCTTCTTAACTTAAACATTGACGAGACGGCAACTTTCACCCTAGATATACTCCGAATGATTAGGGATGTAGCTTGGATAAGGGGCGGAGGAACCTTGGCCGAAATATCCTATCCGACGACACTGCGCTTCAAACACAGTGAGGAACAAAAACAAATGATAAAAAGACAGTTGGATTTTTACGGTAACAGTCCGGGCGGCTTAACAATGCTAATGGCCCGTTTCCCGGTTAAACGTTTCTACAGAACAGTCGAAAAGATTAGTTAAAAACCATCGAAAAGATGGTTTTTTAAATTTCTATGCGAGTTCGTGATTGCTTAAAATAGCGCTAACTGCTTTCTTTAAATTCAAAGGATAATTACCAGTATCATTGGAAATAAAATAGTCAGTATCAATTTGATCTTCGGAGGATTTAAACCATTCCGGGCTCGTGAATATTTTTTCAAGATCCTCAAGCCGATGTATTATTGAAGAGTTTTTAACCCTTTCTATCCCTCGAAAATGTTCGTAGGTTTCATAGAGGTACTTCAGATTTCGCCAATGCAGGCCGTCATCGTGCGCCAATCCATAAACTCTTTTACTAAAAATCAGTCCCTCAAGCATCATCGTCGAAAGCGGACAAACCATAAATTCCATGTTAGCAAACAACCGAGGGAAGTAAGACATGTCCGGACTGTAAACAGGATTGAATCCGTCTTTTACTTTATGGCCGGCTTCTTTTTTATAGTAAGCCCTGGCCGGAATGTCTAATATTATGTTCTTAAAATCATATTCAAAGAAAACATCCGGACAATTCCTGGCATGTTGAACCAGCCCTGGCCTGAAAACTACTTTTAAATCAGGCCTATATTTACCGACGAGGTCATCCAATTTGTGGAGTACTTCCAGCTCATTATATGGAAGAGAAGAACCGGCGTAAAGCATAAATTTAAACGGATATGGAGACGACAAATTCTGTCCTTCCCGGCGAAAGTAGTTTATAAAACGAGAAGTCCCTAAAATAAAAATATTCTTCTCTGGAAAATTCCTGAACCTCACGGCATGCTCTGCGCCCTGACAGCTCCACACTCCTAAATAATTCGGTGTATAAGGATAGATCATCCTGCCACCCAAGTTGTCCCAATTCTCAATTAAGAAAAAGGAGGGGATGTTAGATTTTTTGGCAATCCTGGCCAATTCAAGGTCTAGACCGCCATAAACCGCAGCGGGAACTATAATTACTGACGGATTGATTCTCGATACAATATCGTCCAACCGATTGTCTCTGCCGCGCAACAGAAAAAACCACTTTGCAAATTGATAAAACGGCGTTCTCGTTAAAATTTTATAAATTTTCTTCTTTCTTGGCGAAAAACCTTTAACGTACATCGCAAGTCCGGGATCTTTGTTTTGATACCGCCAACAACCCAAACCAACAATATGTTTATAAAAAGATCCTTTCTCCCCCGGATATACATACGGAATTATCTTATCTTTATTTACTCCAAAATCTTTACCCGCCAGTGCCGGATGAACCAAAAAAACGAAAGATCCGTTTACGCTTTTGAGTGCTCCGGTGGTAATGTAGTTTCGATAGTGATTAAGGGTGGCAACAACAAACAATATCGGCTTCTTGCTTTGATTCATAGCTTAAAACTAGCATAAAAAGACTTATTTGACAACACAAAATTTAAGTGTAAAAATTTAAAAACATGTGCGGCATTGCGGGCATAATTGAAAATAAGGGCAAAGAAGTTTCTAAGGCAAACTTAAAGAGGATGACCGATTCTGTTGCCCATCGCGGCCCTGATGACGAGGGTGTTTTTTTAAACGGTAATATCGGCCTTGGGCACAGGAGACTAAGTATTATAGATGTTTCATCAGCCGGACATCAACCCATGCCCAATAAAGACCGAACTCTCTGGATCACTTTTAACGGGGAGATATACAACTACATCGAGCTTAAAAAGAAGTTAGGCGGTAAATACCAAACCAGCACAGACACAGAGGTAATACTCGCCTATTACGAAAAATGGGGCGCTGATTGTGTTAAAAAATTCAATGGAATTTTCGCTTTTGCGATTTGGGACGACAATAAAAAAATCCTTTTCTGCGCCCGAGACCACCTGGGTGTAAAGCCATTTTACTATATGCACAAAAACGGTGTTTTTTATTTTGCTTCTGAAATTAAAGCTATTCTCGCTGTCGTTAAATCAAAAATTGAACCAAATGACTCCATAATTTACGACTATTTGGCGTACGGTTATTATCACCACAGCAACCAGACCTTTTTCAAAGACATCTGTCAAATCCCGGCAGGCCATACTCTTATTTTAAAAAACAGAAATATAAAAATAGAAAATTATTGGAATTTGCCCGAAAAGATAATCAATCGCAAAAACACGGGCGGACAAGATGTAGCTGAAGAATTCGCCGAAATACTTAAAAACTCAGTCAAAATTCAACTGCGAAGCGATGTTCCCGTTGGAATGCAGTTAAGCGGCGGACTTGATTCGTCTTTAGTTGTTTCTATGGCGAACAAAATTACCGGCGGACAAAAAAATTTCCGTCTCTTCTCTTTTGTCTACGGTAAACACAAAGATATCGAAAAACCATACATGGAAGCGCTGGCCAAAAGAATCGGTTGGGATCTTGAGTTTTTTGAAATACTTCCATCAGATTTGCAGAACTACATGGGATCGATGGTTAAAAGCCAAGATGAGCCATTTCCAGGTTTACCAACTCTAGGGCTTCATGTTTTAGCAGAATTTTCCCGCAAAAATAAAATTCCTGTGATTTTGGGCGGACAAGGAGGCGATGAAATTGGCGCCGGTTACGAATATTATATGGGGGCCTATCTGTTGGATGTGGCTCAAAGGCATGGTCCGGATACAGCCACAGCTGAACTTATTTCGTATGAAAACCTGCATTCGTTTAAAAAAAACGACCATTCTAAATTTTTATTAAACACCGTCAACTCTTATCTGGCCAGCGGAACTTCTCAAGACGGAACAAGTTTTGCTAAACCAGAAATTTTAAACAAAGACTTTGCAAGCAGATCAGCTGGGCCGCGTTTTTTGTTTCCGGCTCCGTTTAATTCTCATCTTCAAAATATGCAATACCGCGATATTTTCCATACAAAATTGCCAAGAGTCCTGCATTCAGCCGATCGAGCTGCCATGGCTTATGGGGTTGAACAAAGAGTTCCCCTCATTGACTACCGACTGGTTGAATTAGGTCTTGGAGCTCCGGCCTTCCAAAAAATCCGCAACGGAGTTCAGAGATTCTTCATGCGCAAAGCGGCTCAAAAAATATTGCCGCTTTATGTAAGAAACGCTCCAAAGCGTTCCGTCCCAAGTCCTCAAAGAAACTGGTTTAAGACAGAACTCCGTCCGTGGGTCTTATCAGTGTTTTCATCAAAACTATTAAAAGAACACGGGTATTTAGACCAAGAGAAGGTTTTGGAGGAATATCGCCGTTATTGCCAAACACCGGGCGTACCTCCAAACTCGTTCCACATATGGCAGTGGCTACATTTGGAACACTGGCTAAAAGAGTACTTCGACTAGGAGAGCGGGATTCGAACTCATATCGTCTTGAGAGGGTTCGAATTCTGCTTTCCTAATATTCAGCGGAATTTTTACCTGAAATTAACTCCACAGATTGTATGCCTGACATAGCTCTCATTTGCCCGACGAATTCGCTAAAGTCGACGTCTTTGTTAAAAAGAATGGAAAAATAGTATTCCTGTTCGCCGCTTGATTGTGTTTTAGCTTGTAAAAACTGCTTCGAGTCGGCATATTTGTCTATGAATTTAGACGCATTGTTGAAATTAAAATCTTTATCGGCAAGCAAAACCAGAAGAAAACCGTTTTTTACGGCAGAGCCAAAATTATACCTTGCAAGAATCAGAAGCATAAAAGACACCATTACGGTACTTATGGCCGCAATAATATAATTATTCGTGCCAATAGCCATACCCATGGCTAATGCGAAAAATAAAAATGCTACATCTCTTGTATCTTTTAAAATAGTCCTAAAGCGGATAAGGGCAAATATGCCTAAAACACCCAAGGCGCGCACTAAATTATTGCTTAGAATCATCATCGAAATAGTCGAAAGAACTGTCATAATAACCAATGTGGTCAGAAAAGATCTTGAGTAAGAAATCCCATAGTGGGTTTTCTGATAAACCCAACTTATTGTCAAAGCAATGACAAAGGCCACCAATATATTTATTATGACGACGGCTGAACTAAACTCCGTAAGGGAATAGATCGGTAAATTTAGTAGATTGTCTGGCATGAAAATAATGGTTGAAGGTTAGCGAAACAGCGGATTATACTTGAACACCGCTTCTACGCCATAAGCATATTTGGATATGGCTTCATTTTTCAGGTTGAAATCTTTAATAATTCTGCCCAGCCATTGAGGCATAGCGTAGTTAGATTTAACTTCGAGAATAGTACCTTTTCTGTTAATTTCGTCAATTGGCGTCATAAAAACGTTGCGGCCCAGATCTGTGGTCTTACGGGCCTCAAGACAAGAGTCAAAAGTAACCCTTAAGGCGCTGCTCGTTGTGGCTATATACGGCTTTCGCTTGTAACGAATGACTACTTGGGGCTTAGCGGCTGAAATTATAATATTTCTAATAAGCTCATTTTTATTTTTATTCTCTTCTGGTCCGTGTCGTTCCAAGCCCAACAAAGACGAGACTCCCCTTTCTGCAAAATTCTGCCACTCACCACGGCTTAATCTTAATTGGGTTTTCCCTATTCTCTCTCCATCTTTCTTTTTTAGTTCAAGCATAACCGATGAAGATTTTTCCAAATACGGCTCATAGATACGGGCCCGTATTTTTTTCCTTTTTTTAAATCCCCCGCATTTATCCTGATAGTCCTTAAAATCATAAGAATCAAAATACAAACTCGTAACATAATAGCCGTCTCCTAAAAGAATGCTTGGGGCGTCAAGCTTCATGCCAAAACGCTTCAATTCTTTCTCAATTGATTTTTCCGCTAGAGGCATTATAAAATATTTAAATTCGAAACGGTAGAATAGTTTATTCATTTAATTTATCGCGGAACAAATTATAAATAAATGCCGGCATAATTTTTATAAAATCTGGTTTTTCAGTGCCGATGTTTTCTCCAATATAGCCGCCCATGACAATACTGTCTTTAACAGATAAAGCCGAGGTACCCGCTTTTTCAATATTTTTCCATTTTCCTGATTTTGTAGGATAATAAGCGGTTTCGTCAAGCAATATTTCTTTTTGATTATTCCAAAAAATAGAGTTTGTCACTTTGGCCCTGCCGCCTTTTATAAATTCCTGCTTCTTCCTATAAAGAGAGATCCCGCCAGACCTGTTTCCGGCAATAATACTATCCTCCAACAAGATGCTGGAGTCATCTTTAACGGCTAACCCATAATTGCAATTCACTAAAATATTGCCCCTAATTACTGCTTCGGCTTTCTCGCCGATACTTATGCATTTGTCTCCAAAGTTATAAATCTTGTTGCCAGATATTTCCAGATTTTTTGTGCTGGAAATATCAAGTCCGTCTCCGTCGTTTCCGCTATTTTCAGCTTTAAAATTGTAAAATGTATTTCCGGCAACAACAGAATTTTTAACGCCGTCTAAATCAAGGGCATCGGAGCTTGTGTTCTTAAACACATTATATTTCAAAACCACGGAGCCGCTAACTGCGTGAAAAGCGTCATCCGAGCGACCGTTTTCAAAACTGGAGTTATACGCTTCAGAGTTGGCATTACGCAATGAAAATTGAGAAATAAAAGGAACTCCGTTTACTAGCGCAGAAGCAGACCCCTCCCACGTAGATCCGCCACTTACGCGGAAATAACTGAAATAATTTTTTGCTTCACCCGTATTAGCCACTCCGAAACTGCCCCAAGGTTCCGATGCGGGATGTAATGCAGTTACGGTAATAGGTAAATCGGCACTGCCAAGCGCAGTTATGGGACTATAAGAAATCAGAGAAACCTTCGGCGCCATAAGCAGTGTCGCTCCAGGCTCGATAATTAATCTTAAGCCTTTGGGCACAATTACATTATTAGAAAAAACATGAGTACCGGAATTTAAAGCTAAAGTATTCTGGCTTCTTTTAACAAACTGAAGATTCTCAATTAAAAACTGGTCTATGTCTAAAAATATGTTGTTAAAAAATCTAAAACTGCCTTCGAAATTCACCCGCCCTGAATCATGGTCCGGTAACATCTTGGCAATATCCACAGACGAAATTTCTTTCATCAGCTCGCCGGCTCTGTTAAAATTTTCAACAACAAGCGATCTGTATTTTTTAACCCTCTTATCAAAATCATAATCCGAATCAACTTTTGCCTGGTCTTTATAAAATTCGTCGAAATATTCGTTATATAAACCGTCGTAATGCGCCAAATCGTCTTTAAGGTTATCTTTATTGGCAACATAGTCATTAACAACTTTTTTGAATTCTTCCATAAATTTCTCGTTGGCTAAAATACGTTTTGCAAGAGTGGTCAAACCGGGGTAAAACTCATGGGGATTATCCACAATAACGTCCCACGGCACATAGTAAAATTTACCAGTTTCTCTTTTAAACAACAGAACAGAATTTTGATTATCCATCACATGGCTTGAACCGGCAAGAACATATAAAAGCTGAAAGCGATAAAAGCTTTCGAGATCAAAAATATCTCCTATTTTTTCAGTAAATTCTTCTTCATCGGCATTTTCTATGAGATTGAATAAAGCAGCCAATTCTTCAAAGTTTGTGCTTTTCTCGTCTGTATAATTTTTCCACTCAGAAATCCTGTCAACCTTAAATAAGTTATCGGCGGCGCCATAGTCAAGATCCTTGTTGGAAAAAATGCCGTTTGTATCAATCAATCCGTTTCTGGCCAGCCACTCTTTTGACCACTGCTCATAGGCCAAATAAACACCGGAGTCTCTACTATTAATTTTTAGTCTGACGAATTTAAAATCAGCCGCCGGCAATCCTAGTTTTTTGGCTCGATATGAATTCAAGAACTCAATGAAATAGAAACGGTCAACGGGAATGACAAGATTTAGCTCCCTTTGGCCTTCAAACAAATTGTCACTTGGAAATTTCAAACGGTAAGATTTTTGTTCTTTGCTCCAATGATCCGGCGAAAGTCCCCTGTATCTTATTTTTATGTTTGCTTTATAACCGTCATCCCCGCTTGCAAAATCAGCTTTGACAAAATGCTTGTCTTCGTCAAACATAGATCGGTAAGAAAGAGTTTTCGAATCAAACGGCAAACTGCCAATGAGTTCTTCTTGGTTCTTGGGCGAAATATAAACATGATAAATTGGGAGTTCAGACTTTTTAAACCAATACGGGAAATGAACCAAATTATACGATTTCTTCAAGGCCAACCTGCTGGGTAAGATCCACTTACCCAAAGAAGTTTCACTGATAAAGTAATTTTTTGCAGAAACAGGAATAAAAAAAGTATAAATAAAAACTGCTGAAACTAAAAAAAACAGAAGATAAACCGGACTGAAAAGATTATGTTTTTTCATCTTGTAAAATTCTACCTACCACGCTTTTCAGATTGGGAGCATAGTTAGCTGACAGCTCTTTGGCAATAAAATAATCTATGTCTAACTGGTTAATACCTATAGTTTTAAGCCCATCTTCAGAAGAGAATATCTTTTCAATGTCTTCCGTGTTTCTTACCATACGAACATTTCCCAGCCGCTCAACATCAAATAAATGGCCGGCATTCTGATAAGACCAGTGCGGTCCAAAGCGATGGACACCGTCATCGTACGCCAACAGATACACTCTTTTCCCCAAAAGAGAGGCATTCAGAATCATCGTCGAATGAGCGCATACCATAAACTCCATATTCGCCAAAAGAGCAACACGATGGTCGGTAGATGGGTAATAAATCGGATTAAAATGATCATGGGCGATATCCCACGATTTTGACTTTTTATAATAAAGTTTAGCCGGTTCGTCAAGGACTACATGCCTATAGTCATATTCAAAAAATACATCCGGACAGTTTCTTGTGTGCTGAGTTACATTGGGACGATAAACAATCTTTAAGTCTAGATTCTTTTTTTCTATTATTTCATCTAGTTTTTTTAGAGCGCTTAACTCGTCAAAGTGGTCGGACATACCGACAAACAATGCAAATTTAAAAGGATAAGGAGAGAGGGTTTTTATGGCTTCCGGTTTCATATAATCCCAAAACTTCGGTGCGCCCAAAATAAATATTTTATCTTCAGGCATACCCCTGACCTCAATGGCATGTTCCACCTGCTGCCGACTCCAAACGCCTAGATAATCCGGCTTGGCGGTAAAGATGGTTTTATTATGCAAGGTGTCCCAATTCTCGGTTATCATCAAAGTTTTAATACCCATTCTTTTGCCAAGCCCAATAAGTTCAAAAGTAATCCCCTCAAACGCATGAGAGGGCAGTAAAATTATCGCTGGATCTATTTTTTTAACCAGTTTTGCCAACTCTTTATCTCTAGCCCTGAATAAAAATAATGCCTTAACCAGACTGCTCAAAATCGGTATAGATAAAACTTTATAAACGCGAGTTTGCCTCGGACTGAACCAAAGCGTGCGTATCCAAAAAGCATTATGCTTTCGCCTGTTAATATGGGTGTTTATATTAAAAATATGCCGGTGGAGAGTGTTTTTCTTTTCTGAGTAATCGTATGGAAAGACTCTTTCTTTGGGGATGCCAAAATCGGCCACCACATCAACTAACTTTGGAAGAACAACTAAAAACAAATCATCGCTGACTTTTTCAAGATTCTTAGCTTTAACATAGTTTAAATATTGCTGATAACTTGAGATTATGAACAATATTCTTTTGTTGTTGCGGTCGTTTTTACTCATGTTTTTGTCCAGCATATAATATCTTAATTTGGGTAGGTTGTAAATTAGACGGACGTTTCTTCAGTTGACGTAAATACACATTTTCATTAAAATATAAGGGATGTCTGTCGATACAAAATTTAAAGAAAAAAGAGGCCGCATTATGGCTTATTTAAGGTCTGATTTCCGCCATGACTCCACTATCCCGCGTCCTTTTGTTTTTGAATTTAACGGACCCCCTCACTCGGGTAAAACTACCACTATCATTGAGCTGGATAAGTTTTTACGGCGTCAAGGATTTCGAGTTCTGCGTCCTCAAGAAAGCGGCGAAGCCATACGCCACATTGACCGATCTGTGCCTGTGTATAATATAAGAACCGGCTTATACACCCTGACTCATCTTCTCGACCATGTGCACGACCACAGTTATGATGTGATAATTTATGACCGAGGAATTTTCGATGCTTACTGCTGGATGTCTTATTGGGAAGAAAAGGGCAAAATAACCAAAAAACAGATGGACATAGTACAAAATTTTTTCTTTTTAGATTTATGGCTGAAGGAAATAGACCGTGCTTACTTTATGGTTTGCGACTCCCAAAAAGCCAGAAAACGAGAACTTGATACTTCCTTATCTAAAAAACTGGACACGAAAAATATTGAAACGGTAAAATTATATCGCAAAACATATGACAACTTGTCAAAGACATTTCCCCAGCTTAAACTTATAGACACCAGCAATCTAAACAAAAAAGAAGTGGCGGAAAAAATTGCCCTTGACCTCCTTGGGGTTATGGAACATAAATCAGAAAAATAAAATAACCCTCATCAAAGGGGTTATTTTTATAATTTTATATGTGTTCAAAAGTAATAGCTTTGTCCTTCTTAACACCAACTTTCAAAACCTTGCCACAAAGATCCTTGAAATGATACGGTTCAAGTCCACCAGCCGGAGATTTTAAACAAAGATCATCTTGTTTCAATGTGTCACCGACAGATAAGTCCCGAGCCGCGACAATTGTTTTTGCCATCTTGCGAATCGCGGGTTTTTCTTCTTCATAAAAAACCTTCTTACCATCGCCCATTCCAATTTTAAGACGCCTAAGATATTCGACAAGTTTTCTCATGCCCTGCGGTTCAAGAGAAAAAGCGTGGTCGGTTCCTCGCATGTTTCGTTTGAGCGTAAAATGCCTTTCTATAATCCTGGCCCCGAGAATATATGCTGATGCGGAGAATAAAACCCCGTTTGAGTGGTCAGAAAAACCAATCACTGATTCAGGAAATTTTCGCCTCAAGGTTTCAATCATTTTTAAGTTTACCTTGTCTTCATGTTCGTCGGCAATCGGATACATGGCGGTGCAATGTAACAATGCCAATTGCTGATTTAGGGGCATAACTTCTTCATAAGCTCTTACGATATCTTCCATGGTACTGCCGCCGGTACTGACAATCATCGGTTTGCCAAATTGAGCAACATATCTCAAAAGAGGAGTATTCCTCAAATCTCCTGAAGCGATTTTATAGCAAGGCACTCCGAGACATTCAAGAAAATCCGCACTAGAGAGATCAAACGGCGTAGCAAAAAACACTAAACCAAGACTCTGTGCATATTCTTTAAGTTCAATATACTGATCCCATCCGAATTCAAGAGCTTCCCGATGAGCTCCATATGTCGGACCATAAGCATTCTCGGAATTATACGGAGAGTTATAAAAAGCTTCCGTATATAAACTCTTATTATCTCTTTTTTGAAGCTTAACGGCATCAACACCGCATTCTTTTGCCACTTTAAACATTTTCTTACATGTTTCAACATTTCCCTGATGGTTGTGACCTATTTCAGCTATTACGAAACAAGGACAAGAATCACCTAAAGCCCTGTCTCCAATTTTCAATTCAGCCATATCATGCCTACTTTTTAAAGAAAACTGCCTAGAGTCTAAAATAAAACCTTTACATAGTAAAGGTCAGTTAGTTACCGAGGCGTTTCCTGAGCAAATATTCAGCAATCTCCAAGTCAAACTCATTATCAATATCAACGGTCGGACGATCTAGAAAAAACGGCAAGATGTTGCTGCCAATGATTGAATCCTGTTCCCTTACAATACCTGCCCTAAGCACATGGACATCAGGCACGGATTGAAACACCTTAGGCAATGCTTGTCTTGGCCCGGCATAGAATTCTTTTGCACCCTTAAACTGTTTAATAAACGGGGCTAAAAACTTCCCACGTGACTCAAACATCTTGTAGGGCGAACCTTGGGGCTCTATCACCGAACGGATGGAGTCCGCTTCAAAATCGGCTCCAAGAATATTTATCGCTTTTTCTGTTTCTTCCACGGTACGCAAAGGACCAGTCGGCCTTAAGAACACAATAAATTCTGGCACATAGCGATCCTCGTATTTACACCAATCGAGACAATGTTGGACCACCGGTAAATCAGGGGTTAGATCTTCGGCCAAATGAGCCGGCCTTAAAAACGGAACTTCTGCGCCAGCCTCTTTTGATATTTCGGCAATTTCCCGGCTGTCCGTTGAAACGATAACCCGATCTATCAGTTTAGACTTCAGACCGGTCTCTATGCTATGGCAAATTAACGGCCTCCCGCATAATATTCTCACATTCTTTCCAAGAAGATCCTTGGAACCTCCTCTAGCGGGAATCAGCGCCAAAATTTTACATCCATTAAACATTACGCCTCCGTTATCAAGTCAATGTTCTGGGATTATTCTAGTGTATAAAAATAGATTGTCAAGTTTATGATTTTTTTATCGCTTTGAGTTGCATATTGCCTTCGCCGTAAAAAATCCTTGAAAATTTGTGGTCATATCTATTATAAAACGGGCTTAAAAATCTTCGAATGTTGGCATTGTTTGGATACCTTGTTAACCTTTCAATTTTTATGAAACCCTCCCCTTTTAGTAATTCCCTCAATTCTTTTTCCGTAAAGTCGTGGGAAATAGGCGCAGTAAAACGGTCTTTTACAGACAAGGCCAAATCTTTATTAAGCAATTGCCTCATAACATCTTTCGGAATAGATTCGCCTAATTTGTCTCCGTGTTTTGCCATCTCCGATACCATCCAATCCCACAACTCCCAAAAAAATTTTTCGTCAATATTGTCGATAAGTCGTTTATAGTTTTTGTCTTTTTTATATTTGTCTCTAAGAAAGTTCACTACTTCCCTCATTAATCCGCCTTGGCCGTGTATGTATATATAGAGCATTCCCCCTTTTTTGGTAACTCTTGCAAGTTCTCTTATGCCCTTGAAGGCATCCGTAGTGTGGTGAAGAACGCCGGAACAATGTGTAAAGTCAAAAAAGTTATCGGGAAAATTAATCTTTAAAACATTTCCGACGGCAAGCTCATATCTCTTCTCAAATCCCTTGAGCATTTTGGGAACCGTTTTAAAAATACTTTTGTCCAAATCAAAAGCATACACCTTTGCGGCGCCGGCGTTGAGCATGCTGTATGTTGCGTTGGCGTTGGAACCGCACCCCGCGTCCAAACAAATTTTGCCAAAGAAAAAATTATCGGGAACTTTCAGATATTTCGGTGATAAAAGCTCCACTAATCTTTTAAAAGTTAGCTCGTCTTTTGCTTGTTCAACATGAATCTTATGAAAAATTTGCCTTGTTTTTTTCTCTATTGGTTTCATAATAAACCATTTTAATATATATATAAAGCAAGTCTTAAGTTCAAAAAGTAGTATATTGGTCTTCCGGAACTTCAGAAATTTTACTTCTTTTGCCGGATTTTGCCTCAAGCATTCTAACTTTTTCACTTATAAGCCGATCCAGGAATGGCGAATTGTCTTTTAGGGCTTCTCTGGTCTCCTTAACCAAATCGCGATTTAAATTTACATTGCTTTCCTGAGCGTGGTCATAGTTTCTGTAATGTTCCTGAAAAGCAGGATCGGCAATTAATTTTTTACACAAACATTCCGCAAATATTTTATTGCCTTTTGGGGTCATGTGCAACTCATCGGTAAAAAGAGAAATCCTCTCTGCCCCCTTATGGTCAAACATCAATTCGTCCGGCTCAAGAACAGAAATAATCTTGGACATAACCTTAAATGTTCTAGAGATTTTGCCTTTTGAGATTGCCTGATAATCAGCATGAAGCGAGGTTAGGCGCGAGCTCGCAATATAAGCACTGCGATCTTCCTGAGCATCTGCCATATCCACCAATAAAGGGTAACTGACATTATAAACTAAGGAGCCTTTTGCTTTTGCTGCCTTAGCAATGTCTATCATGTTGTCAAACCAAGCAACAATATAGTCGTTTCTGGCAAAAGCTTTCCATCGTTTGGGATTGGTAAAGCTCATATTTCTGGTAAAATAAAACTCCCTGAAAAACGTTTGTATCGCCAAGAATATACTGATAAACGGAATGTTGGACAGTATTGGGTGCGGACCGCTATAAAAACGGGTTTCTTCTATGTTCAACACGATCTGTGGCTTCCATTTGCCCATCAAAAAGAGGCACGAAAACTCAAACTCGTCGTTTAGCCCTTGGGTCAATAATGTGATATCTGGTTGATAGTTAGATATTTCATTTTGGAAACGCAGACTTTCTTGACGGGAAGTCCATCTTACTACGCCCGCATTAATTACTTCTATGTCATACCCTCTTTCTTTAAAACATAATTCTAAAAAATAAGGCCATGTTTTATCGTCGTCGGTTGAAGTGCCGGCCGTTGTCGAACCGCCGGAACAAAAAATACGCAACTTCCCTTTTTTATTATAGGGATCAAATTCCGCACCCCGGAAACCGAGAGAATTGATGTTAAAATCATTGCGCAATTCCATGTTTTTATTAAAATCCGCAACCCGTCCTGTTTTATATGGAAAAATATATTTATCGAAAACAAAAAAATTAAGCTTTTTCGCGTGGCAGTTCTTTCTGAATTCGTTGCCATACACAGGATGGTTGACCAAAAAATAAACAAATATCGAGTTCTTATAATGAGTACCGTATACTATATACAAAATCAGACGCAATGCCAACTCGAGAAGAACTAAAAAAATAACCGGGGCAGCAACCATATGCCACGGACTAATATCCGGCAATGCCCGGAACAAGAAAATGGCCGTGATAGATACCCAGACACAAAAAGAAATAATAAAAAACTTACCATAATAAATTTGTATCGCTTCTGCGATTTTAATAATATTTTTCTTCATTTAATCAAGAGTGAAGGTTTGTCGCCAGTCGCTATTTTCTATAAATTTTTCCTGGTGTTTTTTGTCAATCAAAAAATTTTCAAGCGCAAGATAATCAATTTCCGTTCTCATAAAACATCCGTAAGCGTCTTCCGGTGTACACACAATCGGCTCGCCCCTGACATTAAAGGAAGTATTTATTACCACCGGACAGCCGGTTTTTTTATAAAAATAATCAATTAATTTATAAAATTTAACATTTCCCTCTTTAGAAACAGTCTGCAATCTGGCTGAATAATCAACATGGGTCACAGCCGGAATGTCAGACCGCACTACATTTAATTTATCAATTCCAAACAAACTTTTATTTTCATCGGATATAGTTTTTCTTTTACTACTTCTTACGTCTGCTATCAAGAGCATAAAAGGAGACGGCCGATCAATTTCAAACCAACGGCCGGCTTCTTCTTCCAAAACCGCCGGAGCAAAAGGGCGAAATGATTCACGGAACTTTATCTTCAAGTTCATGTTTTTCTGCATTTCGGAGTTCCTGGCATCGCCCAGTATGCTTCTTGCCCCCAAAGCCCTTGGCCCAAATTCCATTCTGCCGTTGAACCATCCGATAACTTTTCCTTGCGAGATTAAGTCAGCAACTTTTTCTTCAATACCGGCACAATGAGTATAAGGTATTTTTTTGTAATCCAAAAATTCTTTAATGTCATCTTCAGAATAAGCCGGTCCGAAATAAGTATTTTGGAGTTCTTTTTTGCCAGAAGACGGCGCTCGAGAATTGTTTAAGACATGATACCAAACATAAAGCGCCGCACCCAAAGAACCGCCTGCGTCACCGGAAGCAGGCTGAATATAAATATCGTCAAAGATATTTTCTTTCAGGATTTTGCCGTTCACGACACAGTTTAAAGCTACTCCGCCGGCCAAACAAAGATATTTTTCGCCAGTTTCTTTCCTGATTCGACGCGCCATCCTCAAAATTACTTCTTCAATAACTTCTTGAACAGATCGCGCGAAATCCATATCGTCTTGAGTTAACTCCAACTCCGGCATTCGGCGCTTACGTCCAAATAAATTTTCAAAATTACTGTTTATAATCGGGCTTCCGGTAGTAAAGTCAAAATAACGCATATTCAGTTTAAAAGAGCCGTCTTTTTCAAGTTTAATAAGCTCGCTTAGTATTTTTTCTTTATACTTAGGTATTCCGTAGGGAGCAAGGCCCATAACTTTATATTCGCCCGAATTTACCTTGAAACCGATAAAATAAGTAAAGGCGGCATAAAGAAGTCCGAGTGAGTGGGGAAAATTGATATTACCTTTAAATAAAAGTTTGTTGCCGTCGCCGACTCCGTAAGTCAGCGTTTCAAATTCGCCCACTCCGTCAATCGTTAAAAAAGCCGCTTTTCTGAAAGCCGACGGATAAAATGATGAGGCGGCATGACTCTCATGGTGCTTTACAAAAATAACCTTGCCCCCATACCCTAATTCTTTTTTTATTATTGCTTTGACTCTGAATTTTTTTAATTGAAAGTTAATCACTCTTATAAAAGCACTGAACCTGAAGGAGTGGTGGAAAAGAAATGATCTGCATATTCTTGCCAGCTTTAAGGCCGGTTTTTCATAAAAAACAATGTAGTCAATATCATTGATAGAAAGTTTACTATCCCCCAAAAGATAACCGATGGAGGCGTGCGGAAAACCGTTGTCATATTTTTTTCTTGAAAATCTCTCTTCTTGAACAGCGCCCAAAATCCGCCCATTTTCTATGAGAGCAGCGGCGCTGTCATGGTAGAATGCTGAAATGCCCAGAATCCTAATCATAGATTGATTTCTTCCCAATTATACACCCATCTGCCGTTTACAAAACTGGCAAAACGACCCCGATAAAAGTCGCGATTAAGTAACTCAACAGATGTTAGTTTCCTCTTAGCCCGGCCGATCATAATTTGCCATTTGGGTATGGTTTTTTCTACGATTCTCCTTTGTTCTTCTTCAGGCAAACCCTTGAACACAAAAAGTTCCTTAAGCAAAGACGGCGTTATTGAAACCGGGCCATCTTTTGTTTTATCAGCTGATAAAATAGTAAAGTGGCGTTCAATATAGTCGGCACCGAGCATAATAGCAACTTTAGCCGCCTTGATATCATCCTGATTAACCAGAGTGTGATCAGACCATCCCACTGACGGCGTAAATTGTCTAAGCCAATCCATCCGAGCCAAATTAGCCATTTCCAAAGTATTAGGATAACTGGTAACACAATGAAGAAATGAAAATTGTTTGTTGCGGTTTTTTAAAATCTCTGCAGCTCCTGATATCTCTTCGTCAAAAGAAGCTCCGGTTGAAATTATCAAATTATCAAAACAGTCGGCAAGTTCATTGATCATGGAATAACTGCCGCAGTCGTAACTGGCAACTTTTATCATCTTTTCTTTCCAAGGCAATGAAGCCGCAAATTGAATTCTTTTGCGCGAGAAAACTGTCAGCATCGGAATTATGCCTACTTTTTTGGCTTCTTCAACAAAAAAAACATAATCTTCTTGGGATAAATCGAGCAGTTTCAGGCGGTTAAATTCTGCATCAAAGGGTCTTTTTATAACTCTGATCGTCCCATTATCTTCAACAAGGCCCTGGTCAAACCTTTTACGACGGGTCAAATCTTCGGAAAATATCATCTGCCCTTTAATGACGTCGGCCCCGTTTTCTTTGGCAGAATAAATAAGATCCCGAAGTATGCCTCGGTCACCGTTATGATTCTGGCATATTTCAACAATTATCTTTGCAAATTTACGGTTAAACATGGTCTTCTAATTTAATAACAAAAAACTGCCTCTTTCAAGGCAATTTGCTGTTTACTTAATCTTGCAGCGATAAAAATCTTTGGCGAAAATTCGAGCGCAAATCTTGTTGCCATCCAGCGTCCCCCAGCGGGATTTAATTTGACCACACACCATGCGGCAGTTGTTGTTTATGGTTTCCACCTGACCCAACAGATCAGCCAGTTTTTGCCCCTTGAAAACAACGCCTATTCCTAGGCGCTCAATAGTTTTGTTGTTAAAGAAAATTTCCGGATCATCTTGGGAATTGAAATCTGGCACAACCAGAGGAGTGCCGCAATACATAGACAACCAAACAGAACCCCAGCCCGAACGAGCAAATTGAAATTTAATATTCTTGTTAGGTATGATTTTAGGTAACGCTTTAACGCTCCCGGGCACCGATGCCGGATCGTTGCAATAAATCTTGAGTCCGAAAGTTTCAGCTTCTTTATACAATTTTTCGAAACCTGGAATTCCGCTGACAGTTACAAATACGCCGGGTTCAATGGGGTCAGTATTAATTTCAGGCAAATCAGTAATCGGCGGAACCATCACTTCAGAACTGTAAAGTGGTTTATAGTCTGGTTGAGCTGAAAATGTGGACGGCCAAGCTATTGCGTGAATTTTATATCTTTTTTCTACTTCAGCCGCAGCTGAACTTGCTTCTGTCAAAAGTTTACGGCTGATATCAATACGCTCTCCGCCAAATTCCTCGGCTTTCTTACAAATTTGACTCGTATAACCAAACGAGGTGTAATAACCGGCGCAGTCAACGCCAAAAACAACACGCGGCGAACGACTTAGTTCAACGACAATATTTTCGCCGTGAAGTCTGATCGGTATGTTGGAAAGAGTCCGGCATTTTATACTCCCAGATAAGTGTTTTTTAATTTTCTCGCTTGCAATGTCGACATTTTCAAGCCACTGTTTTAAATAATCACTGAAACCGCTGTGGGCATAAAATATGCCGCTAAGAATTTCGCCCAAGACAGGATCCAGCACTAATTCATCGGGATGCGGTACCAATCTTTTGTCAAACTCTTCCCGTATAATTCTTGCCTGCTTGTCGCCGTAGATCCAGGGCACAATAAATTGAATTCTTTGGCCGCCAAGCCTTTCAAGTTCGTCATTAAAAGCCAGCGCCAACTCACATGTTCTTATAAAGGGGCCGTTGCCATAAGCGAAGTTGAGAATGCCTATTTGTTTTTTTGTTTTTGTCACAATTTGTTCATGATGCCTTGGGCATCGCCACCAAAACACGGAGGATTAGTTTTTAGCAAGCCAAATCCAAAGATTTCTGACTCCGTCAACTTGCTGTTTTAGGACCCTGAGGTTAACTGATCGGGCAAGCTCAGCAACTTCTTCCGGTTCAAAAGAAATGCCGTAAACCCATTCCCATTTTCTGGGCGAGCCGCCGGTTCTAAATTGAAGCTTGGCTATCCCGTTCGGTTTTAATGTCCTCTTTATTTCCTTCAAATAGCTCGCCGCTGAATCGATGTTGGGCAAGAACCTGAAAACGGCTTGCGAATATATCAAATCAAAGTAATCATCTGGAAATGGTACAGACTGCCCATCATTAACGTTAAGAGTAATGTTAGGAATACCTTTTATGCGGTTCTGGGCGACTTGAATCATTTCTTCTGAAATATCGATTCCGAAGACTTTCCCAAAGCCACTAGCCATGTGTTCAGTTGTCCTAGCCACGCCAGCTCCGATATCAAGCACTGATGATGATTTGGTGTCTTGAACATATTGCCCGATTAGGCCGTCATTCAGGATATCTTTTTCATAATCAACTTTTCCGGTTTGCCTTAGTTCTAGGTCGCTGACCTTTTTCCCGCTGGGAGTGCCGATATTAACAAAATACATGGCATTTTTTTTAGCAAGCTTGTTCCATGTTTTTTTAACATCCAAAAGATTATTTTTTCCCCATATTTTATTTATTAACGGATTAACTACGGGTTTGGCTATTTTTCTGATACCAGCCGCAGACCTTGATTTTAGCAACCTCCTTAACAGAAACTTAACCGCATCGGTACTATCTGAGACATAACTTTGATATTCCCACGGCGAAGACCACTCGACAAGGCCGTCCAGCCGACTTTCTAGCTTTTGATGAAAATCGTTAGACAAAGAAATTGCTTTCAGAATATAGGGGGGCTGATTTTGTGAATGAGCCCTGACAAAAGCTAGTGAGTCTTTGGGTAAACAATGTCCGCTAAACGCTTTGCCATAACGAAGATATATCTTCTTTTCAAATAAAAAATCCAGAGCCCTTTGGGCTTCTTTAGCATTAACCAGCCCCGAATCGATCATCACGTCCCCAAGCTCATTTACAAAAGTTATCCTTAAAGCATTCCACAGGTTAGACAAGTACTTTATATAAGAAGCCTGCTCGACAGTTCCCTCAAAAGTTCTGTGGGCATTTTGCTTCCATTCCATTAAAAAATCGGGTAGATTTTTGATTGCTCTCCTGGCCCCGACAACAAAATAATACGGCCTCAGACACTCTTCAACTCCCCTTTTTTCATGTAAAAATTCCGGCAGATAGTAATCAAAATCAAGTTTTGACAAATGCTGAGGCAATACCGTTGAACGCAAAATTATTCTTCCTTTGGCTTGATTAACCGAAACAAGCGCTTTTTCTATAAAATTTATATCTTGCTCGCCTTCAGGAGAGACCTTATCCCCCACACAAACCAAATAAAAAGTATTATCGCCTTCCTCATCTAAAGGGTTTTCGAGTTTTTTAATGCCCGCGTAGTATCTATCAAAATCACCGTAGTATCTTGGCGGTACATTAACATCATAATAAAAAACGGGGTAACCCATGGCCTTTAGAGCAACCGCGTTTGCCTGACCCACCCAGCCATAGCCGACTATAACTATTTTTTCTTTTTTTGAAGTCATCTGATGCTGTACATTTTATAAAAGTAGGAGTTTGTGTCTTTAAGAAGATCCCGCGGTCGGCCCTCTTCAATGATTCTTCCCCTCTCTAGCACGGCCAATTTATCAGAATCCTCAATAGTTGACAATCTATGGGCAACTATGAGCATAGTTACCCTACCCCTCAAGCCATCGAGAGCATGCTTGATGGCGACCTCAGATTCGTTATCAAGGGCGCTTGTCGCCTCATCTAGTACCAATAGCTTCGGATTCCGAGACAACGCCCTGGCCAAGACTATTCTTTGGCGCTGGCCGGCTGATAATTTCAAGCCCCTTTCACCGACAAGCGTTTGAAATTGTTCAGGTTGCTGCGTGATGAAATTATAAATATTGGCTAACTTTGCCGCATTTAAAATATCGTTTTCGGAAATACTTTCATCATAAAAGCGAATATTATTGGCAACAGTGTCATTAAGAAGAAAAATATCCTGCGAAACATAGCCAATATTTTTTCTCCATTGTTTTAAATTTATTTCTGTGACATTTACTCCATCTGCAAAAATACCGCCGGCAACAGGATTAAAAAATCTCAAAAGCAAGTCAACGACGGTTGTCTTTCCTGACCCGGAATGGCCTATAAGTCCGACTGTTTCACCTTTTTTTATCCCGAGGTTCAAATTGTTTAAAACTTTCTCACCGAAGCCATCATAGCTAAACTCAATATTCTTGAACTCTAACAGCGAGTCAAATTTAAAGTCCTTATCTCCCGCTGATTTTTCCAAGCGTCTTTTAACTTCCGTCTGACAGTTGATGACAGATATCAGGTAAGGAATATTCTGGTTGATCTTGCTAATTTTGGCCTGTGACGACTGAATAAATGAAAACATCTTTTGGACCAAATACAATATAGCAGCGAAGGATGCGACATTAAAAGACGGATCCCGATAAGAAAAGAGAAATATGGGGATTATGATGGCAAGCGTGAATGGCTCAAGAAAAGCACCGAGAATGTTGTTATATCTTGCCGCATCAAATCTTGCGTTGGCCAGTTCTTGAAAAAAACTTTTTCCCTTGCCCGATACGCTGTCCTCAACAGCAAAAGATTTAACAGCTTTTGATCCTATCAAGTGCTGATTTACGTGATGCGATACTTCCATTGAGACGGAAACCTCTTTTTTTGACAGCTTCCTCATCTTATAGAATAGCGGCTTTAAAACAAAAAACATTCCCAAACCTATTAAAATAGTCCCGGCTGAAACATAAAAAGAAATCCCTATGGCCACAATTGCATACATTATAAAACTAGTTATGGACAAGATAACGGCGCTGATCAACATCAACAGGCCGGCTGACTTGTTTACGTCCTGCATAATCATCTGCGATAAATGGCCTATTTTCCGGTCCATCAAATAAGGCCAGTCTGCCCTCATGGTATAACTAAAAATCTCTTTCCTGGTTTCAGCTTCGTATTCCGCAACTGCTTTGGCGTTAATAACATCAGCGATATAAACAAAAACCGCCTTTGAAACAAATAAGATTACCAGCGCCGCGATAACAACAGGCAAAGAAAAAGATATGCCGAAAAAAGAAGAAACTGCCCTGAACATCTTTGAAATCGGGTCGCTGGACATGGCTCCATCCTGACCGACAACAAAAGAAAACAGAGGAATAACTGCTCCAATACCAATACCGCCCAAAATTCCGCTTATAAATCCCAGACCGGTCAAAAGCAAAATCATCTTTTTATATTTATAAAAAGCCGCTCGAAAAAGGGTTAGGGAAGTGAAAATTTTTGAAATAAAACCAAACATAAGTTTTTCTTATTTAACCATATTTTAATTGAATCGTCCATAGTTCGTTTTTATATGAACTTTATCTTGCGCATTGCAAAAATAACCATTTTCAAAAGCAACCAGCCATGAGACCACCTCTGAATATTTGTTGTCCCATAAACACGCTCACGATAATGTATGGGGATATCGATAATCTTTAGATTCAATTTTGCGGCGCCAAAAAGCAGATCAAAGTCGCCAAATGGATCAAAGTCACCAAAAAAACTACGACTTCTTTTAATTTCTTCGTAGTCGTCCCGCCACAATACTTTTGTCCCGCACAATGTATCTTTTATTCGCTGGCCAAGCAGCCAAGAAAACATAAAACTGAAAAATTTATTGCCGGCATAGTTTAAAAGGCGCATTGACTGTTTTTCCATCGGATAGATCAGTCGTGAACCGTTTATAAACTCGCCGCGACCGCTTATAATCGCACTATAAAATTTATGCAGCTCCTGTGGCGGAACAGTCATATCGGCATCATAGATCATCAAAATATCACCGATAGCCATATCAAACCCCTTACGCACCGCATCACCCTTGCCAACTCCATCCTGAACCGCGAATTTTAAAGCTTTAGAGCCCAGATAACTTTCTACGGTTTTTTTGACTTCTTCCAAGGTGTTATCCCGTGAATGCCCTTCTACGAATATTATTTCGGTCAGTTTCCCAAGGTCTGGTAACTCGTCGACTATTTTTTTAATCATGCCTGATTCGTTTCTAGCGGGCACGACGATAGACGCGGAATGTTTTTTTTCTAACTCAACCAAATCGGCTGGACTCAATACTAGTGGAACGGGTCTGACAATTAGAAAATTAACAAGTCCGAGTTTGTTGAATGGAGCTATGTTAACCACAAACTTATTAAAGAAACTGGAAATTATGGGAATGTTTTTGGGGACTAAAAGCTTTGAGCCTCTTTTTACTACCTCAAAACCAGCAAGATAAAAAAAGTTCTCTATATCAGCCACGGAGAGCCAATTTTGATCTATGGATGGCATTTTCATCTTTAATTTTGCGCCTATCGTCAAAATTGGCTCCCATATTTGGTTATACTGAATAATTAAAATCTTGCCTTTGGAACTAATGAGATTATGGAGTTTTTTAAAAAAAGACTCGATATCATTAATATAGCCCAAGGTATCAGCCACTATTATATATTCAAACTTTTCATCAACGCCCCAGTTGTCGCTCTCGATATCAGCAACCCTAAATTCCAGATTTTTATCACGACCGTGTTTGACGCGTGCAACCTTGATCATCTCCGAACTGAAATCAACCCCCAAACCCCGAGATGGTTTTAACGATCTTAAAAGTTCTCCTGTACCGCAGCCAACCTCCAAAACTTTTTTGTTTTTAGGAATTAAAAAACTGCTGAAATTTTCAATATACTCGTAATAGTAGCGATTTTTCTTTTTCCAATAATTTCGCTCGGGAGCAACTCTGTCGAAATATTTTTTTATTTTGGATTTATCGTGCATATTTAGAATTTTGGCGCATTTCTGCAATTATAAACTTTAGAAGATATTTTTTGATCAAATTCCTCATAAAGAATTTCACAAGAAGAGAAATACTTGGAGTATCGGCTACTCGAATCAATTCTAGGAATATCGACAATCAAATAATGGCCACGGAATTCGGAAAAAATACCGGCATAAAACGGTTCGTATTTTGGTGCGACATAAAGCCGTCTTTCATATTTACCGATCTTCATAAGTTCATACCCGCCAATATTGTTGTATGTTATTATTTTTTCAATTCGAGAGTCGTTTTTTATATAATCGACCGCACTGTCAATTAATTTCGTGGGATTACCGTTTATCTTGCCAAATAAATATTCCTCCGCAAAAACAAGATTATATCCAACGCTAAGAACAATAACTATCGTCAGTAAAAACATACGCCGGTTTATTTTCAAAAGAGCCAGTGTGATCAATAGAACAACCGACATCCAATTCAAAGTTATGTATAGCCAGGAAATATAAAATCCAACCGGCCCCGAACCGCCGGTAAATGGCATCAAAAAATTCCACTGAAAATTAATAACTCTGCTCACCCAGTCACTTTTGGGCCAAAGCGGAGGCACAAAGTGAGGAACAAACTGAAGCAAGAAAAAAAACACAGCGACAGAAGTCCCAATAACAACAGGAGCTAATAATTTTCTAATATTAATGTTCTGGAAAATCCTTGAAAACGAAACCCCTCCAATAACCGATAACGGCACAACAACAAACTGAAAGTACTTATCAAGGGCACCTAAAGAAAAATCAAACAGCACTAGATAAAATATCAATCCCAATAAAATAAAAACTATAAATATCCTCAATTTGCGACCATCTTCTTTATTAATAAAGAACAGGGGGGCAATTAAAAGCGGGGACATAAAAAACAAGGCCTTTGCTGTTTGGACGACCGTTTGAAAATAATTTCTGCCTGAAAAATTAACATACCCTTTGGCATGAATAATAGCATCGCTAAGCGGATAATTAGGAATAATTTTATGAGCGTTCATTAAGGCAAAACCCAGTAATCCTAAAAATAAAATCAATCCTAAACCATACTTAGTCATCAGTCGTCTGTTACCAAGAATCCATGCTTGATAAAAAAGCTCCAGACCTAAAACGCCAATAACCAAAATAAAACTGAATTTTATTAGAAACCCGGCAGCCAAGAGAAGCAAAAGAGAAATCAGCCATTTTGATGCTAAAAATCCTCCTGCCTCCCGCCATTTATAAAAAACAAGTAGAGAAAGCAATAGAAAAAAAGGAAGAACAGCACCATCAACATCAACCGTTAAGGCTGATAACAGGCTAAAGTATGAAATGGTAAAAAAGGCTACAACCCATATCGCCCGAGTTTGATCGAAAAGATATTTTACCAAAACAAATAACAAAATGAAGTTCGCTATACTAAAAATCAAAGGAAACATTCTTACATTCTCGCTTCCAAATAAAATCCCAGAAACTGAATAAATAACTCCCATCAGTGGAGCATGGCCATAACCAGCAGTAAAAAACCAACTATGTGGTTCGTCAATTTCAGATGTAATTCTTAACTCATCCTGATGATAAGAAATATGAACCCCTAAAAGCCTTATGGAAATAAAAAAAACGATAAGTGATAGGAGTAAAATTTTAAATTTTTTATCTCCAGAAAATAATTTCATAATATATGGGAGACTGTTTATTTATATAGAAAGCTTACTTGCTTTAATAACTAAAGAGCCTGATATTTCTTTTAATATCGGCAGTCTTTCCATGGCCAGACACACTTTTGTAGCATAGCTAATCATAAACTGAGGTATGGCTGGGTGAAGAAAATCAAAGTTCTTTATTATTATATCCTTAAAACCAAAATCTGTAAGTATTCTAATCAGCCGCCATTTGATAAAAGCAGTTTCGTCGGGTGAATCACCGGCTAATTTTTTTATAAAAGGAATATTCTTTTGTATAAAAATTTGAGGATTCAACATGTTTGGTTCAGTAAACATAATTTTGCCTCCTGGTTTTAAGAGCCTAAAAAATTCCTTCAAGGCCAGTTTGATATCCAGATGGTGTAAGGCAGAAATACCGACAATAAAATCGAAGCTTTGATCTTCAAAAGAAGTCCTGTGGGCATCTTCATTCTTAAAAATAACATTTTGGAAAACAGTTCGTTTTTGAGCTAGATCCAGAAGCGCTGGCGAGATATCTATCGCAACGATTTGATTATTAGTCAGCGCTAGTTGGCCGGTAAAAAGACCCGTGCCACATCCAACCTCAAGGACCTTCTTGCTGTCATTACCTATAAAATTTCTAAACACACGGCTCCTTCTTTCCCATCTTAACCGGCCGGCCGAAGAAGACCAATTCCAAATTTCCTCTCCTTTTTCTGCTATAAATTTCCCATGCTCTATTTCATTTTGGACTCTTGTATCAACCATAAAATTAAAACTGTTTCAAAAATAAAATTAGTTTATTTGCAATAACCGGATGGCTGTAATTTTTAACTACATGTTCCCTGCCAAACCTGCCCATTTGTTCAGCCTGCTCTTTATCAGATAAGATTTTATTAATTGCATCAGCCAACTGTTCTGAGTTATTCGACTCAACTAAAATACCGCTTTTACCATCTATGACAACTTCGTCAACTGACCCCGTCTTAGTTGAAACCACGGGAACTCCGCAAGCGCTGGCTTCAGCCATGGCATAGCCGAACTGTTCTTCCCAACCACCCAGCGGCACACTAGGATACACAAAAACATCCACCGAATTTAGCAAAGACGGTAATTCATCATTGGACATCCAGTCAAGAAAAATCGTCTTATTCTTCAATCCGTAGTCCGTAATCCGTAATCCGTAACTATCTTTTTCCGGACCAGTGCCAACAACAACCAGTCTAGCGAGTAGTGAGTAGCGAGTAGTGAGTAGCTGAAAAGCATCGATCAAAATATTAATACCTTTGCGTTTTTCAAGAGCGCCATAGAATAAGATGAACTTAGCGTCGGATCGCTTCACTTGTTGGATTTGTTGGACTTGACCATCTCTAACATTTCGAACATCTCCATCATTTCTATCATCTCCATCGTTTCCGTCGTTTCCAACGTCTCCAACAATTCCAACATTTCCAACTGGCTCAAATCGCTCCGTATCTACTCCGCTTAAAGGACATACCAACATTTCGATATTTCGACATCTCGATATTTCGAAATGTTTTATAATTTCCGCTGCTCTTGTGTTACCGCAAATTATACCGTCACTCAAGACAAGATTTAGTTTTACAAGAGCATTTGAAAGTTTTAATTTCAGTCCGGACATTCTTTTTTCAGGCGCAATATTCTGCCAAGTAAATAAAACATGCTTATACCCGAATAATTTAGCCCAAAAGCCATTATAAAGAGTTGTCAGCAGATTTGGCTCCAGACACGAATAAAGTACTCTTGAACTGTATCTAAGGCGAAAATAGGGCAAAATAACGCAAATAGAGGGCATCCAGCCCTTAAACAAGCCGCCTAATAGAGACCTCGCGCCATAAGACCAGACCGATAAGCCGAAAATTTTAAAATCGTCTCTTTTTTTTAAATCTATCTTAATTTTTCCGCCTTTTGCCTCCCAATGCTTGGGTAAAATAAAAATTAGATCATCTTTGTTTTGGACATATTCAAAAACCTTAAAATAATAAGGATATGCATAAGGATAGCCAGTGATAACAATGGGTTTACTCATGAGCAATTCTAGAACTAATTTTTTCAACCAAATTGGCCAGCGAATGATTTTTTATGACATAATCTCTCAGCTCGACGCCAAAATTTTTTCCAGATATTTCTTTTATTTTTTCGGCCAATTCTTTGGGATCGCTGCCGCCTACTATCAATTCTTTTGGCAAGAATTTTATCGCCGCATCATTTGAGCTAATAACATTTATTCCGCAGGCCATTGCCTCAACGATCGTTTTGTCTAAGCTCCCTGTTTTGCCTAAGTTTACAAAAATATGGCTGGATTGATAGTAAAGTGGCAAGTTTTTATTAATAACTTTGCCTACAAACTTAACTTGCTGATTCAAATCCATTTCAGACACTATGGCTTTTAATTTTTGTCCATATTCAAAATCTTTTTGAAAAACCGGCTCACCTATCATTGTCAACTCAAAATTCACCCCCTGACCTTTAAGCAGTTTGGCTGTTTCGATTAATATTTCATAATTTTTTATCGAAGCAATTCTGCCAACACTTAAGATTCTTAGACATTTCGACATTTCGACATTTCGATATTTCGATATTGGCTTAAAGACATCCGTATCTATCCCCTGGCCGACGACCATTACCTTTTTTGACTTAACCCTAAAACCTTCAGGGGTAGATGTAAAAATACTGTTTGTTAATTTTACGGCTAGCCGGTGCTTCCATGTTATTGTCTTGTGCGCATACCATAAAAAAATGCCTTTACCTAAAAGACGCCACAGCCATGCACCAAGTACAATCCATATAGCATTCATAAAAGAAAACACTGCATCGTATTTTTCTCTTAGCAACCAAATATTTTTATAAAAATTGACGAGCTGCGCCAGCTTTGAGGCCCCTCTGTCTTTCCCCAAACTGATGACTTCGATATTTTCAGGCAAATCAAATTCACCCCTTTCCAGACACAATATGGTCATAGAATCAAATTTCTCTGCAAAGCGGCGAAACCACCCAATAGAAAACCCTAGCAACTGGTCGTTCTGATCAACTTTTTGAGTAATTATCAAGAGTTTTTTGGTTCGTAGTTCGTAGTTCATAGTTTAGAGCGTAAGTAAGACCTCATTTTTAACAACCTGCGATAAAGCATGGATAAGCTTTCGGAAATTTTATTATACTCTTCTCGTGTAATATATTTTAAATCTTCAGAGATCTGGAATAAGGCTTCCGATTCAAGCAAAGAGCCTATACTTATATCAATAAAACGAGCAAACTTTTTTTACCCTTTATACTTCTCAGCAATATTTAAGGGAATGGATAAGGCTGCTCGTCTGATTTGAGAGACAAAAATGAATTGCTCTTTACTGGGATAATTTTCAGTAACTTTATAAATTTCAGAAACCAACCTTCGAGCATCCTGATAAATTTCTAATTTTTCAAAGTTATACATAAACCTATAAACTATGAACCTTGAACAATGAGCTCTTTTAATTTATTGGCGTAATCTTTAACCATGTTTTTTTTCTCAAACTGTTTGGCAATTTCCATCCCCGCTTGGCTTAATTTTTCTCTCTCATTTTCATTCTCCAAAAGTTCTTGGGCTTTTTTAGCTATATCTGCCGCATCCCAGTCAATTATTTTAACCCCGTTCTTATCGGCGAAGTCGGGCGCAGAATTGTGCCCGGCAAAATCCGGCATCAAGCCGACATTGGTGACCAAAACAGGCACACCACAAGCCATTGCTTCGAGAACCACCCTCGGTCCGCCTTCATTATATGATGGCATAACTAAAATTTTTGACCTGTTTATTAATTCGGCTATTTCTTGTGAATTTTTAGCGCGGCCATAATTAGTAATTGGTAATTGATAATTGGTAATTTGCGATTGGATCCAGCCACGGAGCAGCCCGTCACCGACTACTAAACATTTGAGATTTGAGATTTGAGATTTGAGATTTCTAACTGCTCCTATCAGTAGGTCAACTCCTTTATTTGGCTCTAAACGACCGACGAAAATAATATCGTATTCTTTAGACAAGCCTATCGGTTTAAAAGTATCTAAGTCAACATACATTGACGGTATATAAAACATTTTGTCTTCCGGCACACCAACTTTTTTTAAAAATTCAGGCGTTTGTTTTTGGTTAACCACTCTAACTGCCCTGGCTTTTGAACCAAAAAGTCTCCAGTATAATTTCCAAATAAACTCGTTTGCGTATATTTTTTCCTTAAAATTTGCCGCCTTAGGATAACCGGAAATATGATGAAACTCCAAGACATACGGTACTTTAATTCTTTGCCACAACAACCTCGCCCCGATTCCGTTGTAAAAAGGGGGGTAGTCTTGGACAGTCATTAAATTAAACTTTTGTTCTCTATAAATTTCAAGCCCCTTCTTAATAAACCAGAGCGGATGAAACATCAGCGGCCACGGCGAGATATGAATAAAAATATTATCGAACAAGTTTATGGTTTGAGATTTTGAATTTTGAGATTGTTTAGGATTTAGGATTTCGAATTTAGAGTTTCCCGAATTGATATTATTTATTTTGGGACAAATAATATCAATTCGGGTCCAGTATTTACTAAATTCTTCCAAAGTATTATAAAATGCTCCCTTATTGCCGGAGGCCAAATCCTTAGCGCTGCCCAAACCAGTTATCATTAATAGTTTCATTGCTCAAATTGAAAGTTAATAAAGAAAAACTTTATAAACTTTAAGAACTTTACAAACTTAGTACTCTGGTGGTTTCATCTAGCATTTTTTCAGAACTGAATTTTTGAATAGTTTTTTTACCCTCCTCCACAAAATGTGCCACTAAATCTTTATCATCCCACACCGCTTTTATAGCTTCGATAATATTGAACTCATCGTTATATTTAACAAGAAAACCATTCTCGCCCTGTGTTATTACCTCCTTATTGCCGCCAACCGCGCTTGCAATTACTGGGGCACTGCAAGTCATTGCTTCTAATATTTGATGAGAAAATCCCTCATAGCCACTATTCAATACAAACATATCCGCAGCCGCCAGATAAACGGCTAGCTCTTCTTTTGACTTTTTACCAACCAGAAAAACTTTCTTATCCAAATTCAGATTTCTAACCATAGAATTTAAAGACTCTCTGTCTGGCCCGTCACCAATAATTACAAGGCGTGCAAATTGATTTAAATTTAAAAGTTGAGGCATTATTTTAATAAGCATCCTGAAACCTTTCCACGGAACAAACCGGCCGACAGATAAAATTATGTTGCCGTGAATACCGATCTTATTTCTTGCTTCTTCCCGCCCAGATGCCAGGCGAGGCTCGCCCGCCAAAGGCGAGACGGCTTTTTCTGTTTTAAACGGTTTAAAATTAACTCCATTATAAATGATCTTGATTTTAGAATCGGACACCCCCCAACCTTTCACAATTTCTGCAAGATATTTTGACGGCACAATCACTATATCGGCTTTTTTGCAAATCCATCCTTGTAGTTTATATAACATTTTTATCCAGCCTTTTTTAACGGCTTTTTGAAAGTCATCTATTAAAAGTCCTACTTTGTCTTTACCCACCCCGACTTCCCACGCATAATCGCCGACTATTCTGATAATAAATTTTTTGCGGTAGATTTTCGAAGCAATCAATGCAGGAAATCCGGCGCTCCAGACATTAAGAGCATAGATAGTGTCATAGTTGCGCGCCAATCCCAAAATCTTAACGCCAAAAACAAAATGCTTTATCCAAATAGGCCATCGGCCCCAAACACGAACCACTCTAAATCTATATTTAGAATCAAAACCCTTAATTCTAAAGCTGTTTGAATAAGTCAGAACACAAACCTTGAATTCTTTTTTACTTAGAGCGCTGGCAATAAGTTCGGCGTATGTTGCCGGCCCGCCGATATCGGGAGGGAAAATACCGGTAGCAATTAAAATTTTGCTCATTTGTTTTTAGTAAATAAATTAAATTTAATAATATGAAAAATCGCAGCAATTCCGTCTTTCCAGTTTATTTTTTTGCCTTCTTCGTATGTTCTGCCTTTATAGGATATGGGCACCTCGACAATCTTTAAATTTAACTTTCCAACCCAGGCAGTCAGTTCTGGATCGATGCCAAATCTGTTTGAGGTGATATGGGGATGAATTTTATTGATCGCGTCTTTGGAAAAAACTTTATAGCAAGTATACATATCGGTCAGCCAGACACCGCTTAGAATATTAGATACCCAATTCAATAATTTGCTGAATAAATAACCGCGCCTATAAACAATTTTGTTGTTTGTTTCTGATTTCAAAAAACGAGAACCATAAACCACATCTGCTTTGCCTTCCAATATGGGTTTTATGAGACCGGGATAATCTTGGGGATTATATTCTAAATCAGCATCTTGAATAAGCGCTATATCGCCGGTAGCTTCCTGAAATCCCTTCTTTACTGCCGCACCCTTGCCCGTATTCTTGTCTAAAAACAAAACCCTGACCTCTTGTAGAGAGCTATCGTGTGGAGCATGTGGAGGGCCGCCCTCCACACTTTTTGAAATGTGTTGTAATATTTCCCGCGATCCGTCAGTTGAACAGTCGTCTACTATTATTATTTCTTTTTCCAACGGCAACTCAACCCTTCTTATTGCGGCCAAAATTGCCGGAATGGTTTTCCTTTCATTAAAAACAGGAATAACTATGCTTAATTTTTTGGATTGTTTATTGTTCATTGTTATGCCTCATTGTTATGCCTCGTACCGTGCTTTGCCAGGTACAAGACTGTACCCGGCTTTGCTCTAGTACTAGGGATTCATTACTTCCAGATATAATTCCCTAAATTTACTAGCTATTTTATCCCAAGAGTATTTTTCTTCGACCAGTTTGCGCCCATTTAGTATCAACTTGTTCCGCAGATCATCGTCAATTAAGATTCTGTTGATCTTTTCCGCTATGTCTTCGGGATCGCTGACTTTGCAAAAAAGGCCGGTCTCTCCTTCGGTAAGAAAGTCGGGTATACCACCGACAGACGTGGCCACTATCGGCAATCCCGCCGCCATGGCTTCCAAAAAAGCCGTGCCGAGACCTTCAGATAAAGACGGCCGGACAAAGACATCAGCTTGTGCTAGATACTTAGGTACTTCGTCAGATGAAATTTTCCCTATAAATTTAACTTTATCTTCTAACTTTAAACTTCTAACTTTAGACTTTAGATTTCTTTCAAGTGGTCCGCCGCCAATAACTACTAATTCGAGGTCTGAAATCTGGAATCTGGAATTTAGTATATTGAAAGCATCTATCAAGTCCTCAACTCCATTTTTTTCTACAAGCCGTGAAACAGTAATAATAATTTTTTCGTTAATTTTTACTCTTGAATCCCGTAAAGATGGCCCGAGGTCCTCCGTGGGGCTTTTCGGGTTTTGAATTTTGAATTTTTGTAGATCAACTCCATTGGGCATTAAAAATATCTTTTTGTTTTTTGAAACCCGCTCAATATATTCTTTAAGGTAATTCGATATAACCGTGACAAAATCAGCTTTGCTTATAATCAAACAGCGAAACCAGTTCAATAAAAAAAATTGTTCGTCCAATTTCTTACCCTCCTGTAATGTAAGTATGAACGGGAGCCGCGGATAAAATAGTTTCAACAGCCATGCCGCCCCGCCGCCGTAAGATGCCTGATAAGCATGTATAGCGGCGTACTTATTCTCTCTTAAAAGCTCCAGAGCCTTAAAAAAACCGGAAATGGGAAAAAAGATTTTAATTAAATTTCTTAAAAATCCGACTCGGTGAATATTAAAGTTGTTTCCTGGCTCAAACACTTCGAATTCTTTTTTATAGCGAGGAGTAACTATATCAAAAAAAATATCCGGCAACCTTTTTGTTACTTCTTCAAGGGCCAACTCGGAACCACCCACCATCGGCCTGAAAGCCGGGATAAACACTAAAATCCTTGATTTATAGGCCATTTTATTGTATTATTATCGCACGGATGATCACAAATAGCAACTCTCCAAATAACACTAAAATGAGCCCGAAAAAGAGGGTTTTGTTTGTAATTACTCAATCAGAATTCGGTGGCGCACAAAGATTTTTGTACACACTAGTCAATCACTTAGACAAAGCCAAATTTGAGATACTTGTTGCCGCTGGACCCACGGAATCAGGAATGAGAAATCAAGACTTAGAAAATAAGAACTACGAGTTGCTTAATCGCCTCGAAACGGAAGGTATTGGCATAATACGGCTCAAATATTTACATCGAGAGATAGATCTAGTTTCTGACGTTAAGGTACTTTTTGAACTTAGAAAAGTGGTCAAGGGGTTTAAACCAAACACTCTTTTTCTTTTGAGCTCCAAAGCCGGTTTCCTAGGTTCCTTCGTTACTAAATTCCTAATTCCTAATTCCTATCTGCCTAAAGTTATTTACCGCATCGGCGGGTGGTCTTTCAATGATCCATGGTCAACGTGGAAGAAAAAATTGTGGATATTTTTAGAAAAACTAAGCGCGAAATGGAAAGATGTGATCATGGTCAACAACAAACACGACCTTGAACAAGCAGAAAGATTAAAAATAAGGCCGAGAAAAGAAATGAAGTTAATTTACAACGGTCTCGATGTCTATAGAACAGATTTCTTAAATAAAGAGGAAGCGCGGCTTAAGTTGTTTGAAAAAGCGTCAAAACAATCCGGTAGGATATTTAATGCTGAAATAATTATAGGCACTATCGCAAACTTTTACCCAACTAAGGGGCTTAAACATTTAATAGAGGCGACCGAACATTTCAAAAATAAGGACAACGTGGTTTTTATAGTTATCGGCGATGGACAAGAGAGAAAAGAACTCGAATTACTAATTTCTAACTACCAACTACAGCACAAAGTACTTCTATTAGGCCGTATCCCGAATGCAGATAAACTCCTAAACGCTTTTGACATATTTGTCCTGCCTTCAGTTAAAGAAGGTTTCCCGTGGGTAGTAATAGAAGCAATGGCAGCAAAATTACCCGTCGTGGCTACAAAAGTCGGCGCCGTACCCGAGATCATAGAAGATGGTAAAAACGGCTTTATCGTAGAACCGGCTCGACCGGAACAAATAGCTGGGAAAATCCAGGACCTGCTGAATAATGAATATTTACAGCAGGAACTCGGCATCCAAGCCCACCAAACCGTTTTGTTTAAATTTTCACTGGATAAAATGATTAAAGCAGTCGAAGATCTCCTTTAATAACTAAAATCCGTCTTACGGCGGGTTTTAGTTTAGTAACTCTTATAATTTTACGGAACTATGTAGAAGAATCGCAGTATGTTAGCCATTCCGCTGTCTTCGTAAAATCTTGCAAATAGTCCATTTGCCTGACACGTCTTTCCATCCCAAGTCCTGCCTAACTGCTGGCAATGGGCAACTATATAGTGCGGATATAAACTGGATGTAGGTGGCGGGGGTTCACTATATGTTGGCGGCGGCGAATAAGTTGATGGGGGAGGTGTGTATTCAGTAGTCGGATATGGCGTGTAAGTGGTGGTTACCGGATATGGAGTAGGATTTGTTACGCATGCGTTTCCGTTCCAATATTGACCTGACGAGCATGATGGTGGCGGTGTATATGGAGGAGGAGTATAGGTTGTAGTACTACCCTGACAAGAGTTTGTAGTGTAATCCCACCACTGGCCGGAAGGACAGGAAGGAGGTGAAGGAGGCGGAGTATAGGATGTTTTACAGGAACTCGTAGCACTATCCCACCATTGGCCGGAAGGACAAGAAGGGGCTGGGGTATAGGTCGTTGAGGTCGGATAAGGCGAATAAGTGCTCCCCTGATAAGTGCTGCAAGAGCCGAAACCGCTTACGCTTGTTGAGTTCAATGGCCCGCACTTATTCCCATCAGAATCAGACATACAATAACCACCGGCATTATTTACATACATAGTATGTGAACCACTCGGGCAGGAACCGCCGCTAGTTGGAGTGCCTGATGGTGATGGATACGGGGAATAAGATGGCTGGGCAGGACAGGTGATCTTGCTCGTTCCTGCAGAGTTATAACAAGTACCGCCATAATTCTCCTGATCATTCATACAGAAACCTCCCGATTCTCCATGATAGTGGTATCCAGAAGGGCAAGAAGTCGAAGTTGGATATGGTGAATAGGTCGGGTAGGGTGAATATGTCGCGCCTCCGCCTGAACAGCCGGCTGTAGTTGTCGTATCTCCTTCCTTGGCCGATTTACTCATGGGACCATCGCAGTAAATCGCTTTCCCAGAAGAATCAGAATACATGAAATGGCAACCTGCACCAAGAAGGTTTGTTAAAGATTGAGAACAAGAACTGGCTGGCGGAGAATAAGTTGGATAAGGCGAATAAGTTGTCCCGCCGCAATCTGACGGACATGAATTATATGTCTCGTTGGAGTCACAGAATTTATTATTGTTACAACTTTGGCCTTGGTATCCGCTCTCACAACTCGACGGCGCGCCAAGAGAAAGACCGTCTAAACTTATTGCGGCACCGGATTTTTCTCCCTGATGACAATTATAATAGTCTTTTTCACACCAGACTGTATAACCGGGTTGTTTACCGTTTATTGTAGCGTTGGGATAGAAACAGCTATACATACCGCCGGTACCGCCGGTAGAAGTCGGATACGGAGAATAAGAATAGGTTGGAACAGGAACACCGCCAACACAACTTGAACCATCAAAATATTGACCAGAAGTACAAGATGCAGCTTTTTGGCATTTTACCAGATCCGGCATCCCAAAGTCATTGCTTGAATAGTCACCAGCACCTGGCATCCAAATATTCGTCCCACCGGAAACATTAGCACATGCTGTCTTTAGTTTTTCGATTCTGGCCGGATCAGCGTCAGCACGAATGTAAGAACTTAAACCCATACTGTTCCAAACCTGATTTTTTTGGCCTGAAGGAGGTGAATATGTTGGGTACGGCCCAATAGAACCGCTCGGATAAGGTCCTCCCTCTGGCGGGTAAAATTCATCAGAGTCATCTGGACCGTAACAACTCGAATCCGCCGGATAATCAGTTTTGCCGTCATTATCGTTGTCTTTGCCGTCAGAACATTGATATCCTCCTGGTGGTGGCGCATAACTATAAGTTGGATACGGCCCAGGAGAATAAGTTGGTGCAGGTCTGCAGGGGCCATCTATCCAGCATCCGCTTTCGTTTCTAAATGATTCTCTGTATTGGCCAACCGGACATTCTACATAAGGAGGAGCTGGACAGATTAGAGGCGTCGATGGCGGAAAAGATAAATTTGGAGAAGAACAAACTGTTTTTGCTTTCACATAGTCACCTGACTGAATCGCAGCAAAACATTCCGGAGACGGGCCTATTGGTCCAGGACCGGGAAATGGCGGATAAGGTTGATAAAACCCTGTTCCCGGAGGAGGACTAAAACCCGGTCCCGGTTGAGTAAATCCGGGTACCTGGCCTGGCGGAACATAACCTGGTTGAAAACCCGGGTACGGACCTTGTCCAGGAAACTGCGGGTATCTACCATCAGAAGGATACGCCCTATATTCATTTGAAGTAACATCCGATGATTTCTGTACGTTTTGGTTATACTCCTGAAACTTCTGAATTGCCTGCTGCCCTTGGAAACCTGAGACATTTTGTTTCGCTCCAAAAGCTATACACTCGGGTCCGTTGGTTGGATTTGAACAATAACCAAAGCACTCTGCCTCTGACCGACAACCGCCCGGACCGCCCTGCTGATTAAACACCTCTTTAAACTGCTCCTTCTGGGCCATCATTTTTTCTCCGTCGGCTACATGCCTCTTGATATCTTCGACAATGAACTTGGCTTCTTCTGATTGACTAACCAAACCCAAATTTTCTATTTTGGCTAAAGCTCTTTTTGAACCTTCAAAACATTTAATACCGATTGTTTCATCCACCCTTCCTCGCTCGCATTGTAATGGGTCAAATCCAATCTCTGCCTTCATGATCTCAAAAATACGACTGCCCACATCAAATCGTTCCCGTTCATCTTCTGGTATAAACTCCCTGCAAGATTCCGGAGCGGTTATACACTGTTCAAATTTAACATTCGGAGCTTTCTGGGTGAATGATTCCACTACTTTTAAGCCCCTATTTACATCGGCCTGAGTAGCAAAGCCATTTTTTACGGCAAAGTTGCCGCAAGCCCTGGCAAGTTCCATATTACGAAGCGTAAATGCTTTATCACAAGCATTTCTTATTTGGCCTTCACCGACCAATTCGCTGCCATCGGGCAAGGTCAAGATGAATTTTTTGGAATAGTAATCTTTCACCTGTCCGACTTGCTGATGGGCCGCTTCGAGTTGTTTTACGCCTTCTTGTCCAAAGATTTCTGAAGCAATTTGGTTACAAACCGCCGGAATGCCGTCGGTGCCGGTCGGGTTCAAGCAAAAGTTACCGCAACTCTCAAGAGTATTGTTGCCGCATTGGTATTTACCGACGGACAACGCCTCTCGTAATTTTATAGTGGCGGAATCCTCAAATTGTTCGGCGAGAGCCCTTTTTTCTTCGGGAATATATTTTTGAACCCGAGTATCTTTAGCCAACCGAGCACATTTTCTTAATAAGTCCACTGGCGCTGTGTCAGGGTCCATTGATTCACAGTCGCTAAAATTAACGCCAACCTCTTGAGCGGCCTGAACAACCGCGTTTTTTTCCTCAACTATTTTAGTGGTTAACTGGAGATTGGTAGCTAGGGTCGGATTTTTGCGCTGTATTTTTTGGGCCAAATCATTGGCCACTTTTATCAGACAAACTTCATCAGAACAGCTCTTTATGTCTTCAAGGATTTTCCCTTTAATTTCGTTTAGAAATAAGTCAACCTGCTTTAATTCCTCCGTTTCGTAAAGTTCATGTTTTTTGCCCACGTCAGCGCAAGTTTCCCAATATTGTTCCTGGTTGCAAAAATCCCTCGCCTGTTCTTCGGTGGCGATATTCTGGCCAGTAACAGAGTTCAGCTCACTAATAGCAGCCTGAATCTGACCCTCTTCGGCGGCTTGCGCCGCAGATAAAAACAAAAAAGCCGATGCTAAAAAGACACCGACCATAATTATTAATAGTAAGCTCCGTTGATTTTTATAACAATATGTTAAGTTCATCATTAAAATATATAACTAGTATTAATTAGTGGATAGCGACTAGAGAATAGTAATACTATTGGCCATCTACTAGTAGCTAGTGACTAGTTAAAGGGGTTAAGCACTTTCTTGGCTTGTTCAAATGGATTGGATTCTACGCCTTCCAGAGGATTTGTGGCCTTAAAAGGATTAGCTGCTTTTGCAGCATCCTCAGCCGCTTTTTGGCCTGCAATTTCTTGAGCTTTTTTAACCCCAGCTTGAGATCTGCCATATCCCTGCCAGTCGCCCGCCCAATAACCCAAAACACCGACCGCGACAACAATCGCCCACCACAATTTGTTGTTAGCCAAATTAGTGACTGCAAAAAAACTACCGGTTAAGAAATTATCTTAGCGGGTTTGGTTTTTATTGCACATTAAAAAATTTACAAAAAGAGTTTATAGCTTAATTTTAAGCTGATTTAAAGAATTAAGCAAAAGAGGGTTATCCACAATAACTAATTTGCTATTTGTGCAGTCGTCACACTTTTCGTGTTAACAATATGGCAATACTACAATTCTCTGCCCAAACTTCTCAAAAACACTTCGGCATCCTGCTTAAAAGACGGGCCAACTTGTGCTGCTTTGCGGGCCATTGCTACAGCATCATTAATTCTGCCTATGTTAGCATAGGCCGTCGCCAACGAGGCATAGTATTGGGGTTCTTTTGGGTTTATCTGTATCAACTGTTCGTATATCCAGGCAATACGCTCAAAGTTGTTGGTCTTAAGGTAGGCACTGATCAATCTTTGGAAGTCAACTTCACGAGGAGAGTAAGGATTCTCACTGTTCAGTGCTTTCTCTAAGTCCTCTACCCCACTAAAATCTCCATTTTCTATCTTGGCCGCCCCAAGATAAGCATGAGATATTCCAGCTTCAGGATTTAAGTTAGCGGCTTTTTGGAAGTATTCAACTGCTTTTGGGTAATCTCTTTTGTTTAAATATGCTTGGGCTACTTCATAATATGTTCTGACAAAAGTCGGAGAAAGATCAAGCGCTTTCATAGAATATTCTAATGCCGCATCGTTATGTGGTGATTTAGGATCATCCTTGCCAAGCATGATATTTAACCTTGAAGCATAGAGATATGGCAAATAATCAACGGGGTTTTCATTAATGTTTTTTTCTACTTCAGCTAAGGTAAAGTTATAAACTTTTTTAACGTTTTCCTCTTTAACGCTAGGACCACCTACGCCAACTAAGTATTGCGCAAGACGATGCCTATATTCATATTTGCCGGGAACATTAAAAGATAGTGCCTCTTTATATTTTTCAAAAGAACTGTTAAAATCGCCTGCCCAGCCTTTAACAATAGCTCTTGTGGTCGCATAGTTTGCTTTAGCCGGTAGAATATTTGTTTTGTATATCAAAACTAGAACTAAAAATGCAAAAATGACTCCCAACACTCCAATAGTAGAGTTATTTTTTATGAACGGCTTATTGGGACTAGTGTCGTCAAATCCTTCTTTGTTTTGAAGTCCTAAATAAGATATAAATCCTAAAATAGTGAAAAATGTTAAAAAATTGGCCGAGGTATCAAATATAAAGGAATTGTGAATAATATATGTTACGATAGCCGCAATAAAACCCATACCGTAAACAGTATTTTCTCTGTTTGATGAGAACCTTCTCAGCGTCTTAAATAGGGCAACAAAAACACCTACATAAGTTATTAGCCCCACAAGACCCATGGTAACAAGAATTTCTACAAACATGTTGTGGGCTCTGTCAAAAAGCGTCTCCGCTCCGGGTCCTCTAAAAAATTTAGGATTAAAGTTCTTTGAAAAAGGGATGTTGAAATTTTCCGGACCCCAACCTAAAAGAACAGTCTTGGGGCTTTCAGCCCACCCCTTAAATCCCGCTTGCCAAGCCCAAAAACGGGTTTGGACGGTGGTAGAGGTAAAAGATATGTTCGTTACTCTACTCAAATAACCAGAGTTTTTGACAAAACTTGAATCGTTAAAAAGTAGTGAAAATATAACCCACAAAAAAACCAAGCCAACTAAACCTTTAGAGACCAGCTTCCCGATGCGTAGCCTACTATATTTTGTCCACAGAAAAGCAAAAACAATAAGACCGACAGCGTAACCCAAAAGTGAACCCCTTACTGCAGTCATCAAAACAGCTATGGAAGCTACTGTAAAAGCAGACAAATAGAACGTTTTGTGTTTGTAATTTTTTTGAGAATTGAAATACATTGTCAAGGATAAAAATGCTACCAATAACTGATATCCGGCAAATAAAGCCGCGTTGCCGATAGTACCAAAAATCCTGGCTCTATCACCCGAACCGACAAAAAAGTCTATATCGGTTTTCTGGCCAAATCCGTAAAAAGCCGATAAAACGCCGGCAAAAATAGTAAGGTTCAAAATTCTATACCAATGTTCTTTTTTAGTCAGAACAGACGTTAAGATGATGTAAAACAAAAAGTAATGCCAAAAGGTCCAAAGTCCACCCATTCTTTCAAGTGTCCCCCAAAAACTCGGATATCTTAAAACACTGGTAGCGGTAGCTAGCATAAATGCCAGAGTAAATAATAAAAATGACCAAAATATGTTGTCCCGACGCGGCAAGTAGGTTTGATTTTTTAAAACCAAAACCAAATAAGCCGCCCCTAAAACTTCGATCAGGATCCTGAAAACTATAACTTTTCCAAAATGGAAAGGTGAAATAAAATCCTTAAAAACAATAAGCGATACAAAAGCCGTAAGATAAATACCGAATCGAATAAATTTTACCAGATAAGGCTCTTTTTGAATCAATTTTGTCATAAGCTATATACTATCAAAAACCTTTTATGTGAGCAATGAGAGCTTCTGTTATTTTATTTTCTTGGTCAGACAAGGTGTTAGGTTTGTTTTGAGCTAAATTACTCACGTAAACCAAAAGAAGATTGTCCAAATAAATAGTTTTCTCAATATCGCCGAAAGCTGTACTATTTTTAGCCTTTTCAATGTAGTTTTTGGCATTATCATAATTCTTAGTTTCCAACTTCAAGATAGCTAGAGAGCGATAAAGATCTCTGTTATTCCTTTTATTTTTATCGTATTCCAGTGCACGTTTAAATGCTAGTTCAGCCTCATCGAATCTTTCTTCACGCCACATTAACTTGGCATAAATATTTAAAGCAGCCGGATAATTTTCCGAAATTCTCAAAGATTTTTCAACCTCTCCTTTGGCCAAATCAAAATTTTTATCTTTAAAATAAACGGCGGCTAAGTTGGCTCTTGCCCAAGCACTATTTGGTGATCGTTCTGATGCCGCAATAAATAATCTTCTCTCGTCAGTCCAAATTTTTGCTTGTTCAAAAGAAACAAAAAGATAAAAGGTGCCGATTATAAAAATTGAAAATGACAAATAGTGAACAATGGGTCGTTTTTTATTTTCCAATATTTTCCAAACAAGCACAGAAACAAACCACAATAACCCAATAGACGGAAAATACCACCATCTTTCAGCAAAAGTCCCGGTAGTCACAAAAAATGTATTTGATATTAGGCCAAAAGGCACCAAAAACAAAATTATTGGAGCTTTTAACTTAAAGTCTTTGCTTTTAAAAAACATTAATACAGCTCCAAGAAAAAGAACCAGACCCATAATCAGGCCAAGGCTTAAAATTTCCGGAACTGGAATCTGATTAAACGAATAATCCGGTGACAAGCCTGTCGGAATAAATGTTTTTCTAAGATAGAGATAAAAATAAACAAAACCACTTAAAATCCTTTCCTTTAAGCTCACAAACGCTAACGGGCCGATTATTGGGTCAACTGAACTTTGACTTTTAAAGGCCTGTGTCCCAAGAGCCAAAAATCTTAAAAACAAATATGGCACTAGAACTAAACAATAGTAAAGTGCTATTTTAAAAACTTTGCTAAACTTATGTTTTTTTAAAAACACGGAAAGAAGCACAATTGCGGGCAATAAGAATATAGAAAGTTCCTTTGCCAACAAAGCCAGAAAAAAACAAAAAATACTCCAAATTTGTTTTTCTTTAAAAAAGAAAATAACCGACAAAAGTATAAAAAAAGCGCCTAAAATATCACTCCTTCCGACAAGCAGCAAAACTGTTCCCGTATTAATGGGTAGAAAAGAAAAACCTATGGCGATAAAATAAGCAAGGTTTTTGGAGGAAAATAGCCGAATCAAATAAAAAATAAGCGCCGCATTTGCCGCATGGATAAGAATATTTATAAACCTCATAGTCGCTGTACTTTCTGACCAAGACAGCGTAAGCGCATAAGATAACAGGGTTAACGGCCTATAATTGCCCTGCTCCGGCTGATTTTGGTGCCAGGGCATCAAAAAAACTTTATATACAGCGGAAAATTCCCTTAATTCTTCCCTGTTTTCAATAACGGAATGGTCATCAAGGATGTAACCGGCTCCCAAAAAATTTCCGAACAAAAAGAGACTGAGAATAAAAACAAAGGAAAAAACCAATAATGGCTCTTTATGCTTGCTCCAAATTTTCATTTTTAAATTTTAATTTATTTTGGAAACATGCGATAAATCATCTCGGCTGAATCATCAGAAATATACAAAGCGTCGTCAGGCCCGAATTTTAAATCAACCGGCCGGCCATAAATATTTTTCTTATTCTCCGAGATCCAGCCTGTTACAAAATCAACCGACTTTTGGGATAAAACGTTCCCGTTTCTATCCAAATCATATCTGACAATCTTGTAACCCGTTGGCTCGCTCCTATTCCATGATCCGTGTAATGCCACCAAAAGATCACCTTCCCACTCTTGAGGCCACCCTCTTCCCGGTGGAATAAAAACCAAACCAAGCGGTGCCGAATGAGCTGGAATTTCAATAACCGGCGCTTCGGTCTGGCTGCAATCGTTAGTAACGTCAATTCTTTCCCATTTATCCGGTTTAAATTTTTGATCTTGAACTTTGTTGCCATAACAAAAAGGCCAACCGTAACGGCGAGCACCAAACTTATGTTCAGTACCGGCAACTTTGATAATATTAATCTCATCTGGAGGAAAATCGTCTCCTAAATTATCTCTACCCATTTCCGTTGCCCATATTTCTTTTGTCAACGGATGAAATGTAAAGAAAACGGAATTCCTTAAACCACCGGCAAACTCCGCCGTATAATTGCCTTCGGGATCTGATTCCAATATGGCCGCCCTCTTCCATGTACTTTCTTCACAAATATCGCAAGAAGAACCGACACCGATATACAGCTTTGTGCCAATTTGAGTGTTGATGTCGCTTATACCACTGACTATCTGGCTAGTTCGGAAATTATGACCAAAAGCAATAGTCCTAGTAAAATGCCCGCCATCAGTTGGAAGTTTGGTAATATTTTCACCTGTTACACTATTAAGCTTGCCGGCGTTAATATTATAAGAATATCTTGCCACTTGATGCGTCTCGGCAATATAAAGATAGGTTATTCCGGTTTTAGGATCTTTATAAAAGTCTAAGCCGTGAGGCGATTTCAAATTTTCTATCAGTGTTCGTTTTGTCTCAAAACTATCGCCCTCTAACACACTTACTCGTCCCGCTTTAGTCTCGCTAATCAGCATCCTGCTTTTTGGATCAAATGTGACAACTCGCGGATTTTCTAATCCCTTGGCAACAACAGAAATTTTAAATCCTTCCGGCAAATTTAAAAATGGTAAATCATTATCAGAATCAGTTGTTGGTTGTTTAGTAAATATCGGAATATTATAACCCATGAATCTTTTAATGGATTCGGTAAACTCACCACCAAAATCAGATGAAAATAAATAAGCCCCAAAAATTACCACTATTATCAATAAAATTATAATTATTTTTTTCATTGTTACATTGTTAAACTGCTGAATTGTTAACAATCTAACAATGTGGCAATATAACAATTTGATATTTTAGTAATCTAAAAATGGCTTTCTTTATTAAAGCATTTATATCAAAAAGTTGACTTAAAATCAACGAGAGATAAAAGCTCTTAAGGCCCCACGGGTTATCTCGCCGAAATAGCCGGAGACCGGTTTTACTCCATACTTTTCCTGTAATCTTTTGACCGCTTCTTGAGTGATATTGCCGAAATAGCCGGTTAATAAATTAGGTGGATAGCTGACCTCGTTTACTAGGAGGGCTTGGAGCTGTTTGACGTCATCGCCTTTTGAGCCCATTGTCAGATTTCGAGAGAAATTTGATTGACTGGTTGGGGCGGCACCAGTAGTAAACGTGTAGTCACCAGTTGTGGCAGTATTATAGCTAGAATCTTTTGATATCATCCTAAAATGATAAGTCGTGTTACTTGCTAAGTTGTATCCGTATTCCGGTGAAAGAGTAATAGAATGCACCGTGCGAAGAAAAGCCCCGGACGAATCAAGTGGGGTTATGATCCCATACGAAGATGTTAATCCAAACTCTACTTGTGACGTAGAAGGTTCGTCTGTTAGCCATACAGGAAGGGCAGTCCATGAGACCATGGCAGTACTGTAAGCGACATCCACTCTCACCGGAGAAATGACAGGCGGGGTAACGTCAGGAGGAATTGGTGTCGGCGTGGGGGTAGGAGTGGGTGTTGGGGCAACACTTGTCGTTACTGTAACCATATTTGAATCGGCTGATTCATATGTATTATACGAAACAACCACATATTCATAAGTAGTGTTAAGAGCAAGTTGGTAGGAATCATTAAAGGAAACGAAGTTGCCCGTTGAATTGTTAAATACGGAAGCAACACCAAACCAACTTGTACTCCCTTGAACACGCCGTTTAACTCGAAAACCCCACTCACCACTTGAATTGTCAGTCCAGCTCACATTTATGAAATTGGAAGTCGCATTATAAGTAGCTGTCAGACCAGAAGGTGCTGTTGGCCCCCCAGAATCGATGGTTCGAGATATAATGTTTGATTCTACGGAACAACCGAGGACATTACAGGCCTTAACACGGTAATCGTATACTCCAGCGCCTACAAGGTTGTCGTCCGTATAGAAAGTATTCACATTCGTAGTAGCTTTGGTTGTAGTATTACCGACTAATGAACCGACCTGTGACCAAGAACCACTATTAAATCTACGCTCAATCTTGAATTCTGACTCATTAGTAGAGTTGTCAACCCAGTAGATAACAATATACGTAGGACTAGATCCGCTAACAAATAACTGCGTAGGAGCAGCCGGAATTGAGGTCGGAACAGATGTCGGTGTTGGTGTAGGAGTCGGGGTTGGGGTAGGAGTGGGAGTTATAGAAGGAACTGATGCCGGCAAAGTAGTAAAGTTACGAATTGGCTGAGGACCAGGACCACCGGCGTCAGAATCATATCCATAAGTATTAAAAGAAAAAACTTTAAAGTAGTAAAGTGTGTTGGCCGTTAAACGCGGGGTGGTCTGACCATCCCCAAGAGTAAAAGAATGATTGGTGATAGAAGCAATGTCCTGAGGACCTAACGCATTAAGCACTACCGATGGCCCATAAGAAAAGGTTCCGTAAGCTGGTACATTGGTTGTCCAACTAATAACGGCCGAGTTGGAGGCAATTGAAGAAACCGAAACAAGAGAAATAATCGGAAATAATACATTATAAGTTGGAGTTGGCGTAGTTGTTGGCGTTGGAGTCGTTGAGATAGTTGGTACTGAAGTTGTTGTCGGCACCGGTATTGGTGAGAAAGATGCCGATGTCGTAGGACTTGGAGAAATAGTAACTATGGGGGTAGTGGTGGGAACTGGAGTAGTGGTGGGTATTGGCGTCGGAACAGGGGTTGGAGAAGGAGTTGGAGCAAAACAGGAACCGATCGTGTCTCCATGATCTAGATGAGCTTTAAGAGCTGAAGCGTTAACTGTAAGAGTTTGAAGGTTGGTGGGGTTGCCGGGCGGATAGTGGCAGATAACTACTTGGCCGATATCTTTGAGTTCTGTTTTGACTTCAAGTTTTTTCTCGGTTGAAATTGCCTCTGCTTCTTTAATTCTTTCATACTTGGGCACTTCTTTGACGGTAGTAAGAGCGGTTTGAGCTTTAGGATACCAGTTGAACTCTTTTTTGTTGATACAGAAGACTTTTTTGAAGAAATCCGGGTCGTCGGCAACCGCTTGTTCGCCGGTAGTATCAACCCAACGCAATTGGCCTTCGTCTTCCCCTTCTATGTCAACGCCATATACCTTCTCGTCATTGTCTTCGCAATTACGGAATAGGCCGGAGGTGGGAAAGGAGTCCCTTACTTCTTGGGTTACCAGTTTTACATTAAAAAACCCTCCTAGATGCTCGTAGAAGTTGAAAATCTCTGGATTTAAGAAGACCCTCTTGTAGCCCTGCTCATTGATGATATACACATCCGGATCGTCGGAGAAGATGGCGCTGATGAGATCGCCTTCTTTGAGACCGTAGTCGGAGGGTTGGACAGCGAAAACCACAGAGAAACTAAAAAAGACCGCCAGAAAAAGCCCAAAGAAAAACCAAAGTTTATGCATATACTTTTATTTTACTCTTCCTGTGCTCAAAAAAAATAGATTATCAACAGGTATTATGTTTATTTAAAGTCATATACAAAGAACGACTGCCCGATCCTATCAATCGGTTCATATAACGTCAGCCAATTCAACGCGGGATCGTTTTTTTGTTTGCTCAAAAGCTGTAAGCGAATAAGCAAAAAGGTGTTGATGGCATATCGGCCTTTCGGTTCCCGCCACCAGCCGGAGTCGTCAACAATAAGTAAATTCTTAACCCCATAATACTCGGGGTTTGAGTTTCGCCACGAATAAATGACCTTAGTGCCAGGGTTATTCGCTTGGTATTTACTCAGCCGTTTTAAATCCTGGCCCCATTCAATATTTGAATCGTCGAGATATTTATATCCATTCCCAGAACCGCCGACGAATTCATTGAAATAGGCCATATAATCGGGGTAAATACGTACAGCTGAAGATATATACCAGACAGCCAGCGCTAAAATTAAAGCTACTTTAATTTTAGCGCTGGAATTTTTAATTTCAAATTTCAAATTTCTAATTAATGTTGACAAATAACCGCCCGTATACAAGATTAAAAATGGAATAACCGGAATAAAGTACCTGATGCTTATGTTTTGAGCTTTTACGCTCGTAACAATGACAAAGAAGGGCATCGGTAAAAAGACAAGTGCCCTATCCCAATTATTCATTCTTAATCTTTTGTAAAACACAACAGGAACAATAAACGCGATTAGGACAGGAATCGGGGTTTTTATTACAAAGGCCTCCAAAAAATAATACCACCAGCCGTCAGGTGAAAAATGGCCATTCAAATAAAAGTTATAACCCGGCTTCCAGTTAGCATAAACGCTTTTTAGCCCTTTTAAATAAAACCCGGAGTCGGTTGGCATAAGGTAGGAAAAATAAACAACAACAAATGCTGGGATAGCTATGACTAGGGCAAGGTTGATCAATCGGCGTATTTTCGTATTCAATTCTCTGCCGTGCTGCCACGCATATATAAAAACAAATAAAGCAATCACTGGCAGAAAGATGGTAGCAGAAAACTTTGAACTCAGCGCCAGACCGAGAAACAGGCCGGATAATATGAGATATTTCTCGGAATCAGTCCTGAAGAATTTCCACAGATAGTAAAAAGTAATGAATGAAAAAGATGCCAACGGAAGATCTGTTGTAATAAATTGAGCGTTAGTAAGCATGACGGGCATAAACGCATAAATGAATAAAGTAATCAAGCCAGCTTCATTATTTTTTTCTACATTAAATTTTTCTGTTTCTTCAGCGTTTCTGAGGTGTAGTTCTAATGCCCATTTGTAGATATAAAAACCAAGCAAAACGGATAAAAGCATGACCGATAACCTCCCCCAAAGCAATAAACGGTCAATGTCGTTAGAAAATAAAAACTTACTCCCAAAAGACCATTCATTTCGAATAGGACCGACTAAATTAGGATCATTGGCGTCAAATTCTAAATCCATAAAAAGCAGAGGGAAAGAAGCCATTAATTTTACCAGCGGAGGGTGTTCGGGATTCAATACGATCTGGCCTGTTTTCCAGTAAGAGTAGCCTGCCGGCAAATGAGCAATTTCGTCAGTTGCCGGGCTAAAGTTCTGCGCGCTGAAAAAGGGTAAGAAAAAAACAATACCCAATAAAACAATTGCGGTTAATTTATGGTACTTAAACATGCTTATGTCATTTTAATCAAAAAACCTTGTTTTTACAAGGTTTTTTGATTAAAAATTTAGTTGCAAAATTATTTAACCAGTTGCAAGTAATCACTACGCACCCATGCATCTTTGGTCTGGTATTTTATTTTATGCCACAAACCGGACTGGCTTAAACTTTCTATAATATTCCCGGCTGGTAATTTGCCTAAAATTGCGCTTGAAGTATTGGCTAACGCTCTGACATTAAGCTGATCAGTGCCAACAACTTTATACTTCTTTGCCTCGGAAACAGGAGCAACAGACGAAACATTCTTTCTCGTATAATCCGGAATCTGATTCACGGAAGTATAAGCCGCTCCCTGCGGATACCAGTTGAACTCTTTGGTATTGATACAGAAAACTTTCTTGAAGAAGTTAGGATCATCCGCAACGGCTTGTGCTCCGGTAGTATTAACCCAGTGAATCTTTCCTGTGTCTTCGCCGGTAGTTTCCACGCCATAAACTTTTACATCATTTGTTTCGCAATTTCTAAACAGACCGGAAGTTACAAATACATCTCTGGTAACGGAGGTAGTGCTTTTAACTTTAGAAAATCCTCCAAGATGGCCGTAGAATCCGAATATGGCGGGATTTAAAAATAATCTCTTATAACCGTGCGGATTAACTATATAAACATCGGGATCGCTTGAACCGGCAGCACTGATAACGTCACCATCCTTTAAGCTTGCGGCCGCCAAACTGACGAACCCTTGTGAGGCCGGGGTCGGCTTGCTTGTTGAGACAGATGCGGGCGATACAGTCGGGGTCGGTGTTGCTGAAACCGCAGGACTCACTGTCGGAGTTGGTGTTGGTGTAGATGCAGGTATAGTCGTTCCTCCTCCTCCGCCGCTACTACTACCCGTAGATCCGCCGGCGGTGCTATCACAAGAAGTTGATGTTGGAGTTATTATAATGGTCTCGGTAACTGAAGGAACAATTGAAAGCCGTGTTTGATTAGTTTCGCAAGTAAAACCGTAACCGCCATTATTGGATAATTGCAATTTACCGGTAGAGGTAAGGACCATTGACTGGCCGGAAGAAATTGTAATGGTAATAGTTAAATTCGTAGTTACGACTGAATCAGCGTCGGAACCGGCTGATATCACTATATTCCCAACATCCAAGGCAACAGTAGTAGCCTGCGGGAAAGAAGCATCTCCGACAGCGCTGGCTTGATTGACTCCGACCCAGAATACTCCTACTGCCAAAACTGCAACTAATAGCAAGGAAAAATCTATTTTTGATATTTTCATTTATTTTATTTATTTTATGAGCTTATCTTTACTGCATGTCCTGAATTTTTTTTACCACCAATGAGTCAAGTTTTATATTTTCCCAGAATAATATCTGGTCTCGGTTTATTATCATTTTATTTTCAGGTTCATGAGGTTCAATCGAACCAAGCTTAACAAGTTGCCCAGCACCATTATCATCTATTTTAACATAGTAAACATCAAGCAAGATCAGGTAGTCAGAACTTATGCTTTTTAAGCGTCCGAAGTATGTTTGGTTGTTGGTTAAGAATACGGCCTGATATGTATTTTGATCAATAAAATCTTGCTTACTAAAACGGTCGTATTTTAGATAATCTGTCAAAAACTGTACGGCTACGTAACCAACCATTATGACCAGAACAGTTAAACTTATTACTATAACAAATGAAGTATTTTTTTTACTAGCCATGATCGTGTATCAGAGCACATCAACTAATCATGACACTCGGTAGTATTGATCTCCAGTCCGGCAGATGATGTACCATCGATACGGAAGTAAACCCATGCACCTGCGGTGTTTTTCAACTGTAAACAAGTTCCTGCGGCAGAACTATTGCCTCCGAATAACAAACTTACTGTACCAGTATCACCCGTACCAAATTCAGCGACATAAGCAGTACTGGAACTGGCAGAACGCCCGGAACTAGCTAGCAAACTGGTCTTTGAAATAAGGGTCGCCGCAGAAGCCACGCCTCCTACTTCAAAGTTAGTCGAAACAGAAGCATTTCCAGATACTTCAAACTTCGTCGTTGGAGAGTTGGTTCCGACACCAACATTACCTGTTTTGCCATTAGTACCTATCCAAAAGGCCTGGGAGAAAGAAGCTGCTCCGGCGAAGGAAAGAGTAGCCCTAACTTCTAAGTCTCCGGAAACAAATACATCACCTGAGCCAGCAATATAATGGTCGTGGGTAGTAGCAGTAGTACCAAATCTGTTATAAGCCGCGGAGGCAAAGCCACCAACTTGGATTGTGTTACCGGTCAAGAAGTATGACGCTGAAGCAGTGCCTTGAACTTCAAATCTGGTTTGTGGTGTAGAAGTATTAACGCCCACGAAACCTCCGGAAAGTACATTGAATTTTGTATTAACATCTAAAAGACTGACTGGGCTAGATGTCCCGATACCAACATTTCCGGTCTTGCCATTAGTACCCACCCAAAGCGCAAGAGATATAGAAGCCGGCCCAGTAAAGGAGAGCGAACCTCTACCTTCTAAATCACCGGAAACAAACAAGTCATTCGAGGCGGCAATATAATGGTCATGGGTAGTAGCAGTAGTACCAAGCCGGTTATAGGCCGCAGAGGCAAAGCCGCCAACCTGGATTGTATTGCCGGTCAAGATATATGATGATGATGCGGTGCCTTGAACTTCAAACTTGGTTTGAGCTGAACCAGCGCCAATATGCATGGTTCCGGTAGTAACCATATTTGTACCTATTGTACTAGCCGCATAAACACCGACAACAAAAAAGCCGGTCAAGGCTAACACAAAAAGAACCGGGAAGATCGACCTAAAAAGACTTTTAAATTTGTCCATATTACTTTTTAGTTTTCCAACATTTCAGTTACTATTTAAAAGTCCGAAATCTTGGATATCAACAATTACTTACAATTATAATAGGGGGACAAAATGACACAATAGCAAAACTGTGGATAAGTTAAACACATTGTTACTTTGTTCAGCCGCTACACGGCTCATTGTTACATTGCTAACAATTCAACAATATAATAATTTCTTTAAGTAGCAATATGGCAATATAAATGTTACAAGTTTCTTTCTGAAATTTGTAACATTTCCTTGATCTCCGGGGCCGTATTCCCTAATTCCACTGACCTTTTCAGGTACAATAAGGCCTGCTTGTAATCACCCTTGACAAAGTATGCCGTACCGGCCAAGGCGCTTATATCGGGATGGTTCAGATCATCGCCAAGATAATAACCCACGGCGCCAATAGCTTCGTCTGGATTATTAAGAGCTATTTGAGTATATGCATATCTAACGACATATTCGGTAACGGGGTAAAATTCTATTACTTTTTTAAACATAGCTCCTTCTTCTTCCAACCGGCCTTGTTTAGCGTAAAGTTCCGCTAAGTTTATCTGGGCACTAACGGCATCGGGATTAAATTCCAGCGACCTTAAATATCTTTCTTCGGCTAGTTTTTGATCACCTTCGTGATCGGCAATTATGCCCCAGAGATTCTGAACACGAGAGTTATTCTCATAAATACCCAGAGAGATATTAAGCTGTTCTTTGGCCTCATCCCATTCGTCATCCTTAATATGCACAGCCACCATAGCCATTCTGGCTATTAAACTATTGGGCGACTCTTTAAGTGTTGCCGTGAACAAAGTTCTCGCATCGCGCCAATCCCTATTCCGTATTATCGTTCTAGCACTGAAAAATATTATTATTAAGGCCAAAGCAACATATATAATCTTTTTACTAATTTTTTCCGATAATTTGAATAATAAGTAAGAAAAAAGGAGAATAAACCCGAATGAAGGAAAATACATCAATCGCTCTCCCATTATCGTTCCTACTGGCTTGATTAAATTGGATATCATTAAATACGGCACCAAAAAAACAAGGGCCCCGAATGCACCAATCGATAGCAAGCCGCCAAAGCCTTCGGCGACGGAGCGTTGGTGCATTCGGCCAGAAACTAAGAGCCACAACAAAAACACAAAAAAACCAGCGCCAATCAAAAAAGTCAAATTCGCAAAACTGTTAACCGGCGAAATTGTACTATATGAGTAATCCGCCGATAGATGAACTGGCCAAATCATCCGCTCTAAATACAAATAAAGCACCTTAAAAGCCGTGGGAACTCTTTCGCCCAAAGATATAAATTTTAAAGGATTCTCCACGATGGTGGTAGTTGCGTCACCCAAAAAATAAGCGCCTAATGCCTTGTACCTCAATAGAGAATAGATACCGAGTGGCAAAGCAAAGAAAGAAATCCTTTTTACTGCCGAAAAAAAGTTGTTTCTAACTAATGTCCGGTCGATATAAAAAATAATCGGCAAAACCATCAAGGCAATCTCTTTGCTGAACATGGCCAATAGAAAAGATGTGGAGCTTAGTAAAATATCCTTTTTGACAAAGAAATAAGTGGCAACCAGAGACCATAAAAATGCCAAAAGTTCTGCCCTGCCGACAATAGGCGTCACTGCTTCAGTGTGAATAGGATGAACTAAAAAAAGAAGAAAGGTCGCATAAGACAAAAATCTGTTCTTGAACAGGTAGTTTACCAGCCAAAAAACAAGAAACGAATTCAGTGCGTGAATAATTATATTTACGACGCGAAAACCCGCTGCCTGCTGAAAACTTGTCGCAGAATCAGGGAGAATTATGTCGTTTACATAGTGATTGATGGCATAAGAAGCCATCGTGAAGGGCCGGAAAAGACCTATCTTTTTTAGATGATGATAAGGGGAAACAAACAAATTAAAAAAGTTGGAAGGGTCTTTCAGGTCTCCCCTGTTCTGCACAACCGATACGTCGTCAAAAGTAAAATCATTAAAAATACCGTTTCCGAAAACAGCAAAAGACAGAATAACAGCCACCAAGAGAACAAATACGAATTCGTTGTTTTTAATAAAATGCCCAATCATGCTATTTCCCATTTAACATTTACCATTTGCCATTTATTTAATCATTTAACTATTTAATAACTAAAAAATGGGTAAATGAGACAATGAATGGAAATTGAAAAATGATAAATGGTAAACACTTATTTGACGGTTAATTGCCGAATAAGCTCCCCTATCAATTTTTCTGTTTCCGGCTCAGTATCGGCGTATTTAAGCCCTTCTTTCAAATCTGCAACCGCTTTTTCTTTATTATTAAGAGCAAGATAAACAAGAGCAGAATTGTAATAAACACGAGGATTATCGGGAATAAGCAATTTTAGTTTCTCTATGTTTATTATAGCTTTAACAAAATCGCCTTGCTGAGCATAAATAACTGCTAAATTCTGATATGGGTAAAAAAAGCCGGGATCGATCTCTATTGCTTTCTCAAATTCAACAATTGCCCCCTTAGTGTCGCCTCGCGATTGCAATATGCTTCCGATGTTAAAATGCGGTTGAGCAAAGGAATCTTCTGATTCGGCAGCTTTCCTATAGTAAAATTCGGCTTGTTTTTTGTCCCCTTGATTGAAATATTGATTACCTAGATTGTTGTTTATTCTTACGCTATCCGGCTCATATTTGAGAATGTCTTTGTAGAATTCAATCGGATTGCTCCAAAGTATATTGCGTTGGATGGATTGGTAAAAAAAGAATGAGAAATAAACCACTAAACCAACGACCAACGACCAACGACGGATTTTTTTTGTCACAAGGTGGTCGAACAGATTAAGCAAATAAAAAGAAATAATCAGCCAGAAGCCAACCATCGGCAGATAAAGCCAGTGTTCATATATCAGAGCGTTGATCGGGGTAATGCCGGAAACAGGAGCAAGAGCTACAAAGAACCACGAAACACCAAAGAACCAAACCCTGAAAGGAGTTGCTGTTTGCCATTTACCATTTGCCATTAATTTGTCATCTGCCCATTTTTCATTTTTATAAAGCCGTAATACGTAATACATAATACATAATACCGTTAATGCAATGAGCCAGACCGGCCATTGAAACAGTGAAGTGTAGATAGTAGCGCTTCTTTCCATATGAAGCCCAATAGGGACAACTAGGAGTTTCAGATACTCCCATAAAATAGGCGGGAGGGTGAACAACCTAACGTGCAGATTTTCAGAGTATAAATTTTGCTCTGAATAAAAGTTCAGCGTGTCTTGAAAATTCAAAATTGTTAGACGTAATACTCCATAGATAATAACTACTGCAAAATATGGCCAAGTTTTAATTATGCCCCGCTTAACAGAAGCAACAAATCTTTTGTTTGCCTGCTCTGAGCTCGTCGAAAGGGAAATAAAAGAAACATAAAAAATGATGGCTAAAAACGGAAAAATTATACCAGTTTCCCGACTAAGCAGACCGAGAACTAAAAAGACCACAGACCATAGACTATAGACCGCAGACTGCTTTGCTGTTTCTTTTTTATAAAAAAACAACAAAGCCAATAACATAAACATCGTCACCAGAGCATCTCCTCTACCGGAGATGTATGTTATTGCTTCCGTTTGTAAAGGATGAATTAAGAAAAATAAGGACGTCAAAAACGCAAGGAGATCTATTTTAAAAATTATGCGAATCAGCCAAAAGATAAGAAGAGCATTCAATATATGAATAGCGTTACTGGTTAAGTGGTAAATAAACGGCCCCGTTCCGGAAATAATCCAATTTAACGCGAAGGTGAAGAATAAAAACGGCCGATAGTAATTGCTCTGAAGTCCTACTCCAGTCAATACATTGTTGGAAAACCAAAATTTTATATTGTCCCAACTTATGGAATGAACCGAGTTATTGTTAATTATCCAATCGTCGTCATCCCAAAACAAACTGTTGTTTAAGTTGAATAAATAGATAAAAGAACCTGTCACCACGAGAACTAATATGGGCAACCAAGTTTTTCTTTTCATAGTTATTTTATTTATCATTTATCATTTTCCATTTGTCATTTATTTATCCGTTTGATCATTTAAATATTTAAGACAAAAAAATGGATAAATTGGACAATAAATGGAAATTGTAAAATGGTAAATAGAAAATCTATCTAAAGTATTTCTCCAAAAATTCTTTTGCTTCTTTATTGTCCTCATCCAATTCCAATGCTTTCTCAAATAATGACTTGGCCTTATCCAAACGATTCAAGTTCATATCAACAACTCCCAGAATATAATAGTACCTGCTTTCTTTCAATCCCAGATCAATGGCTTTTTTTATATTATTTCCCGCCAATTTTTGGTTTTTCTCATCCGTATGATAAGCATGAACAAGGCCTTTATAAAGGTACGGATATGGATTTTTAGGGGTTGCTCTTATCGCCTCATCGGCGAAATAAACTGATGCTTCCCGCCAACTGATATTATAGAAAAGTCGCGACAAAGTGATGTTTAAGTTCGTACTATTTTCGTTCGACTCTTCAGTGTTTGCAATAGTTCTATCTACGGCATTCTCCTGTGAAAGAGAGAATCTTGAAATAACTTCGGAGTTTTTATCGTTATTTTTCACTAAAACAACCGCCTCTTCATTAACGTAAACAATCTTCCAGTCAGGATTTTTAACAATACTGACCATAAACGCCTGCCCCCAAGGAGTAGAATCGCCATGGCCAAAAAATATAAAGTTGATACCGTATTTTTCCGAAAATTCAGCCCATTTTTCTTTACTCTCCTGCATCGGTTTGTAAATTTCGTTGAAAAATTCCACTGAATAGGCTTCGGGGCGATTGTCAACAAAAACCCTAAAGGGGTCAGGTACCTTTTCGACAGAGTACCTGACCCCCTCGATCTGCCATATCAAATACCCGCCAATATCAAAATTATTGAACATCGGCCCCTCAATTTTATTCTCTTTCACAAAGTTAACGGCTCGTTCAAGTCCGTTGGGGACAGACAACCCGAATGCCTTGGAAAGACCGACCTTTTTGTAATAACCCCCGCTCGCCACGAAAAAGAGCATAAAAACTAAAAATCCCGCAGTTGCTATTTTAAAAATGTTACTAATCGTCGTCCTTCGATTGTAAATTGTAAATTGTAAATTGTTAATTGTACCCAATACGTCCGTTAATAAAATTGTCATGACCGGAAACGACGCTATCGCGTACAGTGGCAGATTTCGAAGCATCTTGAATCCGGCGTAAATAAAGAAGGTCGAGATAAGAACTTCAAAGATTCTATGCTTAGCTCTTTTTATGGTCAGTAAAAAAGACGCCGCCAATACTCCAACCGAGATCTTGAAAACAAAAATCGATAAGTTGAAACCGAAGAAATCAGCCAAAAAAGCAAGGGTTTGATTTTCAACAATGCTATAACCGTATTCTTTAAGAATATCAAACGGCTGTAGCACCCCCTGAATGCCCGCGGGATTTATAAAAGTAGCCAAGATAACTAAGACAAAAATCCTAAACTCTAAATTAAAAATCCTAAATAAATTCAAAATATTAAATTCAAATTTTCCAAACCGTTTAGGATTTAGGATTTCGGATTTAGGATTTGTTTTTTTATTCACTGCTCTATCAATCAAAAAGAATAAAAAAATGAGCGGTCCGATAAAGAAATAGATGTGCAGATTGACCCAAAGCAGCTGGACTAAAGGCAGGAGCCAAAGAGGGCTAAACTTCCAATTTATAATTTCTAGTTTCCAATCTGGTTCATATTTGGCCTTAAACAACGCAAACAGAAAAAACACCAGTATAGCGTAACTGAATATCTCCGGCCTTACTTCCGTTCGGGAAATGAATATGAATATTGAAAGCAAAAATGATACCGCAATGGGCCAGAAACCTGTTGATAACCGACTTGCGATGTCGGTTATCAACAGAAATGTAATAAGAACCAGGAAAACCTTTAATAAAATGAGGCTGGTAAACCCACCCAAATTAAAGATGCCGAAAAATATAACTTCGCTTAGCCAATGGTGGTTAGTAAACGGAAAATCCGGCTCGGTGAAAGAGAATAAATTGGTCTTTGGCACCTCTTTCGTCTGCCAGATAATCTCCCCTGTTTTCAAGTGGCGGCCGATATCCTGGCCGATAGAATCAAAATTATGAATCAAAAAAACGGCCAAAAGGCCAAAGAGTAGACCGAAAACCAAAAATTCAAATTTTAAATTTTTAAACATTTGAATTTCAGATTTCATTTAAAATTTAAAATTGAGTTTTGAATTTTTAAGGCAACACTACGGTTGTCTTCCCTTCGCACTGCTTTTCAAACACTTTTACATTACCGCCAATAGTCACAAAATTATCTTTTTCGTCAACTAGTCGGCCGTAATGCATCTTTACGGTGAGTTCATATTGTTTATATTTAGGGTTTTCCGGCAGAGTAACGCTAAGCAGGCTTTCTCCGTTTGGAAGAAACATTTTCCCAAAAATATTCGGCCCAACTAATATGTCATCTTGAGGAGTTACGGTCCAAAAAATATTCCTTCCCGGATGGTCAACTCCGCTGTAAATAAATTTAGCATCTTGATTATCGTAAGTATTGTGGTTTAAAAATTTTATCTCGCCTTTCAGTTGACATGATGCTTGGCCTAAAAGTAAGCTCCAGGGAACAGCTTCGTCTATAAAAGTAGTTCGGCCATCGCCTGTCGGTAAGGGAACTTTTGTAGCAATCGGTCTTGTGGTTGGCGTCGGAGAAGGGTTTTCTGTTTCAGATGGTTCTATTTGCGGTGAAACCATCGAGATGGGTGATTCTGATGGCGTATTAACCAAATTTAATACCCAAGCACTTCCAAAATAAAAAATCAAAAAAAACGCCGCCACAGCAACCAAAACCAATAAAATTATCTTGTTTCTACTTATAATCATGGAGTGTATGCTAACAAAAACCGCCTAGAAAAACAAGCTGAATATTTCAGCAAAAATATTTCTAAACACAGATACCAACCCTGGCTTTTTTATCCAAAATTCAGGAATATTAAACGGAATTGATATGTAATCCGGATCATATTCAGACTTTCGATAACGGCCGTAAATATTTACCTTGTATTTTTTGGCCGGATTAAGTCCAAGTCCATCGTAAAAAAGTTGCCTTTCTGTTTCTCCCGACAATATTTTTAACTGTTTGGCCCATACTGGACTTTGAGCATTTTTATCGTCAGAAATCATAACAAAGTAGTCAGCCATTGAATCAGCGGGCCAACCTGCATCGTCATTGGGCGGACCACTTGCAATAGTCCATTTAAAATTAGGATAAACGCCACTTATTTGTTGGCCATCAACAGGACTTAAGACACTAACAGGATTTAGAAATACCATTTTTGCTTCCAAAGAAGCAGGGGTTTCTTTTCCGCCCTGATCCACACCGGCAACATAGTAAGTATAGTCACCGACGGAATAATCCGCTGAGAACAAATAAGCCGTAGTGCCTCTTCCCCGTCCTACGCCAGAGGCTACGGAGGACACAGCGCCCGGAGGTACCATCCTCTGGATTGTCCAATATCCACATTGACCAGCTTCGGTAAGCATCCACTCCCCGTCAATGTCTATATCCTCACAGCCAGTTGAAGGCACTTCCTCAAATTCAGCAATCTTGGCAAAATATCGGTCACCCGGTTTTTTCTCATACAATCTGAAATTCTCAATTTTATCCTTCTCCTTATCAGAATATTTAAAGATTATTTTCTGGCCGACACGGCCGTAATTAGCAGTGATGTCGGACACAATCCAGTCGGCCCTTATATAATCAAGGGGTGGTAAAATTTCGTTGATTTTCGCTGGAACCGGAGGCAGAGGAGAAGCACTGGCTATCGGAGTCGGAGTCGCTGCGCCCTCCGTCTTGTCCTCCGTAGCTTTAGCAGAGGGGGAAGCCGAAGGCGAAGGACGAGGTGAAACTGTTTCTAAAACAAGTGGCTCACCCTCTTTAATCTTAGCTACTTCTTTTTTGGAGACAATTTTTACGTCTTGCCACTTAAAATTATTAGAATTGAACACCTCAATATTGCTAACCCATCTTTTGATATTAACATTTATCAAATAAACCTTTATGTCTCCTTCGGCTCTCAGTAAGGCTCCGTCTAAATAATTGGCGGCACCAGCAAAGACGGGTAATAAAAAGAGTAAGAACAAAATTAAAATTAATAATCTTTTATTAACCATAACCACATAATACCAAATTCTTAAACAACTCAAAACCCCGCTTTCACGGGGTTTTGAGTTCTCTGACAAATCCCTTAGAAATCAGGATCGTCAGATATTTACCAGATTACCCAAAGGGTAGTTTGACTATCTCTGGAAAGTCTAACTTTCCTACAGATAACTTACGTTATCTTTGGAAGGTCGGACCAAACATCGGCAAGCTCCTTAGAGTACCAGTTACTGATGTTGTATCAGTAGCTGTAAGCCCGTTGTTGTAGTCAGCAACCCAGTTTATCAATCCGGCCTCATCATCAAGCAAGGTCAGCTGGAAGTAATCGGCTGCTCTTCCGGTAGCTGATGTCTTGGAGTAGTTATTGTTCGGATTGGTAATTTCAACTCTGAAGGTCTTTGACAATCCTCCGCTTATCTCCACGTCTTTAGACGAGAAGTTGAAGGACAAAGATCCGTTAGGAGCTAATCCCTTTGAATCGCCGCTTGATGAAGAAGTGTCAATCGTGACATTAGCTTCATCATAAATCGTGTAAGTCGTGCTTGTGGTTGTACCATATGTATACTCACCGGACGACACGATCTCAAACTTGATAGAACCCGAACTGGTAGATTCATTATCAAATCTCAATGTTGAGTCGCTAAGACCCATAGCCGTGATTGAGAATTTGAATACGGTCGGGGTACCAAGCAAGTTGTAAGGCGAAGGCAAAGCAACTTGTTCAAACTTCGGATACACCCTATAGACATACTGGTCGTTTGAGCCAGATACATCATTTATGTTCGCAGATGTTCCATCAAGAACGCTTCCGGAACCATCGCCCACCGCTCTGAATCCGTTAGCGTAGCTTCCATTGAAGCTATCAACTAAGTCCAATCCGAAGTACACAGATTCAGGAGAAGCGTTGGTCGGAGTCGCGCCTTCGGCCTTGGTCTTCATATTAACATTGACTGATATGTCTAATGAAGAATCTTGCGGCACATAAGGCCTATTGTCGTTCCCCGTCGCCCATGCGAAGTTCACCGAAGCCGCATTACCCATTGACTGGCTAGTCGTCAACGTACTTCCAGCTTTGTTCTTGTAGGTCAGGAAAACCGTACTAACGTTATTTTTAGCATTAGTATTTTCGGTTGAATTAGACGCGGCGATGGTCAACTTTTCAATATATTGACCTTCGTCCGTAGAGCTCAACCTGAACTTAGAAACAGGAGCATTTGTCTGTCCCCAGTAGATAGCGCCTTTTTGAGGACTATCTGACGAAACAGCTAATGTCATTGAACCGCTCTCCTTTACCGTCAATACCTGCGTCGGAGCGGCGGCAGTACCGTTTACTTTCTGGTTACCGGCGTTTACGGTGTTGGAATCAACATCCAAAGCCGTCACATCCGCCGTTGCCGCGATGTCAAAGGCATAACCGTCTCCAGCTGTACCGGATGCGGCATTGCTGGACAAGTCAACCCTGACTAACATCGTCTTTGAAGTACCGGCTGGAATGTTCCAATCCAAGTTAGAAAAGGTCATCGTACCAGTTCCGGCGGTACCCAGTATGTTGCTGGTAACTTTATTCGTACCGGCAATCAAACTTCCCGTTTCTGATTCATATAACTGAACCTTGGCCATTGCATTCGCAACTGTAACCGCATTACCTCCACTTTCAACGCCTGCGGCAAATGTTCCAGAAGGTAAATCAGCGGCGTAACCGGTTATTTTAATACTGGTTACTTTTAGCGCGGAGGCCTGACTTGCGGCAAAGGTAACACCAACCACATTTACATTTTTGGTGCCCTTTATCTTTGTCTGGTCAGCAGGGTTGCCGGCCAAGCTCAAAGTCAATGAAGCCGATCCAAGCGTAATGTTGCTACCCGAAATGTCAGCTCTAGGAACGATATCAGCTGCGGCGACTGAGGTGTTGGTGCCGGCATATTTCATCTTAGTTACATCACCAGCATCATCCGAGTAGTCGTCAAGAACCGCTCTGAAGATATCTCCTGAAGCAAGCGCAATACCGCTACCAGTATCATCGGCAGTAACATCTGCCGTAACTTTATAGTTATAGGTTTTACCAGCTGACCAATCAACAGTGTCGGTAAACGCTTTCTCGGCGCCCGTTACTGCATCAGGACACGCACCAGTATTGGATGTAGTAAACGATGTTCCATCCTGCGGTCCAATTACAACCGCATTGAGATCTTCATCCCAAACTTTAAAGTCGGTTACATCAGCCCAACCATTGGTTGTATCGGCAGCAGCATCGTAGGTACCATTACCAGTGTCATCCTTACAAAGCACAAACTCATGCCTTTTCGCTTCAATGTTTGAAGCGGCGGTCACGGTGTATCTAAGCAAGGTAACATCGGTTACCGTGGTTCCAACCGTAGTAGCCGTAGGACCGACGAATGTCAACGTCAACGCGCCTCCTTGAAGGGTCAAAGTGGTAGCGTCACTGGATTCATCCAATGCGGTGTCGGTTATCGCCATTGGTTGGCCATATTGATCACCAGTAACATTGGAATCAGTGTCATACTCAAAGTAGAGGATGACGGTTTCATCTTTCTTTCCGCCTACATCACCTAATACTTTGAAGACAGCATTACCGCCTTTGGCGATAAAGTGTCCTGTGCCAAGGTCAAATACCACATAACCGTTGGAGGTTGAAGTACCTGCCCACTCCTGACCAGTTAAGGTTTGCAACTTAACATTGGTCAAATCAGCCGCTTTCAATGTCCCACCGTTTATCATGGTGATCCTCTTTACGGTTCCACCTTCGGTCGCGGTTGTGTACTTGAACTCTGACAACTGCGCCTGTTTTTGGCCGACAGTCGGATCAGACAACGAACCGGACTTGGCAACTGTCACAGTACCGGATGAAGCACCTGATACGGTAAAGTTATTACCGCTCAAAGGCAATCCGGATACCGAAGCGCCGCCTGACAAAGTAACTCCTGTCAACTGGACATAGTTAACATCGCCAACCGTCGCAGTCGCCATATCGCCGGTTATTGAGAGGTCTTTGGAACCATCAACGGCTTTATTTAGCAAGAAGGTAAGGGAACCATCAGCAGACGAAAATGATTTGCCGGAGGTCAACCTAGTAGCTCCTTCATATACATAAACATTGCCAAAGTCAGCGGTTAAGCCAGGACCTGATCTTTTAATGGTCAAAGTGTTAACCGTACCAGTACCACTTAATCGGAATCTCAAATATTCAACTCCGATTGCGTTTCTGGTGATAGTTGTACCAGCCGGATTGCCAGGAGCTAAGCTCGCGGACAATGGACCGGTTACTGGCGCTGGTACTACTGAACCGCCTCGTGTATACGCGGGAACCTGACTTACTGAAGTGTAGTTGGATCCCACTGAATACAAGGCAAATTCCGCGGCGTTGATAACGAAGACCTTTTTGAAGAAGTTCGCATCATCTGCAACCGCTTGTGCACCTGTGGTATTAACCCAGTGCAATGAGGCTACATCCTCACCAGTTGTCTCTATTCCGTAAACCTTCTCATCTCCGTCAACTCGGAATAAACCGGAAGTTACGAAAGCATCCCTGGTTGCAGGCGATACGTTCTTAACTTTGGCAAATCCTCCGAGATGACCGTAAAGATTGAAGATCTCCGGATTCAAGAATAATCTCTTGTACCCATGTTCGTTGACGATGTATACATCCGGATCGTCAGAACCGGCCGCGCTGACGGTATCACCCTCCGTGAGACCGTAATCAGACGGGGTAGCGCCAAATGCTACTGGAGCAAAGTACGCAACTCCCGATAACGACAATACTGTCATCACCGCAGTAATAACCGTGAAGGCTTTCAAAAGTCCTTCGCGGGTATCTTTTGATACTATAGTCATTTTAATTTGTTTATTTTCTTTGGACTCTCGACATTTCGATATTTCAACCAGCCTTTGCTTGAAGCTACGGCTGGGCAAGCATTTCGATATGTTGAGAAGTACAAAGTTTAGTTACTATATTAATTTTCTATCTTGTTCTCCTTTTCTTATTTCCAAGGTCTTGTATTTTCGCCGCCAAATTTATTTTTGATTCGACCAATAAATTTTTGACGGCAATTTTTTCGACTCCAGACCTTGTATCCGAATAGCGTAAAATCTAATCCGAATATTCCAAATGATTATCCAAATGCTCCGAATAAGTTAGGTTAACTATTCGTAAATTCGAATTGAGATTCGTAGATTCAGATTATGTTATGCTGTCGGATTATACTCAATTTACAATTTAATACTTTACTGAATTAGCTACATAATTGTCTTTCGTCTAATTTTCAACGTTCGTTCGTCGGCTATCCGCTTCTAAACTCGATATATCGACATTTCGAAATTTCGATATGTCGAGATGTCAGAAGCGGTCAGCCCATCGAGGCCATACGCCTAAAGGCCGAATCAATGTCGGCGCTGAAACGTTAAATTAACCATTGTGTCTGTCATAAAATCTATTCGTGTATACACACTCTTAGCACGCTACTCGCATGCTATATGATGATTTAACTTAGCGATATTATCAAATTGGTTGGGATAAGTCAACCATCATTAATCCTAATTATAGCGTGTCTGTGCAGAGCCGCAATAGTGTCAATTGTGGATAACGAAGAACCATAGAAACCCCAGCACCAGAGCAAAGCCGGATACAGCCCTGTACCCAGCAAAGCACGGTACGCAAGAGCACAACAAGCACAGAAGAAACGGGGGACACGGAAGAATGGCTGATCTCGCAAGTCCGTTGGACTTGCGAGGTTGTTTATTACTAGTTACTAGTGGCTAGTCGCTGATTAACACCACCTTGTTCCTATACCCCCATATTAACTGGCGTTCGGTCATAACCGGCGAAACAGTTGAATTTAAGCCAGAATTAATGATCCAGCGCTGATTTCCAACACTATCCACGCTATACAACTTGCCACTTTGGGTAGAGAAATAAATACCGCCATTTTTATCTACAGCTATTTGTTTATTTATGTGGCTGTCCGCCCGGAAGGACCATTTTGTTGTAAGATCGGCTTTGTTAAGCGCGTATAACAGGGAACCGGAGGCAAGATAGGGACCGTTGAAACCAACATAGAGAGTATCGGCGCTGATAGCGACCGTAGTAGCTGCCGTATAATCCCATGGAGCAATATTTTTGAAGTTCAGAATTGAGCCATTAGACGGGATATTGAATAACTTTGACCCCGCGGCAGAGTAAGTTATACCGGTTGATTTATCGTGTGAAGGATCTGCCGGAACACTTCCGTTGGCACCGGTGTAAAATACCTGCCAAATCTGATCTCCGCCGGATGAATAAGCGGCAAAAACTTGATTTCCGCTGATTCTACCAGCCGTTATTATTGTGCCATCGCCTAAAATAACCGGCGCAAAGCCGCTTAAACCAGAAGCGCCTATCATTGTTTTCACAGAACCGTCGGTATTTAAAACAACAAGTTTGTCGGTACCGCTTGTGTAAGTAAAGTGCGGCTCGCCTTTTGATGAAACGGTAACCGACTGAACCTTGCTCGCGCCGTTGTAATCCCATTTGTTGGAACCGTCCGAATTTATAGTTGTAAAAGCCAGCATTCCGCCTGCGCCGATACGACCAAAATATACTGTTCCGTCGGAAAGAACTGCGGGCATACCGATACTTACATTTGTTGGATATTCCCAAGATTTTATGCCGTTTTTATCAAGTTTTATTAGCTTGCCGAACGAGCCGTTCGCCGCACCGAAATAAATATTGCCATCGACAGAAACAACCGGTTGACTGACAACATTATCGAGGCCGGCGTCAAATTCCCAGCTTATGGTCGCCATTAGACCCGGACCGGCAATATTTGCAAAAGAAGTATGGTATTGATCTTTGCCGAACATCGCCCAAGCACCGGCATCTATAGCCGATGAAAAACTCACTGATGCCACATTCGAAACCCCCGACCCCTGTGGACAATCGACATCGCAAGTCGATATGTGGATAACTTTCGTTTTGAGGGCAAAATACAGCGTCTGACCATATTCATAAACGACGTTAAAAGAGGCACTTTGAGACGCCCCCTTTTCACTGACGTTTGGCAAGCTAGAACTGGCTACCTGCGTAGCGGCAGACCACCAGCTCGCGCTCGCAGCATCGCTGAAACTGGTGGGCGAGTAGTGCATATCGTAGCTCAAACTAGCAGTGTTGTAGCCTCCCGGATCGGGAGCGGTCCAGGTGACGTTGATTGTAGGAGAACTGTGTACGGCGGCGAGGTCGGTTACGATAGATGGGGCTTGGGCGGTATTAGCGCTGTTTTGAGCCTTAGGTGTCGGAGAAGCGGTAACCCAACTGCTTTCCATTCGTTGAGCGGTTTCTTTGGTTGCATTATTGCCGATAATCTTGCTGCCGCCGTTTATTTTCCATTCGTTTGAGCCATCAACTTGGTCAACAATAATGCTGGAAGTGTCTTTCAAAACTAGATTTTCTCCAGTATTGGCAAGACCGTTGCCGCCAAAAATTCCCGCATCATCATTAACGCCTAGCATTGGGTCCGGGCAGGAATTAGTTACTCGTTCTATTAAATAATAGCCATTCGGCGATATTTGGCTGGTTAGTGACAAAGTTAAAGCATCTCCTCCTTGTTCGTAAATACCCCACCCCGCCAAGTTAATCGCGTTACCGGTCATATTGCGAAGTTCTATCCACTCACATAAATGGCCATTTTCAGCAGAAGTACCCATCCAGGCAATTTCATTAATAAGAACATCGCCGGGATTAGCGGTGTCACCTTCCGGCTCTGGTGACGGAGTTGGTGTTGGTGCCGGGGTATGGGTAGGAGTTGGTGACGGCGATGGTGTCGGAGTTGGTGACGAACTCGAACCGCCACCACCTCCACCTGTCACTACATATGTCACCTGACTGTTCGGCGCCTTTGGTGTCCCGTAGATAAAGTTACCGTTAGCATCTTTGGCCGATGGGTTGCCGGTGAAATTTTTCCAGTTTACTCCGAGCAAAGTCGAGGAGCTGATTCTCTCCATTGATATTTTTCCAGTGGAACTTCCCGCCGGCCATGATCCGCCGCTATTTCCAGCGGTATCAACGACGGTTCCAACCGCGTCGTTTAATCTCAACAACTCACCTTCATTGCCCAAAGCTCCAGTGTATAGCTGATCAGCTGCAATATTATTCACGGCAATATCATTAGTCCTTTCGAGCAAAAGATAGCCCTGTGCCTTGATTATCATATTAAAGTTGACATCGGATGTCCTCTGGTCATCCGATATCGCTAATTTGGAGTTATTACCCCCAATAGTTATCTCCGGCGTCCCATCCTCGGCTTTCAAAGTCCAACCAGAAAGGTCAATATCGTAATTTTCAGTGTTGTATAATTCTATCCACTCATCGTTTGCAGAGGCCATCGTCCCCGCCCAAGCGATTTCGTTAATAACCACCTTGCCCGTTGTTTTGACATCGGACGTCCTTTGTTGACATTGAATGCCCTGTGGACATTCAATGTCATTAATTGGTTTAGGTGTTGATTCTGGTGACACGAGTGGCGTCACCAACGGCAATGGTGACATGCTTGGTGACAATGGTGACAGATTTGGTGACACCTTCTTGTCACCACTCGTGTCACCATTGTCACCACTCTGTAGATTACCGACTTGCGATGTCGGTCTTGTAGATAACTCGTCGTCGTCGACATCGGATATCCCGCGGCCATCCGATGTTATTAATTCTTCGTTGTCACCGCCAAACCCAAATAAACCGGCAATCTGCGCCCACAAACTCGGCTTTTTTTGTTCTTGTTTTGCCAAATATTCTTTCTTTGCCTTCTCTGCCTCTTCCAGAAATAGCTTGAGTGCCCCCGCACCGCTGATAACAACTTCTTTAGATAGACGATCCCAGTAGCCATCGAGAGTTGATATATTACTTATTTTGTATAAACTTGCTGGAAAAATAAGTTCAACGAGAACATATTTGTCAGTACTATTAATTTTATAGCCAACCACTTTTTCTATTTTTCCAACTTTTTCATAATTCCATAAATCTACTGTCGGATTGTTATAACGATCGACAAAAATTGTGTCTTTACTGAAAAAGTTATTATTTGAATACTTGGCAACTCTGTTAAGGTAACCTTCCATGCTATTCAGAAAAACCGGTTTTTCTCTCCTCAAAAATAGTGCTCTGGCAATTTGAAAGTTATCCGGATTCCACTTAGCCATTTCGTGTTCATAAGGACTCCCCAAATCAAGAATTGGCGGATGGGGATCATCTCTTGTGTGGTCCGGTACACCGGCGTCCTCAAGCAAATGCAGAATATGGCCGAAAGCAACAAACGCCCTTTCTCTGTCGCCTTTTGCATAGTCATCCAAAGCCCTCTGATACGAATAGTCGGCTTTTGACCCGTCACTAAACACTGAAGAAAAACCGGCATATTGTCTGCCTAATACATTCGCCTGAAAGTTGATGGCCAGTCCCCAATTCTTTGATGAAGCGCCGGCAACCATGGCCAAACCGCGGTCATGGACTGGATCATAAAAATGATATAGCATTCTTACTCCATTATCTTCATTGATAGATCCCTGAATCAGCCACCGTTTTTCCTGATAAGTAAGCTCCCGTCCAGAGAGACTTAGATTATAAAAATCCACAATATTAGCCGTTAAAGCAGGGTGAGTATTGTTTTGTTCATAAGCAAAAACAGGCATTACTGCCAGCAAAAAGGCGCCTAACAGCGCCCCTCCTAAAATAGGTTTCAGAATTATATTCCTTCTATTTTCCATACTCCGCTTGGATATTTACTAAAAATTACTTCTCCATTAAATGTCCCAGCTGGCAAGGTTAATTTTTGTGTTTTACCGTCTGTAACTGGTAGTTCAATGATCTCAGCTTTTTCTCTTGAATATTTGTAGGTAAAGATGGCCATATCGTCATCTCTACTTTTTGATAACCATTTTGTCTTATTTTGTTCAATTTCTGTTATATAATCAGTCAATGACTCACTTTCTTGAAGTTTGTCAAATGTTTTCTTCCAATTTTCTTGATCTTCCACCACAAAATACCTACTCGCCAGCTCAACATCGCCTTTTTTGAGCGCTTCAATGAATAAAGCATAGGTTTCTTCGGGAGTAGCACCGCCATAAGTATCGTTATAATACGGCTCGTTCATTTTTTCGTAAGCCCGTTTAAATTGCCAAATTCTGTAGCCGGGCAAGCCATTAGTAAATAGCCATGCAACAGCCAAAGCAACTAAAATTAAAACTAGCACTCCAATCCAACTCTTAAAAATGTTCCTCCAATTCAACATAATAAAGCAAAATTAAAAGCAAAACTAAATCACGCACCCGCACCCCTGTGGATAATCGACTTCGCAAGTCGATTATCCACAGGGGGCGTTATTAAACTCTTGAACTCTTATAACCTGCCACGATCTATTATACAAAAGTTAGACCGGCAAGTTAAGGAGGGATATGACTTGCAATTCTAACAAGTAAAATTAAAATCGCAGCAGATTACAAAAATTCAACGAAACAAAAACAAAATTTAAATCTGTATGAATAATTCTTTATCAAAACGGGTTTTTATCGTCAACCCCCGAGAATAACAACCTGTGGATAATCGACTTGCGAAGTCGATATAATTACCCGGCCGAATCATTGGTCGCATCCCTCAAATTCCTCCAAAATACACGCTCAAATTTATACAAAATGAACCCCTGACCGTTCCAGCGATAATAATAAGTCAGCTCAACAAATTCATTGCTGTAATTCTTAACGGGCATTATTATTTCTTTGACGCCATCGCCGTCTAAGTCCTCGAAACTAATCCCTTCTCTCGTCATCAACCAAGAAACTTGAAATTCTGCGCCATTTTGATCATACATAGTCCTTTGAAGTTCCGCGCCTTCTTCGTCGTAAACCGGAATTCTTATCAAGTGATTATTTTCATAAGAAAATATGTAAGTCGCGCTTACATGACCCGGAGTGGTTATAACTATTAGTTCCTTGATACCGTCGCCAGTTAAATCATCAACAAATGTTTCCCATAAAGAACCGTCAACAATTATTTTTTCTCCATCAGGAGCATATATGTTGGTATAATATGAAAAGGCCTCCGGCGAATAGGCAGTAGAAATAATTTTTTCAAATATTTGATCACCGTCAAGATCGGTTTGTAAATATCCTAATTCAACTTCTTTTTCGCGCGCTTCATTGGAACTGCCTACAATAAAGTTTTCTCCTTTCGTTAAATGGTTTACTTCTTTTTGAGCAATAAGCGCGGCGTATCTTTCCCTTGCGTTTAGATTTTTATAGTGATCGGATGTAAAAACATCCATAATCCCACACCAACAATAAGCGGCAAAATTAACAACTTCAAAAACTTTAAAACATTTTTAACGGCTAAATCATCGTCTTTGAAAAAAGAAATAAGTCCTAAAGTATTCTGCAGCCAGCTTTTAGCCCGGCCGGTTATTTCGACAACATACAGCCCGGTTTTTGATATATCGAAATCATATAGAAATTCGTTTTTGATCTTGATACGTTTTTCAAATTTTTCTTCCAGAATCGATTGCATATGTTTTTTTCTTAATTCTATCGTTTCTCTCACTATATCAGGTCGAATGAATTCCGGGAATGATTTTTGTCTGTAACAGCGAATTACCGATTCCTGATGTGATGCTGCAACCTGTGGATAATCGACTTGCGAAGTCGATTATCCACAGGTATACTGCCAAGATGGAAAACGTCTACCATACATTAAATCGCGGGGTAGAAAAGCGAGAAATCTTCCTTGATAAGCAGGATTATCTTAGATTCGTCCATAATCTTTATGAGTTTAATGACGAAGAAAGAGTTCAGAATTCCATAAAAATTTTTAGAACTGATCCAAAACTTACTGACACTGCCGCCAGAAAGAAAAGAAAGACCATTGTTGATGTTCTCGCTTTTTGTTTAATGCCTAATCATTATCATTTAATGCTTTCGCCGCGAGTCAAAAATGGAATTCCTAAATTTATGTCCAAAATAAATATCGGCTACGCAAAATATTTCAACCAAAAATACGAAAGGGAGGGCGCATTGTTCCAAGGAAGATACAAGAAAATACTACTAACCGACAATACCCACTTCCTCCATTTGCCGTTCTATATTCACTTTAATCCACTGGACCTGTCACACCCGGAGTGGAGAGAAAATAAAATAGGAAGTCCACAAAAAGCGCTTGAATTTCTCGAGTCCTATAAATGGAGCAGCCACTTAGAATATCTCGGCGCAAAAAACTACGGTTCTGTTTTAAACAGAAAGGTCCTCGATGAGGTTTTTGATGGAAGCGCTGGTTACAAAAAACTTGTTGAAACCTACTTAAAATATATCCAAGTGGACAGCAAAGTTTCTCTTGAATATTGAATAACCTGTGGATAATCGACTTCGCAAGTCGATTATCCACAGCTAACGATAACGATATTTGCGGACGAGGATGTTGGCTTGATGAAGAGAATCAAAAGTTCCAGCATCTACCCAGAACTTTTTGACTTTGATGAAGTCCATTGTGTTTTTGTTAATGTAGTAATTATTTACATCAGTTATCTCATACTCACCTCGATTAGATGGCTTGAGATTCTTAATGACATCAAAGACACGATTGTCGTACAAATACAATCCGGTTACTGCCCAGTTAGAAGGTGGTCTTCTGGGTTTTTCGACAATACAACTAACTTTTGGTCCTTTGAATTTGGCTACGCCGAATCTTTGCGGATCAGGAACTTTTTTCAATACAACGGCAGCGCCTTGGTCTTTTTTGTCAAAATCAGCGAAAGTCTTACTGAATTCGTCACCAAAAATATTGTCTCCAAGAATAAGGGCAATTTTTTTGCCGTCAGAGAACGATTTGGCGAGACCAAGACCGTGAGCAATCCCAACCGGTTCTACTTGAATTGTGTAGTAGAGATTCACGCCGAATTCTTCGCCTGAACCAAGCAATCTGACATATTGCTCTGTGTGTTCCGGTCCGCAGACAATGAGTATATCCTTAACTCCAGCTTTTTGGAGAGTGAGGATGGGATAATAAATTATTGGCTTATCGCCTACGGGAAGAAAATGTTTGCCTGCTACTTTTGTAACCGGCCAAAGGCGAGTGCCCTTTCCGCCAGCTAAGACAACCCCTTTAATCATATTATTAGAATTATAAACAACCTGTGGATAATCGACTTGCGAAGTCGATTATCCACAGGTATAATATACTGCTATACCGTCGGATCTTTTTCTAAGAAACCCACCATCAATCAATTCCTTCAGACTCCTTTTGACCGTTCTGCCGGATAGTGCGCTGAACTCATTTAAGACGTCCTTAGTGCGTACATCGGGTGTCTTTTTTATATAGTTAAATATCCGTTCTTTGGTAGTTATTCCCGTGCCGAAATTATTTCTGCGTTGAGCCAAAAGGGTCGGTTTTTGCTTGCTAAGGACAAGTTCAGTTTCGGTAGCGGGATGTTCAGACACTAACCTTTCCAAAGACTGTTGGGTGTTTGATGTTTTATCGGTTTTTCCTTCTTCGTTTTGTTTTAAAATATGATGCAACTTAAACTTCAATAGATTTCTTTGAGCAATAAGCAGGGGAGTGACATTATTTTTTGAAATATGCGCCAAATATTCCAGGTGATCGAGAAGATTGTTTGTGGAATTTTTTAAATTCAAATCGATATTATGCGACGCGGAGGAACTGGCGCTTTTCTGCTCCATAAACGCGGATACAAAATCAGAAAGTTTTTCATAAAGTTTCCGCTTTAAAAACTTATCCTCTACTGTTGTAAATAGCTTTGAAAGCAAAATAACAGAATTTGTGAATTTTAATACATCTTCCCTTTCCATAAAGTAGGCCCGTGGATAATCGACTTGCGATGTCGATTATCCACAGGTTTATAATTATATAATTAGACCGACTCAAAATAACTTCTCAAGAAATCTCCCATTGTTTTTGCCGCTATCAGACGAACTGATTCATTCCTAAGATAAGACATCCCCACAACAATACCAGAGTCATTTATCACTTTCGAGCCGCTTAAAAAATAGTTCGGTTCTGTGTTTAAAACAATGTCTTTAGAAAGAACGTGGCTAATTATGCCTCTTTGGGCAAAAACAACGGCATTTGATAATTCGACAAGTCTTCCCGATATAATAACATCTTTCCCTGATTGAAATTGATAAGCGGAATCAAGACGGCTAACATCCATATTTGAATTATCAACCTTTAAGAGGGCCAGGTTTTTAAAACTGTCATAACGGACAACTTGGGCACGAAGTATCTTGTCTTGATGAAAAACCTGGATAACATCTGTGCCGGAAATAATATCAAAGGTTGTAATTATAATGCCGTCGGAAGAGACAACGATACCGCTTCCTTCGCGAATTATTTTTCCGTTTTTAAAAGACTGCACGGCAACAGTGCTTAAGTTGTGATCGGAAACTATTTTTTGCCAGAAATCGTCAGAAGTAATAATAGGAGTGGGGGTTGGTTCGGGTTTAGTTCCCAAAAATTCAACCAGATTGCCTCTGATTAAATTGAAAGCAATCGTTCCGCCCCACGGTAAAGAGAAAATTAAAAACAACGCAACAATCCCGCCCCCAAAACCGTAAAAAAATGTTTTCATTCAATTACGAATAATTCCTTAGCGCGATCCCAATGATCCGGATACCCCCGGAGCTTCAACCAATACCACCATTCCGCGCCCCACAGATAAAAACCATTAAACCCCGTCTTAGAAGAAAAATCAATCATCTCGTTGAATTTGTCTACACCCATCCTGTCCAACTGAACATTAATAGGCGTTTCAGTTATTGGCTGAAGCAGCCATGGTTCTGTTGATAATTCAATAACAAACGAAGTTTTAACGCCCAAAATAAGACGCACCAAATTATGCTTTATCCTGAAAAATGCCGGAGTAATAGGATAACGGACAGGGAAGCCGATAGATCCGGGCCAGATGTATAAGTACAAACTGGTCCCAAAGGCATCTCCGCGAGAGTAGGCTCTGAACCAATCACTTAATTCTCCGCTATCAGTAATTAACACCGGCCGTGAATCAAGTTTTTTCACTAATTCTATTTCTCTCGCTAGAAATTTCTTGTCCAAAGGTCCGCAGGCAGAGCGGCTGAAACCGGTCAGAAACGGCTCGTTTTCAATCTGCCAGTAGATAATATTGTCATAACTTTTATATCTACCGACCACTGTTTCGATATATTTCAAGACCCTCTCTTGTATAAATAAGCTCAACTCTTTTTGATTTTTGATTTCTGATTTTTTATTTTGAACCCACTGGGGTTCATGGCATTCCGGCCAGCCGGGTAGACGCCGACCTACGGCCAGAATGACTGACGCGCCGCTTTTCTTGGCTTCGGCCATTTGAAAATCAAATTCTGAAAAATTATATTTTCCAGGTTCCGGTTCTATAAGAGGCCAGTGAGCAGAGAACCTGAAATTTTTTACATTCAAATCATTGAGAATCGCCAGATAAGTTTCTTCCCAATCAAGCCCCAATTCGTCTGCGTGGAATCTGCTAAACGACACTCCATACACAAAATCACCGCGAGGAGAAAAATTAAGTGATAAAATAAAAAAGAACCCGCCAATTATGCCAAGTATTATTAAAATTTTTCTTGATCTTGATGAAATTCTAAACATGCTGAATAAAAAGAATTATGAAACCAACCAAAACAAATAAAATTCCGGAGAGTTTATGCAATAGGACCGGCCTATTTATTTTTTCTCTGATCCCTGAAATTTTACTGCCCAAGAAAATGGCTAAAATAAATGTCAGCAAAAACTGTATTCCCAAAAGTCCGTTAATTAATGAGACGTTGCCAAGATCTATCGCAAAATAAAGGATTATGAATCCAGTACCGGCAAGTAATTTATTAAAAACAAAAAGAATCTTTGACTTTCCCGGCGCGTATCGATATGTAAATCCGACTTCTTTCCGAACATGCTGGAATATTAACGAAACAAACGCGCTCCCGATAAAACCAACCCTTGTCCAAAAAAGACCATCTATAAAACCGGTAATGCTGAACGAAAGTTTTAACAAAACATAATAAAAGCCGAACGATACTCCGGCCAAAATTGTCCAAACCAAAACATGTTTTTCTACTCTGCCCAGGAGCAAAATACCTAAAACCAAAAACAAAAAAGCAAGCAGATTAGTCGCCGAAAGATTGTCTTTTAAAATAAATATCGAAAAAACATAAGTGAATATAGCCCCCATAGTCCCGACCTGGGTTGCCGCAACCGAAACATCGCTTTCTTTAATTGATTTATAAAGAAATATCAAGCCGACAAAAAACGCCGCCCCCGATACCATCATCAACAATAAAAGATCTAAGCTCGGCCAACTAACTCCAAATGGTATAAGAAATACGGCACCCAAGCTTAAAATAGCCACCCCAAAAGCATAGGCGTGGTATTTGGGCATGTGGCCGGCAAGAAGATGCTTGTCAATTATAAAAACAATGGCGTTTATAAAGTAGGCGAGTAGCGCGAGATAGAGCCAGAGCAAGCTGACCTACAACCTACAACTTACAACCTACAACTTTTTTGTTGTTGGTAGTTGGTTGTTGGTAGTTGGTTAAGAATCAACTTCCAGTTGATTCGTTAGACATATTTTAGCATATTCGTAGGCCGAGGGACGAATTTTCCTTTCCAACGTCGCATAATCAATCTCAACCAGTCCGAACCGCGGTGCAAATCCCTTATGCCACTCAAAATTATCTAAAAGCGACCAGTACAAATACCCACGGATATTGACGCCATCCTGTACCGCCTTCCAAACCCAATACAAATGGTCTTTAATAAATTTTTCTCTCAACTGGTCAGTCCTGTCAGCAATGCCGTTTTCGGTTATAAAAACAGGTTTTTTAAATTTTTTGAGCTCCATCAGGCGATGGTAAATGCCTTTGGGATAAGTTTCCCGGTCCATTTCGGGCATCCAGCCTTGGCGAGACAGAATCCGATAGCTCCCGGGTACCCGGCGGTCCACACGGTAGTAGTTCAAACCCAAAAAATCATAGTAGGGAAGGACTTTATCCCAAAAATAGAGATTCCGTTGATAGTTATATATCTTACCCACCATCTTTTCGTACCAACGGTCACCATGAGCACTAAAAACATTACTTTCCGCAATTCCGACCGCTACATTGTGCGACGTTTCAGCGTTGCGCAGTGTAGTGCTATTTTGCGATGCGTTAGCGCGTTGCAAAATGGGGTTGTGCGACATTAGGTCGTAGAGTTTCTTTATTTCTTGATAGGCGAGTGCCTGCGCTTTAATTAAATTTTTACGGACCTTAATGTATTCAAAAATATTTTTATGTTGCGGGGGCCATGTCCTTAAAATATAAGCAAATCCTGCATATACACTTCCCGCCTCATTAAAAGTTATCCACAGCCCCACCTCGTCTTTTAAATTATCCACAACATACTTTGCGTATCTTGTAAAGTATTCCGGCGACTTTGAGTTTAGCCAACCGCCTTTATTGGCAAACCAAATTGGATTAGTAAAGTGCCAGAGCGTAACCATCGGCTCTATTCCCCTATCCCGTAAGACCTTGACTAAACGTTGATAATGTTTGATAGCTTCAAAATCAAATCTTCCCTCCTCCGGCTCTATGCGTGACCATTCGATAGAAAAGCGGTGGATGTTTTGATTCAGTTTTTTAGCAATATCAAAGTCTTCCTCATAGCGGTTGTAACTGTCGCACGCTTTTCCAGAAATAAAATTAGAAGGGTCTTTACCCTCTTTTTTCAGTTGAGCAATTCTAACCGGCGACTTTTCCCATTCCGTCCAATCGTTGTGATTGCCACCCTCAACCTGATGGGCCGACGTAGCACTCCCCCACTTAAAACCGTTGGGGAATTTATAGATAGGCATAAACACATCATAAATCTAATCGGCTCATCCAGGTAAGCTGATTAGGATTTCGTATATTGAGGTATATTAAAGTTTAACCTCAATATAATTTCTTATTTAGTCACGCTGACAAGTTCTATCTCAAACAAAAGGGTTGCATTTGGGGGAATAACTCCGCCGGCGCCTTGCGAGCCATAGCCGAGAGCGGGTGGAATTATCAGTTTTCTTTTTCCTCCTTCTTTCATCCCTATCAGCCCTAGTTCCCACCCTTGGATAAGCTGGCCAGAACCCAACACGAATTGGATTGGCTGTCCCCTGTTATAAGAATTGTCAAAAACGCTCCCATTCTCAAGCATGCCTACATAATGAGCACTTAACGTATCGCCGTTTTCAGCAGCTTGGCCACTGCCGATAACCGCATCTTGCACAACCAGCCCATTGTCGTAGCGAACTGGTTCACCTGCTTCAGGTGTTGATACCGGAGTAGTCGAAACTAATGGAGAAGGAATTTGCGTTGCTTTATCAACTTCTTTTGTTTTTTGGACGATAAACCAAACCATGATGGCCACAAAAACCGTTAGAATTGCAAAGATGAATATTGATTTAGACATGTGTTCTGACTCGCAGATAAACAACTTCGTAAGTCATTTATCCATTGGGCTTTTAGGGAGTCGGTTTAGGATCCTGAAAAGGGTCAGGTACTTTAAAAGCAGAGTACCTGGCCCTTTCTACTTCGAAAAGAAATCCGGGTCTATCGTTCTCTCAAAACAGACGCGGCCAACATTGTGTTGCCAGCTATAATCCTGAAAAGGGTCAGGTACTTTAAAAGCAGAGTACCTGGCCCTTTCTACTTCGTCCTTAAAAGTCGCGCACAATTCAAATTTCAAACTAGCAATAATTCGGTATTCATACTGTCCACCAGTCTCAGGATCAACCGGAATAATAACTCCCAAGAGAGGATCCTCCAAGTCACGTAAATTAGTCGGTAATTTTTCCTTATTCTGCCAGTAGTTTGTAATGTAGTTCTGTATTGTTTGAAGATCACTCACCCTTCTTTCGTCAAATCTCTTGCTTCTCTGCGCAAAAGGCGAGCCTATTATATCAAAGCCCAACCCCACCGTCGCGATAATTACCATTACAATAATCCACGAAAACAGATCCGGCCATTTAACGGTTTTTCTTGCCCCGTAGTGTGATTTCGATTTTTTTGCCGACCTGTCTGCCGGCAGGCAGGAGGCATTCGAAATCTCTACTACGGGGTCCCTGTCCCTTAGCTGGATCAGATAGTAATAAAATATGGAACCTGAAATGAAGAAAATAGTTAACGCTTTTAACACAAAATGCGTTGTCAATTCGCCCCTTAGAAAGTTGTTAACCACGGTCACAAAGTCTCCGATCATCACAAGTGCCGCCGCAAAAAGAGTAAGATATAAAAGCCATTTTCTTATTTTCAGCTCCCTTTTTTCGGGATACTTATCAATATCTTTCTCTAAGAACCTAGAAACCCAGAAAAAGACCGGAAACACAACAATAAGCATTGCCATTGCCTGCCTTATCGGCCATTCATACGAAGATAGCATCCTCCCGTTGTGATAACCCGTCGCCACCGGATCGGGGAAATAAAAATCTATGTAATTAAAAACAGCCATCCCAAAGCCGACTGCCACCACCACTAAGGTAATTATGGCTAAAAGATGAATAAAGGTGTCTCGCGGTAAATTTTTACTTAATTCATTCATATTTTAATAATTTTAACCCCCGATGTTTTGGCCAGCGTAAACACGGCTTTGGAAGCCTCGTAGCGACTCATATAAAAATTCTTATACTTCACTTCGCTTACGCCAGAGTTAATAATCATTTTAAAACAATCGTAACACGGAGAATTAGTTAAATAAATACAGGCCCCGTCAATTGATAATCCATTCCGGGCCGCTTGGGCAATCGCATTGGCCTCGGCATGAACTGTCCTGATGCAGTGGCCGCCAACAATTTCATGTCCGATATCATCGCAATGAGGCAAACGTCTTGGCGCTCCATTATAGCCAGTTGACAGGATTACTTTATTTTTCACGATAACCGCTCCGATATGGCACCTGTCGCAAGTCGACCTTGAAGCCACCATCTCGGCAATTTTTAAAAAATATTCGTCCCAGCTTGGTCGTTTTGTTTTTTTAATTTTAACCACAATCAAACTCTAGCAGATTTGTTCAAAAATACAAAAAACGGGACTGTTTCGTGTCCCGTGCTATGAAAATTTAGATTAACGTAAAACTAACTTGATTCTTTCAAGAGCTTCGTCAATCTCTTCTTTGGTTATAGTCAGAGGCGGAGCCAATCGTATAACATCGTCTCTGGTATTCTTGCACAAAATTCCCGCTTTAAGCATTTTCTCGCAGAATCTCCTTCCCAGTCCGGGTTGAAGTTCTACGCCTATCAATAACCCCTCACCTCTCACCTCCTTAATTAGAGAACTGTTCATCCCTCTGAGTTTCCGTATAAAATACCCGCCGAGACGCAAAGCATTTTCTGCAAGCCGTTCTTCTTCCAAAACTTTGAGCGCCTCAACGGCGACGGCACAGGCGAGAGGATTCCCGCCAAAAGTGCTGCCGTGATCCCCTGGCTTTATCACATCCATAATTTCTTTTTTACCCACCACTGCGGAAACAGCCAAGAGACCGCCGCCAAGCGCTTTACCGACTATTAAAAGATCTGGGATTAGACATTGATACCAAAAGACAAACTTCGTGCCTGTCCTGCAAAAACCGGTTTGTATTTCATCAAGCACAAAAAGAACACCGCGCCTCCTGCATATCTGACTGACCTCATTAAGATAACCGTCAGGCGGAACGTTTATTCCGCCTTCGCCTTGGATAGGTTCTGCCAAAAACGCAACCGTATTTTCTGTTATTGCTTCTTCCAGAGCATCAGCGTCACCAAATGGAATTGTCTTGAAACTGAAGCTAGGCGCAAACGGTCCGAAGCCGTCTTTGTATTGCTTGGTATCTGAAAAGCCGACAATTGTAGTTGTCCGGCCGTGGAATTTGTTTTTGCAAACAATTATTTCGGCTTTATTCCTTTTCACTCCTCTTTCTTCATACCCCCACTTACGAGCTATCTTGATAGCCGTCTCAACGGCCTCGGCTCCGCTGTTCATCGGTAGAACCTTGTCCAGAGAACAGAATTTAGCTAACCGCTCTACAAATTCAGCATAATAAGGAGTGTAGACAGCATTTGACACATTGACCAATAAGCCGGCCTGTTCTCGCAGCACATTAACAATGCGCGGATGGCTGTGGCCCACATTAAGAACCGAATAACAGCTTAACATGTCAAAATATTCATTGCCCTCTATGTCCCAGACACGAGTACCTTCTCCTCTGACAATTACGACCGGCAAACGGTGATAATGGTTCGCCGAAAACTTTTGGATTTTTTCAATAACCTCTTGCGAAGCAGGTCCTAACATTTTAAGGTACCTTCAACTCAAAAATTCTGTTTAAAATTCTATATAAGATTACCGAAAGTGTCAATTGAAATTTATAGTAGAAAAGTTATTATATAAATATAAAAAGTTTTGAGGCTCGTTGAAAAGGAGTAAAAATGTCTGACCCTAACCCTATAAAGATCGACGCTCTTTTAGACCCTTATCGAGAAGTTTGGAATTTAATATTCAAGGGAACAGTCTTCAACGCAATTGTGTCTTTGTCTCTGATAGGCGCCTTGACTCTTTTAGGTAAGTTCGAGGGAATTGAGCAATTTAACACAGAGGGATTGTCTTCAAGGGCATATTTCAATTCTTTGTCTTTTGCTAATTTTTGGATTTTTTTCAGAGAATACTGCGCGATGATACCTATCGCTGAAGAAGTGTTCTGGAGATTTCCGGTTTTTGTTTTTGTGACATTGAATTTTGGACAATTCTTCCGCAGTCGAAAGCTAGCTAAATGCGCGCTATGGTTATCGTTGATGATCCCCACCTGGTTTTGGGCATCGGGTCACGTCCCATTGCCTATTCCTGTATTTATCACAGGACTGACTTACGGTTGGCTAATCATCAAGACGAAACCGTCATGGCCATGGCCAGCGATAGCTTGCCACTCGCTTTCCAACTTGTCGTTATATGTTTTAGTCAAAATACTTCAAGTATTTGAATACGCCCCAATAAACTAACCCGCCACTCAAATGGCGGGTTTATAAAACCAGTATAAAAAGCAAATTAACCATAATAAACATGATAAAAAAACTATAGCCTTGTTTATTACTTTATTAATGTTTAATAATGGCTAGGGAGTAAACTTATAAAATATTATTAATGTTTTTTAAACCTTCTATCCAACCGGTTATCTGCCGGGCTAGCATAGAGCTTTGTGCTACTTTAATCCTTATAAAACCGGGTTTTGACTTTTTTTTACCGGCCTTTTGGAAATATATATGAGAAGAATGTCCTTTAGAAAATCCGACCGCTTTCATCCAGTAGTCTATAATTTTATCCGGTGAATTGTTCTTATTTGTTCTATTGCCCTTTCGAAAAATCTCAAACTTAATTTCTTCATCTTGAACTCCTCCAACCTCGCGAAGCCACTTCAAAAATAATTTTATCATATGGGGATCAGAACTGGAAAAATGGACTCCTTTTCTTAAATCACTTTTATTTCCGTTTTTCCAGTAAAGTATAATGCCCATTAACCACAGTTCCTTTTTTGAAATTTTTTTGATATCTTGCGCTGAAGAATTTTTTATTTCTTCTATCATTTGCAGGTTTTTGGAAATCTTTTTCAATACATTTGCTTTGGCTACCTCGACTCGCTTATCGTTCAGCTTCTTGATCTGTTCAGGAGTCAGTTTTAAATTTTTCAACCAGTAAGAGAGGGTAGATTTTGGAATATGGAGACGACTTTCTATCTCGGAATACGAAAACCCCCGCCTTCGCATGTCAACCGCGATGTTCTGTTTGTACTTTTCTAAGTATTGGACCACGTTAGTTATAACTACTTATATATTATCGAGATTCAATAATATGTGCAAATAATGGCTGTGGATAAGCATTATTTGGGCATTATCACCTCTTCCCGCTATCAAGTGAGCAGTCCCTATAAAAACTCCGGCTGGGGCCCCCTGAACAAAATCTGAAAAATCTGTCTGAAAATCTGCTTGCACTAAAGAATTGAAGTGAACCGCAATTCTGAATCAGACAATTTTAAGTTTTTCTTTGGTGGAGTTCGAATTATTGAAATTCGTTAGAATTTGAGTCTTGGTGGCAAATTCTTTTACAAAAGAAAAGGCCAGTCGTGTTCTACAACTGGCGACTCTTGACCTCCAAGACAAGAAGTCCTCTTTCGTCAACGGAGAAAACCAAGAATCCGTTTAGATACTAACAGTGCTCATATCAGTGTCCTTCGTAAAACGGAGAGGCGTAGCTTTGATTAGGGTGACCGTGAATAGCAACGAGGTATTCTTCTCGTTTCTTGATCTGGCCATTCTGTAACAGAGCATCAATTACGGTTTCGATCAATTCTGGAGAAATTCCCATGGATTTGAAGTAGACATTAACCATATCACCAATCGGGACAGGGTCAACTGAAGATTCCACCATCCTCACAACTAGTCTTTCAAGCATCTTCTGTCCTATCTTGACTTTGACTTGATCCATTTTTCAGCCTCCTTTGTCCTTTTCCTTTTGGGTGCCAGGACTCTTATATGTTAATCCTTTTTAAACACTTTGTCAAAGTTGCTAAAAACTAATAAAAAAGCCCTTGATGGACTCCCCTATAACAGAAATGCGAGTATGACCTGGGGCTTCGTTACTGTGTTTTATGAAAACAAAGGGTTTTCATACTTTCCTACTAAAAATCTGCGGTAAGACCACGGGGAATTAAGTTTATGGTCTTTTGGTATATCTGTAACGCGGGATTCATTGAAACATAAAAAGACGAGCAAGCCGTATGGATTTATATGAATACCGGCCTTCGAAGTGGTCAAATATGGGCTTAAGTCGCTCAACGCCAAGCTTATTAAATGCATCGTGTATTTCGCTCATAGCACCGTCGCCAAATTCGTTTTTAAGATGGGTGATTTTATCTACAGATAATTCGCCTGATGCTTTCAAGTCTTCGAGGTGTTTAATGATAGTTTCCTCTGTCCGACCGCGCATCTGGCTTACTTCAGCTACAGTTTTACCTGCGCTGATCAAATTAAAAGTTTCATCCAGCCTGTTTTCTCGATAATTACCTTGATAAAAGTCGGATCCACTTTTCTCAAATTTCACAAATTCTACATCTTGTATTTCTTTTTCTGGTCGCATACTGCCTCCTAAAACAGCAATAAAATTGTTATGAGATTGTGAAAGTTGATCTTTATTTAAATTTGCATGAGCAGATTCAGTCTCACTGGAAAGTTGGCGGAAAGTATCATCATGTTTTGACACAATAGGATGAACAGTCAATGCCTTATCATTGTATCCGGCCAAATGAAGTCCATCTAAGGTCTTAACTCTCGAGATAGCCACATAGCCCTGCCCCTCAACAAAAGCTCCGTTTAAGTCCATAAATGCTTCATCCAGAGTAATTCCCTGGCTTTTATGAACTGTCATTGCCCAAGCCAAGCGAAGAGGCACTTGTTCGATCTTGGCTATAGCTTCACCATTTTCTTCTATCGTCCATTCCATCGGTTCAACGGTTAGTTGCCGCCCTTGGCGAGTTTTAACGATTGGATAGTTCTCATCTTCATACTGGTCAAAGCCAATAACTGTTCCGATCGTACCATTAACAAAGCCTCTCTGGAAATTATTTTTCGTAAACATTACTACTGCTCCTTTTTTAAGTTTGAGGTTCTCCGGAGAAAGGCAACCTCGCTTTAGTTGCTCGACAAGATTGGCCTTTCCTCGGCCAGTCATGACAAAACTTCTTGACTTGCCCGGAATTTTTTCAAGCTCTTCCGAATTTATTCTATGAACATCTTCGTTATGAGGAAAAAACTTAGTAACATTCTTGACTTTAGGCGAATCGGGGTTGACTAAGCAGCCATCAAGACACTGACGATGCTCCTCTGAAACTTGTCCCAAACGAATAGCCGATAAAACTCCGAGAAATTTAGAATCAGATTGGCGATACTGTTCAGTAAGATAACATACGGAAAGATTGGCGGCTATCCATGCTTCGGATTCAAAAGAGAATTTATATGGCTCTTCGTCTTCGCGTCTGACCGGTGGCAGTTGGAAAAAATCCCCCACCAGAACAACCTGAATTCCCCCGAATGGTTCCGATGAACGTTTGATAGCCCGACATACAGTATCGATGAGGTTGAGGGTTTTGGCATCAAGCATTGATATCTCATCAATGATAAGAACTCCGGCTTTTTTAACTCTGGCCGATGCTCGCCGCAAAGAAATAACCCGACCAAAATCTGCCGAAGAGAGTTCTTTTTTGATTCCAATCCCGCTCCAGGAATGAATAGTCATACCGCCGATATGAGTGGCAGCAATTCCGGTTGAGGCAGTAATAGCTGGTTCGATGCCATGTTCTTTGAGATAAACTACATACCGGTTAATGGTATGAGTCTTGCCTGATCCCGGTTCACCGGTCAGAAAAATATTTTTCCCGGTTTTTAGTATTGATAACGCTGTTTCCTGGTTCATTGTTTGAAATTCTCTCACTCTTCGCAAGTAAAATCAACTAAACCACAAAACAAAAACAGGGTTTTACCCCCGTGGATAGTCACGACTTTTCATGTCTGCTATACTTATTTCATACATACATACATATGAAAAAGCACTTCATACGGATGAGTCCCTACACGGTGCTTTTTCTTTTGGCCAGCTTCTCCTTCATGGTATCAAGGTATGCCATCTTATCCCTGGCTGATTTTCTCAAAAGAGACGAGCAGGTTTTCCGGTGCAGACTTAAAACTGCTAGAAGTTTTTTGTTGTCATATAAATGACAGGCCAGAGAGTAAAAATCACCGTCACTGGTAACCAAAACGGCTTTGTCATATTTCTCATAATCAACCATAGCTTGAAGTACCAGATTAGCATCAACATTTCCTTTCACGCCATCTTTACCGTTCGGTAATACAGGCTTGAACTTAAGAATAAAACCGGCCTTCTGTAACTCATCATAAATATCAACTGTGAATTTCTCGAGTTGAGGACAAAGGCGGGCCTAAACACACCAGAATAGTCGCTTCTCTACAAGAAATATGGAACTTTAGAAGATTCAATCTCAGAGGTAAAAGAAAATGCGAAGTAGAGCTTGGCCTGGTTAATCTTGCCCATAACCTTAAAAAGATCAAATCCTGGGTTAAGAAGCTGGCTGAATGGGATGATGGCAGACAAAAAGGAATAGAATTAGGTCTGGTTTTAGGCTATCGAACTGCTTAAGACCTGCCTGTCGGCAGGCAAGCTCGATAATCTGAAACTACCCCTGACTGTTTTTATCCCAAGTTATATTGGTTTGAGTTGTCGGACGGGCTGCCATTCATCCCCGCACTCCGGCGCCTAAACAAAAACCTCGACGGCGCCTGCGTGCGGGGTTTCCTGGTATTTAAAAAACCCCACAGATGTGGGTAATGAAGATTATGAAACGAGAAACAGATAGGGACCAAATGCGTCTGGGTGACTTTTTGCATATACACAGAATCCGTATATTAAAGCCGAAGAGAAGAGTCCTAGGACTGCATAGCCTCGTCTGCTCTCTATTGGTGTTTCTGTTAGCTTTGTTAAGAAAAACAAAACTAAGAATGTCCCACCAATCTTCTGAAGTTCCCCTATGCCATAGACAGAACCTACATAAATTGCAAAAAATCCTGCAGCTATAGTAACAACCTGGAAAAGGGCATAATTTCTCTGTCTACCGTCATACCAACGAGTAGAAGCGATATCTAATCCTAAATATCCGACAAAACTACCCAAGAAAAGGGCCCCACTTTGGAATACATTAACTATGGACAGTTGGAGATTAAAAACTATGGATGCAGTATAGAGAAGAATGATAGCAAATGCAGCTGTTGTTGTCTTTCCAAGCGAATCTTGGTCTTTGAAACCAATGACTACCATGAACGGATATATCATCGCACTTAAACCAAGAACTGACATCAATGCTCCTACGGCGATAAATCCAATCATCTGACTTTGATAAACTAATGCAGCAGCAGTCCAAGAAACAAATAGAATTGCCCAGAAACGGAGGTAATTCTCCTTTAATTTATGGGCATAATTTGTAAGCACCAATGCTCCGGCCAGAAGAAGGCATCCTGTTAATCCAACATATGAATCTATCTCTGGGCTGAGAAACTTCCCGTAAACCGCAAGAGCTATGCTAGTGACGTAAAGGATTCCTTCGTAAATTTCCGTGGGAATGTCCTTTAAAACATTAACAAGAAAGTCGCCGAAAAGATAGGTTCCGCATCCAACAAGACCTACAATAGCAAATACCCATAGGATATTTACAAATGTGACAAGACCGGCAAACTTCTGAAGTGGCGTAAGTTTTAAAGCAGAGCTGACAAGACCAGGGTCTTGAAAAGAAAAAAGCTCTTTCTTGGTTACCATATAACCAGTAAGTTGGGATGCTTGTTCCAAATACCTTTTAGTTCCTTGTTCTTCTTGAAACTTGGTAATGATACCTGCTGAAACGTTGTCCTCTAGCGTCAAGATGCCATTTCTTATGGCAACAAGCTGACTTAACTTCTCCGGAGATAGTGGTTGGATGTCCTGACTCCAGGATGGAGTCGCAAATAAGAGAAAAGATACAATTAATCCAACAAGGAGTCCTAGCTTTTGCATTTTTGCTCCTTTTTGAACGAACTAGAAACTATGTCTTATTCTGGTATGGCGTTATTAGCTCGTCAAGATACAGAGGTTTTTCAATTCTTCAATTCCGCTCATCTCCTACGAAATACTATAAATTATAAGTATTCTCTTTCCTGCGCTCAATATTAATAATACGAATATTCTTGCCTATTTTAATAAAAATAATTCTAATCTTTCCCTTGCGTAATCTAAAAATATCTTGATATCCCTTCAATTTTTTAATATTTAAACTCTGCCAATTAGGCGAAGCAATCCTACTAATTAAATATTCCAGAATCTTCCTGTCTTCCTTATTAAACTTAAATAGTAGTTTTTCAAGGGTTGGCATTTAATTTACGGAGTGTCCTTAATACTTCTCCTGCTGAAATCCCGTTTTTATTGATTTTAGTAAAGTCAGCAACCATTTCCCACTGTTCTTCTGATTCCGGTGGAACTAGCTTAAACAAGGGTTTTGATTTTTTTACAACAATAAAAGACTCCCCTCTCTCAACAAGTGAAGCATATTTCTGCATATTTTCTCTTAACTCCTTGAGACCCAAAATGTGTGTTTTCATAACATATTAAGTTTATCCTAAGATAAACTTGAGGTCAAGGATTATTTGTGGAAAACTTGCGTCTTACCCCAGAAAAGTTTGATGTAGATTGGAAAACTTTGATTCAGTGGTTATTGAGGGTTTTTGAGGGTCTTTTCCAGAGGTCATTTGACCCGTCTCGGTCGGGGTCAAAAACCAAAAAAGAGACAAATGAGACACAATAAGGGCCTGTTTCAAAAAAACCATATTTTGTGTCCCCTTTATTAAAGTAAGCCAGATAAACAAAGAGAAATTTGGTGTTTAATAAATGAGACGCGGCTAAAAATTAGTGTCTCATTTTATTTTAGTTGGAACATAGTTCCGCCTATATTATTTGTTATCATCTACCTTAGTTGTACTACTCCGCATACGACCATTGTTTCATATTCACTTTTCTGTTAACTTATCAATAAAATGCTCAACGAAACACGAGTCAATTTAAAACATCTTCTTGAAGATATTCGCGATTCTTATACGGCCCCGCTTGAAGAAGTCATCGTTACCGAATTAATTGCCAACGCTCTGGATTCCAAAGCTCATCGCATTGATTTTATCGTCAGTTCGGAGAACGGTTTTTTGCGTTGTATAGATAATGGTCTGGGCATGAAACGGCCGCAGTTAAAGGAATACCACAATATAGCCGCTTCTGCCAAACAAAAAGGTCTGGGCATCGGTTTTGCCGGAGTGGGAGCCAAATTGTCTCTGCTGTTGGCGGAAAGAGTCGTAACCGAAAGCAAGGGCGGTTATGGTTCCCGGGCCGCTACAGAATGGCGTCTGACTAACCCTTACCGCGCTCCCTGGAAGTTTGTTCCTTCAAATGATTTGATTACTAATTCACGCGGCACAGCCATAACTATTTTTTTCAGCGACCGCCAAACCCATCTTTTAAAAACTGGTTTTGTCAGAATGTCCATTGTCAAACACTTTTATTCTCTTTTTCATGACAAGCTGCAAGAGCAAATTTTACGCTATGTCTATAAAAAACCGATCGAATTCACGGTTAACGGGGAACTACTGATCTTATCGGAAACAGAACAAAGAACAGATCGCGACTTTAAAATATATCTGGGCAAAAGCAAAAAACCGATAGGCGCCGGTTTTTTGACTAAAAACGTATTGAATCAAAACTGGTTGAAGGAATTGACCGGCCAAAAACAGGAAAACAACAGTCTCGCTCCTGGGCTTTCAATTTCGACTTTCGGCAAAATTATTAAGTCCGGCTGGGAATGGCTTGGAATTTTACCGAAAAATCATGGTTCGCTTAACGGCATAGTGGAAATTCCGGCTCTCTCAGTGCTATTAACCACCAACAAAAATGATTTCCTAACCGATTCGACTCACCTTAAACAGTATTATAAGATACGCAAATCAATCCAGGAAGCAGTTTTACCGGCCTTAAAGTCCCTCGGCGAATACGAAGAAACAGCATCAACCCAGCCAGATAAAAAAATTAAACCTCTAACCAAACAGATAGAAAACGCGTTAGGTAATTTAACCGAAGAATTTCCCGAATTAATACCTCTGCTTGGCTACCGAAGAAAAATTGGCATTTCCGCTAAAGACAATCAAACACAAGCAACTCAACAACCACCAACACCGGCCGATGTTCCTATGCTTAATGAAGCCTTTCAAACTAAGCCGACAACCGACAAAACTCCGCAAAAAATTACCAAAGATAAAAATACCCGAGCAAGAATAAGAAAACCAGGTTTAACCATTATTTTGGAAGAATTAAAAGATGCACCCGAAAGTTTAGGAAGAGTTGTCGAAGACACGGTTTCCATCAATATCCTTCATCCGGCCTGGCAAAAAGCTCTTCGGTATAATCAGCAAGAATATCATATTCTTCTGACCGTCGGCTTGGTGCTTTCTGAATTTCTGGCTCCGGACAAACATCCCCAAAAGTTTTTGGAAGATCTCCTCGCCTCTTGGGGCAAACTTGACCAAAAACCGCAAACTAAAAAAAGACAAGATAAATTCGATATTTAAAATTCAAAATAATTTATCCGGAGGCCCTGGCGGTTCGTAGCCACAAACTCCGCATCGAGGAGAATTGGCCAGCGGTAACAAATAGTGATCTTCGTCTGCGTTTTCTTCGTCATAATATGTTTGCACACATTGATCGTATGAAAGCATCATTCCCTCTTCATCAACACAAGCTGAGCAAACATTAGTTGCTTCCTTACCACATTTCGAACATTTAGACACAGGCAGGTAATTTCTGGCAACAAGCTCTATTTTTGCCTTATTATCCAGTCTCAAGTTACTATACCTTAATGCCTCAATTATTAATTCCGTTTTTAGTTAGAAATTTTAGTTAATAGGGACGGCGAGACTTTCCAATAATGATTCCGCGTATCAACAACTTGAGCGCTCACTTTGTTGAGTTTGGTAATAGTCCCCTCAACTCGACCATTCAAGACAAGTCAAATTTTCGGGAGAGGTTGCCTCGGGGCTTCGCCCCTCGACATCTCCGCTTTGCGCCTTGCGCAAAGCGACAAATCCCCACGGTTCGGAAAAATCCATTTGGACTTTCCGGTTGAGGAGAAGGCGGTTCGTTCCAATTTTTTCCACAGATCGCTTGAGTTCGTGGTAATTTTGGCATTTAGCTTGGATTTCGGCTTCACTGCTTGATTTTATCCATTCTCGCAATCCAATTCTTTCTCTTTTGTCCAAAATCTTCTTTTTGTTTGAGTAAGGACATTTTTTGCTTCATTAGCCCCTCTTTCTTTTCAAGGTAAATTTCTTTTTCGATGTCGCCATCAAGGTAAGCGGAAACGAGCTTGTCGAGTTTTTGTTGCACAGTTTTTAATTCGGTTTCCAGATTTTGGACAAAAGTTCGCGATGATTGGAAGTTTTCTTTTTCCCAAATCTCAACCTGTTTTAACATTTTCTCTGTCCAATCATCGCGAGGGGCAACTATTTGAAGCAGAGATTGTAATTGTTCGGCTAACTGATTTTCGCCGATGTAGGGTTGCGAGCACGAGCCGAATTTTTTGGTGCAACGGTAGTAGCGATAAATACCGCCGTTGCCTTTGGCGAATTGCGCGGTAATCATGCCGCCGCACTCACCGCAATGGAGTAATCCGACAAACGGGAAGTCATGCCGCTTTTTGCTGTGTCTCGGTCGTGCTCGCTCTTTGAGTTTTTTCTGCACTGCTTCAAACAGTTGCCGAGAAAGAATTGGTTGGTAGTTACCTTCATAAATCTCGCTTCCGTGTTTTACCAGTCCAATATAAGCGACATTGGTGAGCATTCTTTGGATAGTTGCCTTCGCAAGTGGCGTTCGGTTCTTGCTCTCCAAGCCAAACTCCGCCAATCTTTTTCCTAAACTTTCGAGAGTATATTTACCTTGGGAAAACTCTTCAAAAGCTCGTTCAATAATTTTTGCTTTGACTTCGTGTAGTTCGATATTCCTCGTTTTCGGATTATTCACATAACCCAACGGAGCTTTTGAGGGCCATTCTCCACGGCGGAGTTTTTGGCGGATTCCACGCTTTACATTTTCTGAAAGATTGTCGGAGTAATATTTTGACTGACCAAACGCCACTTGCATCATGAACAACCCTTGCGGAGTTGGCTCAAACCAAAAGGTCGGAAAGCGCAAAGAAGCTACCCTTTGTATGTCTATAAGATAAATTATTTGACCGCCATCAACCGAATTGCGAGCGAGACGATCCGGGTGCCATGAAATTATCCCAACGGGTTCTCGGCTCTCGTGGATTTTCTCAACCATCTCGTTAAAAATTTCTCGCCCCGGCTTCTTTGCGCTTTTACTCTCAATAAACTTTTGGACAATTTCAATATTTTCTCGCTTGGCAAATTCAGCCAACTCCGCAAGTTGGGCTTCAATACTCATCACCTGTCTTTCTTCGTCTTCGGTAGATTTTCTCGCGTAGAGAAAGTATTTAGGGTTGTTCATGTTATTGATTGGTTAAAAAATTGGAAACAAATTTTATTTGTGAATTGCTTTGCAATTCCGAACCGCCTTCTCCTCAACCGGAAAGTCCAGATGGATTTTTCTGAACCGTGGCGATTTGCCGCTTTGCGCCTTGCGCAAAGCGGAGATGCCGAGCGGCGAAGCCGCGAGGCAACCTCATCAGAAAACTTGCAAAGTTTCAA
>Ga0209541_10000093_pt1 | contig 154137 bp, 142 predicted proteins | sample RifCSPlowO2_01_FD_184027 | JGI IMG/M metagenome (GOLD analysis project Ga0209541, IMG submission 184027) | Groundwater microbial communities from Rifle, Colorado - Rifle CSP2_plank lowO2_0.1 (SPAdes) (version 2) | ecosystem: Environmental > Aquatic > Deep subsurface > Groundwater | place...
GATAAACGGAAACGAGGGAGATGACAATATTAACGGCGAGAACGGAACAGACAGTCTTTTCGGAGACGAGGATAACGATACGCTTATCGGGGGTAATGGGCCGGATATTCTAATCGGAAACGATGGGACTGATTTTGCAAATGGCCAATCCGGTACAGACACATGCGATGCAGAATCAGAAATAAACTGTGAATTATAATAATAGGTTTTAGAAATATACGATGAAAGGAGGTGAATAAAATGGATTATAAAAGAAGAATTGCAGTTGCTATAGCAACGGGATCACTACTGGCGGCAACACTTCTGCCTGGTGCTGCATTCGCAGACACAACAGTTGAAATTTCCGGCAACGGTCCAGGCTCAAATAACACAGTCAACGTTTCTAACAACTCGACTACAAATGTCGTACAAGGAACAATTATGAATGTGGACGTTGGGCAAACCGCAATTGCAAAGACCGGGAATAACACGGCAAATGGTAATACAAATGCAAGTGTTAATATAACAACCGGTAACGCAACAGCATCAAACGGCGTGTCTGTCACTGGTGGCTCAAACACTGCCAATGTAACGGGCTGCGGTTGTAACAATACTACCGATAACGTTACCATAAGTGGGAACGGACCTGGATCAAAAAATAAAGTCGACATTTCCAATAAAAAATCCACAGGCGTCCTACAAGGTAGCATGATTGGCGTAGGAGTTGGACAATTTGCAAAAGCCAAAACCGGAAAAAACCAAGCAAGCGGTAATACAGGCGGAGGATCTGTAAAGATTGATACAGGTCATGCAAGCTCGTCTAATTCAGTCGGTGTTACCGGTCCGACCAACACTCTTAATATTACTCCGTAAGTAAATTAAAGAGTAGCTCAAAAAAGCCCTGCAGAAATGCGGGGCTTTTTAGTTAGAAAAAGCCTCTAGCATTAGACCTCGTAGGTGTCGTGCGTGTCACCTACGAGGTTGAACAACGGAACCATATAAGGAATCGGGGAATTTTAGTTGGTTAATGATTAAAGCGGGTCGGCAAAAACGAGGAGTCTTTGCAGAGATGTGCCGATTGGCACACAAGTTTGAAGAATCAGCTGATTTTTTTTAGTATTGAGAAGATAATTAACTTCGTTTGGCCAGACTGTCTTTTTATCGCTTACTTTGTATTTATATGTTTTCTCGTTTCTAAAAACAGTGATCATATCTCCTTTCTGAATTTCGGGAAGTCTAAAAAATGCTATGTTGTATCTTGTAATTCTCCACGGTAAATCTGAAGAATGGGCAAAGAGAAATGTTGTGCTTTTTTCTCCGGGAAGGGAAGTATTTTTTGCATGAGCTATTCCTTTTTCAAGAGCCTTTCTATATTCTGTTTCATTAAACGGATCTACATTTGAAATAATTTGTGATCTAACATTTATCTTGGGAATTTCTATATAAAACGATTTACTATAAATTTTTTTATCTATCTTGGGCGGAAAAATGTACAAAGATATAACCGGGTAATAAATAAATATTAACAATAAAAGAGAAAACGCCATTAAGGCGTTTCCTAAAAACTTTCTAGATAGTTGCATATGCTGGAGGAGAAGGATCTGAACCAAAGCGCAAAACCCCTCCCGCAAGAAGCATTGTAAGACAGAAGAATGTCATTAGCAACAGCCAATAACCTCCTGTCACGGGCAGGATTCCTCCGATAGCCGCTCCAAGAACTTGTCCTGCCGCCTGAGAAACTTGACCGCCTCCTCCCCCCGATGGAGCCGGTGCACTTGTAGGCTGTTCCGAAGGTCCCGGCGGTCCTCCTGGTCCCGGTCCTCCTCCCGGTGGAGGGATTATTTGTGTCGGAGGAGGATTAAAGAATGATCCATTAATATTTTCATTTCCAATTGTTATAACGCTTATAATATCTCCCGTTGCTATTAACACAGCCCCATTATTATTATTGGCAGTGTTATCTCCGGTATTTAAATTTTGAATTGCATTATTTTTTATGTCTGCAAAATTGTTACTTGCGTAATTAAGACTGTTGCCAAAAAACAAAACTATACTATTAATTGAACCGCTTCCGTTATTATTAATTGAAATTGATATTGAACTATTATTGTTTCCCTGCGGATCGAAATTTAAGTTAATGTTTTTGTTTAAGATAGAAATTAGGGAAGTAATATTTCCGGTTCGAATCGTTACATCGCCATTATTATTATTTGCCTGATTGCCTCCGGTATTTGCATTTGCTGTTGAATTATTGGTAATTTGCGCTGAATTTGCCTGAGCAATATCAATTGAGTTTGCAGATGATAAATTAATATTGTTTATAGAGTTAGCTCCGTTTCCGGAAATTTCAGCTGTTATATTTCCACCACATCCACCACATCCTTTATTTTCTGCTACATTCGTATTTATATTCTGATTATTTACATTTGTAGTAGATGAGATCGATCCTGTTTGAATATCGGATGATCCTGTATTTGAAGAAGTCTGATTATTCCCGGTATTTGAATCGGTATTTACATTATTAGTTATTTGTGCATTGTTTGACTGCTGTACAGAAGTTGAAGTAGTCGCATTAACCTCAACTGTGTTTTGAGATGAACTTCCGTTTCCAGTTATAGACAAGACAACCTCCTCTGCTCTTGCTACAGCAGAAAATACAGGAGTCAAAATTAAAAATAAAATAGTTAAAGTAAAAAATTTCTTAATCATTTTGTTTTCCTAAGAATATTTATGTCTTTTAAAAAACAGCAATCTTTTTCTAGCAATATACAGCGCAATTAAAAGAGGAAGAGCAAATATCCCCCACGCAAGATTAAATGTTATCTTCTTTGCGCTCGCGGTGTTTACTGATGAATTGGTCTTTTCATTATTATTAGTACCACCGAACTTAAATCCAGAAAAACTTCCCGTTGCGACCGCAAGAACTCGGACGGTATTGGTTATAGGATTATTGGTTGCAACTACTACTGTACTTATACTGCCTGAGTTATTGTTTCCCGAAGATGAATTTTGAGATGATTCTTGCTGGATGTTATTACTGTTATTTGCTGGCTGATCCTGAGATGGCAGCCCCCCTATTGCGGGGTTATCGTTTGTATTATTATTTTTGTGATTACCCGGTGTAATAAAATCCCCAATCCAGCTTCCAAAAACATTCACAAAAGTTACAACAAGCTTCCCGCCTCCGGTAATATTGTTGTTTACAAAATTCACAAGATTGGCAATGATTTTTGCATCGCCGGTTTTTATGGTTGAATTACCACCTGTATTGTAACTTGCAGTATTTCCTCCTGTGTTGGCAGAAAGATCAAGATTGTTTACAATTTCTGCCTTGTTATTTTGTGCTACCGTATTGTTAGTTGTCGTTGAAACATCCGAAGTGTTCGTTGATCCTGCCCCATTCCCTGAATTTACCGCTGTTATCTCCCCGTTCTCATTAACTACAAATTCTGTGCCCGATGATCCGGCAAAATTACTTCCTTCTGGTGCTCCCAAGATTTGTCCGATCCACTGCCCAGCTCTATTTATTATGACCAGCCACCAATTTCCCCCGTTAATATTTGAGTTGGCGATATTTAGAACCTGCGCATTCACATCGGCATTACCGGTCGTAATGCTTGAATCCCCACCTGTGTTAAAACTTGAGCTATTATCTCCAGTGTTGGCTGAAAGCAATAAATTATTATCAATTAATGCGTCGTTATTTTGGAGAGTATTATTATTAATAGTATTATCAATATTTGCTGTATTGGTTGAATTGGCACCATTTCCTGTATTACTAGCTGATAAAGAACCCCCGCATGTTGTACAAGAAATATTACCTGCCGGATTATCAGGCAGGATAATATCTCCTATAAGATTGCCGAAAATATTTACAACCCCAAAGACGACATTACCCAAAAGATTATTGTTAACAAATGACAGAACGTTTGCTACGACATTTGCATCACCTGTGGTAATTGATGAGTCACCACCTGTATTATAACTTGTAGTATTTGTACCTGAATTGGATCCAAGCGTAAGACCATTGGTTACTGCGGCATTGTTATCCTGAAGCGTATTGTTGTTTACCGTACTATCTACAGTTGAATTATTTGTAGATCCGGCGCCATTGCCTGAGTTTTGGGCAAGAATTCCTCCACCGCATCCTGAAACACAATTAGCACCAAAATCCAAAACAATATCGCCTGTATGATTATCCATCACGTTAAATTCTGCTACTGCGACACCATCAACATTAGTATTTACACCAGTAACTATTGTTCCTGTAGTATTTGCGTTGCCTGATGAGATACTTGAATTTCCTACGTTAAATGATGCTGAGTTATCTCCCGAGACAGAAGAGCTTGCAAGATTATTTCCAACCGCAGCGTTATTTGTTTGAGACAAGTTATTGTTGTTTGAAACAGTAGCAGATCCATTATTAGTTGAGTTTGCGCCGTTACCGTCATTTATAACTGATGCTCCGCTTGAGCAACATCCAGAGCCTGAGGCTGAAAGATTATTATTGCCAACGGTTGAAATATTTCCAACATTATTCGCATCTCCTGTAGTAATTGATGGATCACCCACACTATTATTAGAAGCTATACCTCCCTGATTGTTTAGATCAGACGTTGTGCTATTTGGTTGACCGCTGGTATCTAAAGACTGCTCAACAGGAGGTGTTGGAGCAGTTGGTGCGGTCGGCGGTGTCGGAGCCGCAGGAGGTGTAATGGTTAATTCTGGCGCAGGAGGTGGCGTTGGAGCGGTAGGAGCGGTTGGCGCTGTTGGGGCAGTGGGTGCTGTTGGTGGAGTAGGAGCAGCAGGCGGAGTAGGTGCTATTGGTATATCCTCAGCATAAATAACAGGAGCTGCCTGCATAACAAGCAATGTTATTATAAGTAATACTATTAATGATTTTTTAAATTTTTTAATTATCTTCATTTTTTTATTTCTTGCCCTGAGCTTGTCGAATGGGTTAATTTTTATTCTATTTTTTCTTCTTTTATCCTGCTTTGCAGGATTCCTGTTTTCGTAGGGTTGCCTTACTGAAGTGCGAGTATGACAACCCTACTATTACAGGGTTTAGTGTACGAACATTCCAAAGAATGCCAAAAATGCTGCCCAGTTGATTTCCATACCAATTGGGGGCATATCTGGCCATGTCAATGGCGGTACGCTACCTAAGGCATTGACGTTTCCGCTGTTACTGACATCAACATTGTCTTCGGCATTACCGGTTACTACAGATGGATCACCTCCATCTACTCCGCCGGTATTCCACTTCGCTTTGTTGTAGCCGGTATCAGCATTGCCATTTGCATTATTGTATAAGCTAGCACCGTTGCCTTGACCGACAGTTTGCATGCTTACCAATGTTGCTGTAATGGTATTTGGATCGCCCTTAGGATCATCTCCAGGGCCTCCAACTCCGTTTCCGTCAATCTTTGCAAGAAGACCGTAAGCACAACCGCAATCAACATCTGCCCAGTTAAAGTTGACCATATTGTCTACGTCAACATTAACCTTTGCATTACCCGTGTCGATTATTACATCCCCACCGGTGTTGAACTTCGCTTTGTTGTCTCCGGTATCTGCATTTGCATTAACGTTATTATTAACGTTTGCGCTATTTGATTGATTAACGCTGGTCGTCTTGGCGAGTTTGGCACCGATAAAGTTATTACTTCCAGCACCATTTCCCAAGATTTTAAGCGTTACATCAGTGCTACTCCCAGAACCTGCTGCCGGGCTGATTTTTGCCCAGTTTGAGTTTGCAATGGTTGAAACACTAGCGTTTACTGTTGCGTTACCGGTATTAATAGTAACATCTCCACCGGTGTTCCATTTTGCACTGTTATCACCCGTATCAGCATTTGCATTAACGTTATTATTAACGTTTGCATTGTTGTTCTGTTTAACAGTGGTTGTACTGTTTTGGGTAAGGTTAACAGTGTTATTTGAACCAACACCATTCCCTTCAATTAATACATCGGTATTTCCAGTTGCGCAGCATTCTACCTCTGCGGCATTGGAATTTAATGTATTTGAGACGTTAGCTGTAACATTCGCATTACCAGTGTTGATTGTTGTATTACCACCGGTATTGAAATTTGCTTTATTGTCTCCGGTATCAGCGTTTGCGTTAACATTATTATTAACACTCGCTGTATTGTTCTGCGTTACGCTTGTGTTACTCGTTTGAGTAACATTTGCGTAATTATTAGAACCGACACCATTTCCAGAAATCTGGATTGTGGTATCTGCAAATGCGAGTGGTGCAAAAGCATTAAGTAAAAGCGCTCCGGTTGCAATTGCTCCTGCTATTTTTCTTTTTGTGTTGTTCATTATTGTTTCACCTCCTCTCCTTTGTATATTTCCCTTTCCCCTCACCTCTTGAGGTGAGGGGTGGATTGCACTTCCTTGCACCGTTTTCGTTTTAAACGAAAACGGAGGCTCCTCCATCCACGTCTGACGTGGGTGGAAAAGCCTCCGTTTGCGGTCAGCTTATACTTAAACTATATTGTTACTTCTATTTATATAATGCTATCCTACTGTTTGTCAATACCTATTTTTATATTTGCTTCATCTTGAGTTCTAATATCTGGGGTTTTTCTCGTTTCGACATTGGTTTTTTTGATGTGACGAACTGTAATTTGAGTAACTTTGCGGTTTTGGACATAAAGCTCTATGCTTCCAAATACTATATCATCAAGAGCTTTCTGAACTTCATTAATTAACTCTATTGAAGCTTTTTTAGGGTAATTCATATTGCATTTACTTAATATTTAATTTAATTGTCTCTTTCTTCCCGTCAATTTCTCCAACGTGCAGCGTGTAGTCATAATTGCTTTCATTAATTGCGTATCCTACGCGGGTGTACTTTGTTGAAATTGCCTGCACTTCCACCGGATCATTATGAATATCAGGAGCAAGTAGTTCGTTATTATTTCTATTAACAGTCAATCTCATATAGTCTTTGGCATTTACATTAATTCCCTGTTTTAAAGTATTTACAATTTTAAGATTAATAATCAAAAATATTCTTCCTTTAATCGCTGTGGCTTTTTGGCCTTTCACTAAAATCTCTTTCCTAAGTTCTGCCGACTCAACCGAATAGGTAAATTTAGAAATTTCTTTTCCCTTTTCGTCTCTTAGGGAAAACTTAAATTCTTTATTTAACTTTTGAGTCACTACCGGACCTGCTATCTTTATTTCCCCCGACTTACCACCTACCAGTGAAGAAGATTGCTGCATTGAAACTATTTTGTTAATTATGCTAATACCGGCAATTAGAACCACTACTATAACAGCAGCAATTAAGAGATACTGGATCATATTTTTTTTATTGAATTTTAAATTCTGGAAATTAAATCCATTTGTAAATTGAGGGAACTTAAGATTAAATTTTAATTTTTTTTCTCGAATTATTGTATCCGGTAGTTCAAAGAGTTCATTCGATGCTGTCTGTTTTTCTTCTTCCATATCAATAACGTTTTTATTAAAAAACTGTCCCATTAAGTAGGACAGTTACACCATTGGTGGTAGGCAGGATAGTATCAGAAAGGGTTTTTGTTGTCAAGCCCCCAGTAAGTTTGCTATACTCTGCTTCATTATGGACAAAAACTATAATATTTTTGAAAAATTAATTCAGGTTTTTCCTTATCTTTTTGTTTTTCTCGCTTCTGTGCATTCTCCCACAGACCCGGATTTAGGATGGCATTTAAAATATGGCGAGTATTTTTTTAAGTATGGGCGAGTCCTTCGAGACAACACCTTTTCTCAGCTCATGCCGGATTATAAGTGGGCAAATACCTCTTGGGCAACAGATCTAATCTCTTATTTTACATTTCATAATTTTGGCTTTTTGGGACTCACAATCCTGGGAGCAGTCGTAATAACCCTCACTTTTTATTTTTTCTCAAAATCAGCACAGCTTTCTTTCTTTGAAGAATCTTTGATTTTTCCGCTTACTATATACTTTATGCATCCGCTAAATTCAATCTCTTTCCGCGGCCAGCTATTGAGCCTTCTTTTTTTGGGAATTCTATTTTATCTATTAAGTATTTATACACAAAAGAAAAAAGTAACATACTTTATTCCTTTCTTATTTTTGGCGTGGTCAAATATCCACGGAGAATTTTTATTGGGATTATTTCTTTTTTTGGGATGGACTGTAGTAAGACTTTTAAATAATTATTTCTTTTTAAAAATTAAATTAAGAGAAACACTCGCTGAAACAAAATTTCTAGGATTAATCTTTCTTTTCTCAATATTTTTTACCTTTCTGAATCCATTTGGAATAGAAATATACAAAAACGTACTGCATCATGCTATAAGCCCGGATCTAAAATTAATTGTCGAATATCTTCCCTTTAATGATCTTTCAACACCTTGGTGGAATCTCATCATTATTGCAACTCTTGCCTTTTGGGGAATAATTATTCTATTTGCCGAAAATAAATTTATTAAAAGAATACCTGAAATATCCTTGTTTGGAGTTACTTACGCACTTTCCCTTTTTGTAAGAAGGTACGCATGGATGATGTTTTATCTTTCTATTCCTTTCTTAAAACCTGTCGCTAACTTCCTTGAGCCAAATCAGAAAAAATATAAATATATATCAGGGAGTATAATAATTCTTCTTATAACTATTCCTGTCGTGTATTTTAAATTTCCTCTTTCACGTTATTATAATTTTTCCTGGGATCAATATTGCACTTATAATTTTTGCTCAAAAGGGGCGGTGGAATTTATTATTAAAAATAATTTACAAAAGAAAAAACTTCTTACAATGTATAACTGGGGAGGCTGGATTATTTGGAATTACCCAGAAGTCAAACCAACAATTGATGGCAGAATGCATCTGTGGAAAGATAAGAAAGGGTATAGTGCATTCGATGAATACTTCGCAATTGAGCAAAATTTTACTGATGTTGATAAATCAAAATATGATGCTGTTTTCATATCTCCCGAAAAACATGTATACAAAAGGCTCATTGAGTTAGTCAATGAGGGGAAATGGAAATTAGTATATAAGGATAACTATTCAGGAATTTTTATAAGAAACGTATTCCAGAAATGATAATGTTTTCCTAAGCTCTCCAGACACCCCAGGGGTGGTTTTATATTCGCACCCCAGGGATGTAAACTTAAACTGGGGTGTAAAATTTATTTTATTAATATCTTAATCACGGTTTTTGACTCTGAATTTTGTTTTGAAATTTCGATACTCACATTAATTGACCCATTGGCTCCGGCGAGTTTATTTAGGATATTTCCATTTGTATTTGTCTGAACAAATGATTTTGCATTCATTCCCATACTTGTAATTTTTTCTTTATACCAGTTAGTAATTGCTTGTGGATCATCCGAACTTTGCAAAGTCATTTTATCTTCCGATTGATTTAAAATTGTTGAACCGGGATAAATAAAAGATGACATATTTATTTGAAAAAAAGGTGTTGGGGTAGAAGTAGAGGGTATTGAAGTAGGAATGGGAATCGGCGTAGGAGTTGGGGTTGGAACCATAATATTTTTTTTCTGAGTTTGCTTACTGCCTAAACCTTCTTTTTGAATAAGAGAAGCAGCAAATAGAACTAGTACTAAAATTACTAAAAGCTGAAGATTCCTCATATCCTGCCCATACTATTATATATAGACTGTCAAGGGGTCTATTTACAGAGGTAGCGTGAGGGTGCATACACACACCACCATGGTTTGGAAGAAGGAGTAGGAGTCGGGGTAGGGGTTGAGGTTGGTATTGTAGTTGGTGTTGGAGATGGAGTAGGCGTAGGCGTTGATGTAGGAGTTGACGTCGGAATTGGAGTTAGTGATATATTACAATCGACAGCGCCACATGCATTTATCCGTCCGTACTGCCAATAAAAACCCGTCCCTGAAATTTTGTCCGCTGAAGATTGAATTTTGTTGCGCACTTGTGTATTTGTCCAAGAAGGATTTTTTTCAAAAATAAGCGCTCCTACACCAGAGACAAAAGGAGTAGCCATAGATGTTCCAGATAAGTATGTATAGCTACCGTTATTGTATGTGGAAATAATTGATACGCCCGGAGCTGCAACATCCACCCATCCTCCGTAATTTGAGAAACTTGCTTTTTTATCGTTCTGATCTGTTGCCGCTGTTGCAATAGAATTTGAATAATAAGCAGGATAGAATCTGCTTGTGGAGTTCCTGTTTCCGGCCGCCGCTACTACCACAACACCTTTATTCCATGCATAATTAACAGCGTTCTGAAGCGTTATGGACGAAGAGGTTCCACCCAGACTTAGATTAATGACTTTTGCTCCGTTGTCGGCTGCCCAAACAATTCCATTTGCAACCCAGGAGTAATAACCGCTCCCCGAGCTATCAAGTACCTTAACAGACATAAGACTTGTATCATATCCAGTACCGGCTATCCCAATACCGTTATTTGTGAGAGCCCCGGCAATTCCTGCAACATGGGTTCCATGACCGTTATCGTCAATCGGCAAAACACTTATGCAGTTTGCGGAAATCGTGCAGTCCGAAGATAAAACAATTTTTGAGGAAAGATCAGGATGATTTCCGTCAATACCCGTGTCAACAATTGCTATATCAACGCTTCCTGCACCATGAGTTGTATTCCAAGCAGATTCAGCTTGAATTTTTGAAAGTCCCCATTCTTGAGAAAAATAAGGATCATTTGGAGTCTCGAGTGTTTTTGCAATATGATCTTCCTCAGCATATTCAATATTTTTATCTTTAACAAATTTATTAATCAAATCAGAAGTTTTACTCTTGGGAATAGTTAAAACAAATGTGTCGGCAAGTTTTAATTTATCTTTTTTTGAAACACCAAAACTTTTTATTAAATTTTCCCGTGCATTTAAAGAAGTATTTGGATGAAATTTTACTATTATTCTACTTCCTTGAGTTACAGAAGATTTCGAATTTACTGCCTGAGTAGAGAAATTTAATCCTTTTGCAAAAAACAAGAAAAGTATAATTACAAGAACAAGGGCAAAATACTTTCTCATCTATTCTTTTATAGCATTGATAAGATCTCGCTGTCAAATAAAACGATCTTATTACTTAACTGTTACGCTTTTTGCCAAATTTCGGGGCTTATCCGGATCAAGCCCTCTCTCAATTGCAAGATAATAAGACAAAAGCTGTAATGGAATAATTTGTGTTATAAAAGTTCCGTCTGAAAGATCCTCCACTTTTATCCACTCATCAAATGCTTTGGAATTTTTGGGAGATACCCCAATTATCATTCCGCCCCGAGATTTTACTTCTATTGCATTTGAAATTATTGACTCGTATGTTTCATCATTTGGTGCAAAAACTATGCATGGACTTCCTTTCTGAATAAGCGCAATTGGGCCATGTTTTAACTCTCCACCCGCAAGTCCCTCGCAATATTTATAGCTTACTTCTTTAATTTTAAGTGCTCCCTCAAGCGCTGAAGAATATGACACGCCGCGGCCTATTATATATATGGTATCGGAATTATTTAAACTTCTTGAAATATCTTTTATTTTTTTTAGATTTTCTTTCTTAAGAAGTCTTTCTATTTCATCTGAAACTTTCAAAAGCGTCTCTTTCCCATCTTTTAATTTATTTATTATTGAAAAAACAAGAAGAAGAATTATCGAAAGTTTTGCAGTATACGTCTTTGTAGATGCAACAGCTGTTTCTGTCCCGGCATTTAACAGAATATTGAAATCCGCCATTCTATAAATTGATGAACCAACGGCATTTGTTATGCCAACAATCTTACTTCCTCGCTTTTTTGCTCTATTTAAAGGCTCTATAACATCAATTGTCTCTCCGCTTTGTGACAATGCGATTACAAGACTTTCCCTATTTAAAAAATGCTCAAGGTAATTAAACTCAGATGCAACAGAAGTATTGATATGTTTTTTAGAAACTCTCGAAAACAAATATGCTCCTGCAAGTGCAGCATTATAAGCAGTGCCTGCTCCAATAAAAAAAGTCCCCTTTGCCTTTTCCATAAGTTTACTTAATTTTTTAATCTTTCCACTATAGTTTTTTGCGATATTTCTAATAATTCCTGGCTGTTCATAGATTTCCTTAATCATGAAGTGCTCAAAATTACCTTTATTTGACTTTTCAAATTTAAAATTTATTTTTTCAATGTTTTCTTTAAGTCTATTTCCTTTTGGCAAAGATAATAATTTTATTTTCTTTCCTAAAATAACCATTTGATTGTCTTTTAAAAAAATCACTCTATTAGTGTAATCTGATATTCCAATAAGGTCTGAGGCAATAATAAAAGCATTCTTATCAATTCCCACAACAAGTGGAGAGCCGTTTTTTGCGGCGATTATTTCGCTTGATTTTGCATTTGCAACAACTATTGCATTTAGCCCTTTGAGCTTATTGAATGCATCCTTAACTGATGAAGCAAATCCTTCTTTTTTCTGAAACCCTTCGATTAAATGAGGTACAACTTCCGTGTCTGTACCCGATAAAAACTTGTGACCCTTTTGTGAAAGTTCCTCTTTTAATTCTTGAAAGTTTTCAATAATTCCATTATGGACAACAGCGATTGATTTTGTGCAATCCAAATGCGGATGTGCATTTTCTACGGTAACTCCACCATGAGTTGCCCAACGCGTATGACCGATTGAGAGTTGAGAGTTGAGAGTTGAGAGTTGAGAGTTAAAATTAATATCCCCTATCTTTCCAATATGTTTTTCGACAATAAATTTACTACTCGAACTTTGAACTTTGAACTTTGAACTTTCAACTTTCGCTGCTATTCCCCATGAGTCATATCCTCTGTACTCAAGAAGCTTTAGTCCCTCAAAGGTTATTTGCGAAGCATTATTCTTTTTTCCGACATAGCCGAAAATTCCACACATAAAATTAAGAATTAGGAATTATGAATTATGAATTATGGAAACAATTTCTTTTAAACTTTTTACTTCAAAATCCGGCTTAAATCCTTTTATCTCTTTCTGATTTTCAGCATACATTCCCCTTTTCATCCAAATCGTAAAAACCTTGGGTAACATTCTTTTTGCATCAAATAGAATACTTAATTTATCATCAACAAGGAAAAGTTTCCCGTATGAATATTTTCTAATAACCGGCGTAAGTTTATCTATTTTGCTCTTGGATATATGTATGTCATGTTCATTAAAATATTTCATAATATCTGTTCTATGTAATTTTGTCTTTTGGAAATTTGTTTCGCCTTCAGAAAATATTGCAAGCCTTGCTATTTTTGAAAGTTTTTTTAAAACATCATAAACTTCATCATATACAGAATGCTTCTTAAGTTGTGTTTCTTTAAAAACATCAGTATTAAACAAAGTGTAATCTATATCAAAAAGGACAACTTTCTGTTTCATTTTTTTACAACTATCTCTTTAAATTTCGTGTAATATTTTGTGCTTTCGGGGACATTTTGAAGAACAACAGTTGATGGACCAATAATTGAGCCTCCTCCTATCAAAACTCCCGGCATTGTTGAAGATTTTATTCCCACTTTGACATTTGATCCAATTATTGTTCCTAATCTTTTTAGTCCGGTATCGATCTTCTGTCCATTGATTTCTGCTCTAACAGCTTGTCTGTCGAGTCTTACATTGGCGGTTGAAAAATCAGCACCAATTCTAGAGTCTTCCCCAATTACCGAATCTCCGATAAAACCAGAATGTACCTTGGTGCCTCTCATTATTAAACTGTTCTTTACTTCCATATTCGCTCCGATTACACAATTTTCTTCTACATCGACTCCATTTCTTAAAATTGTATTGTTTCCTATAATTGAATTTTTCCCTATAAAACATGGGCCTTTTATCTTAGCTCCTTCCATAACTTCAACACCATTTTCAATAATTACATTTCCAATAATCTCTGAACTTTCTGCAATTTTTACATTTTTTCCAATTGATTTTTTAATATTTTTCAAGAGATAATTTTTTATAGAAAGTAGATCCCACGAATATTTAAGAGAAGAAACCTCTTTTTTTGTCTTAAGAAATTTAACTTGATGATTTTTGGAAAAATTTGAAATTGCTTTTTCCAATCTATAATGTTCATTTGGTGTTTGTCTTAATGTTTTTAAAAAATCCAAAGAAAAAAGATAGATGCCGATAAGTCGTAGATTAGATGGTTCTTTTCCTTTTTTGGGTTTTTCTACAAGATCTAAAACTCTATCTCTCTCTATTTTTAAAACGCCGTATTTTTCTAAATTTCCCTCTTCTCTTGCAAGAAGAACTCCTTTATCATTTTTACTTTTTTTCGCAAGGATTAATTCTTTAAATTCCCAAAAATCAACGTGGGAAACGTTTAGCAAGAAAAAATCTCCTTCTATAAATTTTTCCGCCAGCAAAAGCCCGTTACCTGCACCGGTTGGCTCTTTTTGAATTACATATCGAATATTAACTCCGAAATTTTTGCCATTACCCAGTAATTTTTTAATTTCAGAGTCTTTTGAAATAATTAAAATAATCTCTTTTATTCCCGATCTTTTAACAGACTCGACAGTATGGACAATAATAGGTCTTCCTAAAATTTTAATAAGGGATTTGTGAGAAAAGTAATTATATGGATAAAACCGGCTTGATCTTCCAGCCGCAAGAATCACTGCTTTCATCTTATTCTTTTATTCTTTTTACATTACCTCCGAGTGTTTCTAATCTTTTGTCGAAATTCTCATAGCCTCTATCTAAGTGCTCTACTCCAAAAATAATATTTTCACCTTCTGCCGCAAGTGCTGCGAGTACAAGGGTTGCTCCGGCTCTTAGGTCTGAGATATTTATTGCGGCATTATGAAGATTAGAAGGTCCGTAAATTTTTACAGCGTGTTTATACCAAGGCTTATTATCTTCAAGATTAAAGTTGTAAAATTTTTCCGCCCTTTTAACTTTTGGATTATAAAGCTTAATCCTTGCGCCCATTTTTAAAAGTTCTTCAACATAGCCAAATCTATTTTCGTAAACTGTCTCATGGATGACCGAAGCACCCTTTCCCTGCGTCATTAAGATAAGCCAAGGACCCTGCCAGTCTGTCATAAAGCCGGGATAAAAAGAGGTGGTAACTTTTGTTGAATTAATTCCGTTATCATAATAGAATCTTATTCCGTTTTTTCTCTTTTCAAATCCTCCTCCTGCTTTTTTTAGAGTATCTAAGAATTCTTCCAATCCTTTCGTATTCACATCTTTTATAAAAACATCACCTTTGGTGATTATTGCTGCAATTGCAAATGTAACTACCTCATTCCTGTCCGGGGAAATTCTAAATTTTGTTCCATGGAGTTTTTCTACTCCATTTATTACTATTTTTCTTCTTTCGATCCTTTTTACATCTGCGCCCATTAAATTTAAAAGATTGATAAGCTCCGAAACCTCCGGCTCCTCTGCTGCATTTTCTAAGATTGTTTTCCCTTTTGCTAAAACAGAGGAAAGAATAAGAGTTTCCGTCCCTGTATGGGTATTTTTTTTAAATCTATAAATCATCGGTTTCATTTTATTTTTTAAGCTTAGGTAAAAATAACCGTCTTTACTATTGTAGAAAGCCTTAACTCCCATCTTTTTAATTCCTGCAATAATTCTATCCATCGGCCTTGCTCCGATTCGACATCCGCCAGGATTTGGAATAACCGCCCGCCCGCATCTTGCCAAGAGGGGAGCCATAAACATAAGAGATGTCCTAATTGATGCTGCTTTTTCTAAAGATATTTTGGTTTTTTTGATTTTTTTGATTCTAATAACAGCTGTATGATCTTTAATCCTAACCCTTCCTCCAAGCTCTCTAATTATTTCAACCATCACCATAAAATCAGATATTAAAGGGATATTTTCTATTATAACTTCCTCATCTGTAAGACATGCGGCAACCAATGCTTTTAGAGCAACATTTTTAGAACCCGATACAGATATCGTTCCTTTTAATTTTTTACCGCCCTTAATGACAAATGTTTCCATAAAAATAAACTAAGAACTAATAACTAAGAACTTAAAACTAGAAACTAAGAATTTAAGTTTTTAGCTTTTTGCTATTAACTTTTCGCTTATTTTATAAACATCTCCCGCACCCATTGTAATTATAATGCTGCTCTCATCGTATTTTTTTTGATCGATATATTCTACCACATAAGATTCCCTTGGCAAGAAAAAAACGCTTTTGTGGGTTTTGCTTATCTCTTGAACCAGAAGCTCTGAGGAAACAGTAATATCCCTCTCTTCCCGAAGGGAAGGATATATGTCCATAAGTATGAGTGTGTCCGCGTCATAAAAAGAGGCAACAAAATCCGAAAACAGAGCTTTTGTTCTTGAATATGTGTGCGGCTGGAATATACAGATTATTTTTGATTTTGGGAAATTTTTCTTTAAAGCAGCAAGAGTTTTTTTAATCTCTGTTGGGTGATGAGCATAATCATCAAAAACCTTAGCTCCAGTTTTGAGGCTTCCGATAAACTCAAATCTTCTTTTTGAACCGCTATATTTCCCAATCGCCCTTTTTATATTTCTCAAAGACAAACCAACTTCTACCCCTGCAACTATAGAAGCCAGAGCATTTAGGGCATTAAAATCTCCAATAGTATTGATTAAAAATTCTCCCAAAGATGTACCTTTTGAAGAAATCCAAAAAAACATTTTCCCGTCTTCATATCTTACTTTTTCCAAAACATAATCATTGAGAGGCGAAAAACCAAAAGTTATTTTAGTTTTCTCGTAGTTTTTTAAGAGTTCTTTTATTTGCTTGCCGTCTGCCCCGGCAATAAGAATGCCGTCGTTTGGAATCTTATCTGCAAATCTTAAGAAGTCTTCTCTTATTTCATCTACTGATTTATAAATATCCGGGTGATCAAACTCTATATTTGTAAATATTTCAATTTTAGGATTTTGCCATAAAAATTTTGGAGTAAGATCTAATTCTGGATCCGTAGCGTACTCATCCGCTTCGGCAACAAAGTACTTTCCTTTCCCAAAATGTCCAGGAGCACCAAGAGAAGGAATGCTTCCTGTTCCTATTAGAAAAGAGGGGTCCAAATTATTCTCTTTAAAAATTGTCGCAATCATCGCGGTCGTTGTTGTTTTGCCATGGGAACCTGCAACAGAAATTCCAAAAAATTCTCTTTTGAACAGATCTCCTTTCATAAACTCTCCGACAGCTCTCCCTTGTGTCCAGACAGGAATGCCCCTTTTTTTTGCTTCTAAAACCTCTATGTTGTTTAACCCTTTATGCGCGCCTGTTGCTATAATTAAATCGGGATTTCTTATGTGGTCCTTGGAAAAACCAACAAACAGAACAATTTTGGCATTTTTCAAAAAATCATCTGTAATAAATTTTTCTTCTATATCAGATCCCGTTACTTTAATCCCCGCCTCTTTTGCAATAATTGCAAGGGGTGTCATTCCAACTCCTTTTATTCCGACAAAATGAATTGATTTTATTTTATTCATTTATTCTTTTCCTTAAGCGCTTTTTTTACTGCCTCGTATTCATCCCAAGCCTCTTCTCCCCTGCCATAGTTCATGGATTTTTCGTGAGATTTGCCGGTTAAAATAACCAAGTCATCTTTTTTTGCCATATTTATTGCCTTGTCTATCGCCTCTTGTCTGTCCGGGATTCTAAGAAGAGTTTTATTTTCGAAACGATTCTCTCTATCATTAATCCCCGCAATTATTTCATCTGTAATTTTTTCTATGCTTTCGGATCTTGGATCTTCTGCAGTTATTATGACAATATCTGCATATTTTGATGAAATTTTGCCCATCTCAGGTCTTTTTACTGCATCTCTTTGTCCTGCTGCTCCAAAAACATGAATTATTCTTCCTTTAACTTTTTTTCTTAAGAGACTTAGTATTTCTTTAAAAGAATTCGAAGTATGAGCAAAATCGATCATAACAGTAAAATCGCCTTGTCCTGAGCCTGCTTGCAGTGAGGTTGTCGAATCCACCAAAGGATAAACTATATCCTGCCTTCCTAAGGGAGCATCGAATGTCTCAATAGTGATAGCAATTTTTTCTTTTTGAATTCCTAAATTTGTACAAACGGCAATTGCCGCTAAAATATTGGATTGATTAAAATTTCCAATTAATTTACTTTTGAAATTAAAATCTTTTGGATTTATATCTGCAGATTTCTTCAATCCATAGGTAATTATTTTTGGTTTTTTTGATTTAATTCCTGAAAACTCTTTTTTTATCAACTCGTACGACTCGTCATCTTGATTTAAGACCGCAATTTTTGACATTTTGAGAAGTTTGGTTTTTGCCTTAACATAATTTTCATAAGTCTTATGATAATCTAGGTGCTCTCTTGTTATGTTTGTAACAACGCCGATTTCAAAATTGATACCGAGTACTCTTTGCTGATCTAGGGAATGAGATGTAACCTCCAAGACCAAGTAGCTTTTTTTTCTAGGTATTACTGCTTTTTTGATAAATTTTTGTAAAGCAAAAGGGGAAGGCGTTGTAACATGAAAGGGTAAAGGGCATTTTCTTCCATCTATTTCAGCTCCTATTGAGGAAATTATCGAAGAGTTAAGGCCGGAACTTTTAAGGATGTGATGGATAAGTGAAACCGTAGTTGTTTTTCCATCGGTCCCGGTTACGCCAATAACAATAAGTTTCTTGCCCGGAAACCCAAGCCACACATTTGCCAAAACGGCAATAAAAAAATGGTAGATATTCTTAAAAGCCTGCCACACACACTAATTATACCTTTTTCCCCATTGTTTCTCCAAACCTATAGTAAAGAGGTGTTATTCGCTTGGGGAAACGTAAACCTCAGAACCTCAGACACCCCGGGGGTGAAATTAGCTTTGCACCCTGGGATATACTCAAGAATTACTCAAGAACCAAATCTTTTATCAAAGCCAAACTCCTTTGATAATCTACTTGATCGGCCACAAAAACTTTGTATGCTTCTTTCGTTTGGGAAAGATTGAGTATAAATTCTACATTTACAAAAGGGTTGTTCTCTCCTTTTACGTATATGGGGAAAGATGTCCAAGAATAATCCATTAGATCCTTAAATTCGATCAAGTAGGAAGTGACAGGGTTTAGGTGAATATACCGAGAAACATGGAGAAATTCCTCATCTGTTTCAACCCTCTTCGCTTTAAATGTATGTTGAAAAAGCCCTCCATCCCTATCTGTTCTTAAATTAAAAACCTTTGCAAAGCTGTTTTGAAAATTCGAGATGAATCGATTAATTCCTTTCTCTTGAAGTTGTTTAAGTAGGAAATGATAATGATTGGGCATGAAAGCGAAGGAATAAATCTCAACCAGAGGTTGTTCTTGATGTAGCTCTCGAAAATATTCACTCCTTAAATCTTCAGGTAACATTTTCACTCTGGATAACCTCAGTCTCTGAGAAAAACGGTAAAATTCGACAATCTCCAGAGCTTTTCTGAGGTTGAATTTGGAAGAAAATATGTTCTCTTTTGCAATGGAACGATTAAATGCGTGATAAATCTCGTTATTAGCAAATACAACAGTTCTTAAAGGCATCAATATAAAATACTTCAAATTTCCCAAGGTGTCAAGAGTAAATCACCCCCGGGGTGAAAAGTCCGGGGTGAAAAGTGCAAAATAGTGAATTATTCAGTCTGTGGAATGCCGTAGTAGGCAAGGACATCTTTGGCGATATCAAAAAAAATAGGAGCAGCTGTTTCTGCTCCATAGATTGAAGCTGTTGGCCTGTCCAAGATTACAAGCATTACAAATTTTGGATTATCCGAAGGAGCAAAACCAATAAATGAGGTAATCGTTTGATTTGGGTCATAATGTCCTTTAACCGGTATTGATGCTGTCCCTGTTTTCCCGGCAATTCTATAGCCCCTCAGCCTTGTCCACGATGCCTCACCTTTATTTACGGCATTTACTAAAATTTCGGTCATAATTTTTGCAGTTTCTTCGGAAATTGGTTTTCCTAAAATCTTAGGTGGTATCTTTGAAATCTTGCCATCCGGAGTTTCTACTTTTCCTACAACATGAGGTTCCATTCTGACTCCTTTATTGGCAATGGCAGAAAACGCACTTAAAAGTTCTATTGGCGTTACAGAAATTCCCTGTCCAAAGCCTTTCGTTACTAAATCTACAGGATACCAGAATGCTTTTGGAAGAAGAGATTGTGAAACTTCTCCCTGAATATCCACTCCTGTTACATCTCCTATTCCAAAACGGCTCAAGTAATCTATCATTCTATCAACTCCCAATTTTTGGGCAACAAAAACCATCCCAATGTTATCAGAATGCTGTATAACTTCGACCATATTAGTATCTTTATAATATTTATTATTCCAGGTATGAAGTTCAAAACCCGAAATAGATACAGGTCCTGAGCATATTGGACACTTAGTCTCCGGAGTAACTAATTTGCTGTCTAAGGCAGGAGATAAAACTAAAGGTTTAAAAGTTGACCCCGGCTCATAAAGACTTGAAATAAATGGATTCTTGAATAAATTTGCCTCATAATCTTGAAAATCCGACGGCAAAAAGGACGGGAATGAGACAAGAGCTAGGATATTTCCGGTCTTAGGATCCATAATACCAACTGATCCGCCCGATGCTTGGTATCTCTCAATCCCTTTTTTGAGTTTCTCTTCTGCCATAAATTGTATAGACCTATTTATATTTAATACTAAGCTATCTCCTTTTGCTTCTTTAGAATTTTTACTGGCTCTTGATAAAATTGGTCTTCCTAAAGCGTCATGAATCTGAACCGCAACATCCTCCTTTCCTTTAAGAAGTCTATCGTAATAACCTTCAATTCCAAAATATCCCTTATCTTGTCCCGCCTCATCCTTACCCACAAAACCGAGAAGATGTGCTGCCATAGAAGCTTCCGGATAATATCTTGTAAACTGTTTTTCAAAACCAATTCCGGGTAAATTTAATTTACTAATTTTTTCTTTGTCCTCTATGGTTATTTGCGACTTTAAGGGCACCCAAAAACGATCAAGAGACAATTGTGCGCTAATAGACGCTTTACTTACTCCAAGTGCTTGGGCAAGAATTAATGAATTCTTTTCTTTATCTTTTATTTCTTTTGGATTTGCAAAAACAAGATATGAAATTTTATTTGTAACTATTGGGAAATTATCCGAAGTTTTTATTTGTCCTCTTTCCGGCAAAACCTTTATCAGTCTGCCATATTGGGATTGTCCTAAGAGAGACAAGTCCGAAGCTTTAACTATTTGCCAATAAAAAAGCCTAATAATAACTAAGCAAAAGATTGCAAGAAGCAAAAATAATGTTATCCGATACCGCCATATCATTATCTAACAGCCAAGGGTAAAGGTTTTGCCAGTATAAAACTAGTCTTGTTTTCTACAAAACCTAGCTTCGACGCTTCAGATGAAATGTAGGAAAGAGAAGTAAGACTCAAAAGCTTTTCTCTAGCCTTTGTATTTTCTATTTTATATGAATTAAGTTGATTCTCAAGCTTTAAGAGAGCAAGTCCTGCTGTAGAAAGGTTATTGGACACAATAACTCTTGCAATAGATAATGCAATTATTAAAAAGACTATAAAAATAATTATAAAGGTTGGTTTTTTCATACTTCGATTTTACTCAGTATGACCCTGAGGACATTCGGCTGAGCTCAGTCGAAGTCCTTGCCGAAGGGTCATACTTTTTCAAAAACTCTAAGTTTCGCACTTTTACTCCTTTTGTTTTCTTTAATTTCTTCCATATCCGCAACTACTGGTTTTTTTGTTACAATTATGCCCATACCTTTTAGCTTAAAATTTTTAAATGTATTTTTAACAATTCTATCTTCAAGAGAGTGATAACTTATAACAATAAGTCTTCCTTTCTTGTCAAGAAGCGAATATACCTCAGGCAGCGCTTCTTTAAGATTATTTAGCTCGTCGTTTACAGCTATTCTTAAGGCTTGAAATACTCTTTTTGCGATAAGCCTTCTCAAAAGGGCAGATACCCGACCCTTTTCCCCAAGTGTTTCCCCGATCAATAAAACCAGATCTTCGGTTGTTTTAATAGGTTTTATTCCACGGGCCCTAACAATATTCTCAGAAATGACCCAAGCATTATGTTCCTCACCCAATTTAGAAAATAACTCATAAAGTTCTCTTTTCGTTAAAATACTCAAGAGATCCGCTGCTTTAACCCCAAGTCTTCTATCCATTCTCATATCAAGCGGGCCTTCTTTTTGATAACTAAATCCTCTTTGCGGATTTTCCAACTGATAGCTTGACACTCCCAAATCAAACAAAACTGCGGAAACCCTATCAAAACCTTTTAAATGTGCAATCTCATTAATATTTTTAAAATTTCCAAGAGCAAGTATTAAGTTATCCCGATTTTTGATTTTTGATTTTTGATTTTTGACATATTTTATCGCATCTTCGTCTTGATCTATCCCTAGCACTATACCTCCAAGTTCTAGGATTTTTTTACTGTGGCCTCCTCCGCCTAAGGTCGCATCTATATATCTTGCTCCCCTTTTGACTCTTAGAAAACCTAAAACTTCTTTTAAAAGGACAGGCGTATGAAATCTATTCATTGCCTTTTATTGTCTTTTTATCACTATCAATGAGCCTTTGAGAAATTCTATCAATGTTTTTTTCAAGAGTTCCTCTATACTCTGCCCATCTTGTCTTATCCCAAATTTCAACATAACGATAAAGTCCTAGGAATACAATTTCGTCTTTAATTTTTGCAAATTCTCGTAAGTAAGAAGGCATAACAAACCTTCCTTTACTATCAAGTTGAACATTGCTTGCTCCTCCAAGGAGAAATCGCTGAGTTTCTCTTGTTTCTGATTGGATAAAGGGCTTACCTTCTGTTCCCTCAAGAAGCGATTTCCAGCCCTCCTCCGATACGACAATGAGCGAGTTTTCATATCCTAAAGTTACAATTAATTTTTCGCCAAGAACCTCCCTAAATTTTTTAGGAAAAGCGATTCTTCCTTTTGCTCCGATTTTTCCTTCGTATTGACCGATAAGCATATTCCTACCAATTTTGCTTGCACTGAGCCTGTCGAAGTGTCCCACTTTGTTCCACTTTTTCCCACTTTAGTTCATTTTGCACCATTTTAATAATCATGTCAATAAGCAAAAATACCAAAATAGTGTGTAAAATCAACCTAAAACACCATATGTAGAGATAAACATTTAAAGAGGCTGGTTTCCTAGAGGCTTTTTTCTACTTGGTAAATTTTGCCATCTGTTTTTGTAACCTTGAGAATTATCTTTATATTGGATACATTCTGATCGTAATGGCAAACATCAGAGCAAGTTCCTAAGATAATTTCTTTTTTTATAGTTTTGCCTTTTACATCCAATGCGCCGATCACTCCTCTTGGAATATCACCTTTGGATGTATAAGAGAGTTGATAATCAATAGAAGTCAAGTCTCCTATTTTAGCAACTTCCATAATAACTCTTTTTCCGTCACTTCCCATTTCAAGTGTTAATCCGATATCATCGGGGCTTAGAGCTAGGATTTCCTCTGATTGCGCGGGAGAAGGAGTGGGTTTAGTAGATTTTTTAGAAACGAGAACAAAAATGCCGCTAACAAGAATTACTAGAATAATTGCGCCTACTATTATCAAATTTTTACTGTTTTTCATTGATTTTCAATAATATCAGTTTTTATTTTTTATATCCATTAATTTTTTCTCTCAAGACAACGCATTCTTCTATTAATTATAGAGAAGAACTTGTTTGAAACTATTCCCAATAGCATAGGCTCAAATCCTAATTGTTCGCACATTTGATTACGTTCTTCAAGTAATTCTTTTCTTCGCTCCTCTGAAACGTCACTGGTTCCATCTTTTGATTCCATTTGAATTAAAAAATGTTGATGATGCAAGAGCCTATGTATTAAAGATCCATATTCTGTTAAAGCTATTCCATCCGAACCAATAAATATTGCTTCATCTTTTAATTCAACTATTGGTCGTGGCGCAGCTTCGACAGTTTTTGGCATTATTTCATTTTAATTTGTCATTAAAATAATTAATTAAGTTTTTAACCTTAACTCTTTCCTGTTTGGTTGTATCCCTGTCTCTTATTGTTACCGTATCATCCTCAAGGCTTTGGAAATCTACTGTTATACAAAATGGTGTTCCGATCTCATCCTGTGAATAATATCTTTTCCCTATATTTCCCCGCTCATCAAATGCTATCGAATCTTTTATGGATTTCTTAAGATTATCATAAATAGCGCGTGCCATTTTTGCAAGAGGTAATTTGTTGGAAAGAAGAGGAAAAACAGCAACTTTTATTGGAGAAAGCTTCGGATGAAGTTTTAGGACAACTCTATCTTGTCCTGAGCCTTTATCCTGAGCTTGCCGAATGGATGCCGAAGGATTTTCTTCCGAGTATGAGTCGATTAGAAATGCCAAAATTGCCCGTCCCACTCCAACAGACGGCTCGACAACATATGGGACATACCTTTTCTTGCTTTCCTCATCATAATAAGATAATTCTCTTCCGGAAAGTTTTGAGTGCTGTATTAGATCATAATCTCCTCTATTGGCAACTCCTTCAAGTTCACCAAACCACGGCTTGCCCTGAGCTCCGCCGAAGGGCCAGTTGTACCAAATTTCAGACGTTCCTTTTGAATAATGAGCGACATCCTCTTTTGGCAAATTCGTAAGTTTTATATTTTCTTTTTTAATTCCCAAATTTAAATACCAGTTCAGTCTTTCTTTTTTCCAGTATTCAAACCACTTGCTGTCTGTACCGGGCTTTACAAAAAACTCAAGCTCCATCATTTCAAATTCGCGTACCCTAAATAAAAAATTGCTCGTTGTTATTTCATTTCTAAAACCCTTTCCGATTTGTGCAATTCCAAACGGGATTTTTACTCTTGAGCTTGAGAGAACATTTTCAAAATTTATAAAAATTCCCTGTGCAGTTTCGGGGCGAAGATAAGTTTTATTTCTATCATCCTCGATAGGACCGACAAATGTTTTAAACATTAGATTAAAGTGTTTAACATCTGTCCAAGCATCTGCTTGCCCTGAGCCTGCCGAAGGGTGAGTCTTTGTATGTTCTTCAATTTCTTTCTTGTGATCCGCCCTGAATCTCTCATGGCAAATTTTACACTCAACCAAAGGATCGGTAAAAGACCTTAAATGGCCCGATGCTTCCCAAACCCGAGGATGGGAAAGAATAGAAGAATCAAGACCTATTACATCATCTCTTAACAAAACCATCGATTCCCACCACTGCTTTTTAATATTATTTGCAAGGGCAACTCCAAGCGGTCCTAGATCCCAAATTCCATTCACCCCGCCGTAAATTTCTGAATTCTGAAAAATAAATCCCCGTCTCTTACAAAGAGCAACAATTTTCTCCATTAAATTCTCCGCCATAATTGTATGATATCAGAAAAACTTTTTTATAGAAAGCGGTGGCTAATTTGACATTTCAAGAACAAACTAGTATATTCTCGCATTATATGGGATTAGAACAAGAAGATGAAATTCCGATCGAGAAAACTCTTCGGGGATTAGTTGCCAGAGCAAGAACTAAAACATATGCAGGTAATGGAAAACCGGTTGGACATCCCGCTATTGAAGGGACAACTCAACTTGAATATAAAGAAGGAAATTATTTTTATAGAGATATCTATGTTACAGGAGAAAACAATTTTGCAGGACAGGAAATTCTTTATGAAGATGACAAACCAATATGGAGCATGGTTTATTTTGGGTCGTTGAATTTATCGGGATTAAATCAATACCCTTATTACAGAAGATCAAGTAAAAGGGAGATTTATGATTTTCTAAAAGAAAGTCTTAAAGATAACGCAACCCATGTAAGATTTGGTGAAGGAATTACTACTATCAACAATGAAGAGTTTTTCTACGAGGATGAACCGAATAAGGAGTTTGAAGGAGGAGTTGGTTTTTCTGGAAAAGAGATAATCCGATTCAAGGGAACTGTTGTATATGTTATGCGCTACCAAGGAGGACCTCTACCTGAGGGATGGGTCTCTAATCTTACAGAATTAAAAGGTTTGCCACCAGATGCCACAACTTGACTTTTGGGGAAAATCTTGTCTTTAATTGGGACTTGCAATTAGTGGTATAATTTTGAAATAATTCTGAAATAATATTGAATGAACGGTGAACGTATGAATGAATAGTGAATAGTGAATAGGGACGGTCCTACGATAGCTTGATAAGGTAATCCAAATTAAACACACTTTTTAGAGTAGTAAATTTCCTCTGAAAAGATCTTTTGGTGGCGGTACTATCTTTCCAAGCAAAATCAAAACTACATTAAAATTGGCTTGTCATAATAAGATTTCTTAGGACCGTCCCCAAAGTCTCAAGGTCTCTAGAAAATTTTGAACCGAAAAAAAATCAACCCCGATTAAATCGGGGTCAAAGTATCAAAGAGTCAAAGTGTAAGAATTCAAGAAACAAAGGGATTAAGTTTCAAATTACTTGCGAGGAGAGAAAACCAACTGGTCCCGCGGAAACCACCGACTAGAAGGCCCAGCCCAAAAAGCACCCAACCACAGACCATCAACATCACGCCCCACGTCGAACACGCTCGGATTACCGTAACGGTCGGAAATCTGCTTCATGGCAATATTTAACCATTCATTCATTGGTTGGTCCTTATACGCAAGACGAAGATGCGGTCCTACTTCTGCTGGACACAAGTTCCAGCCTAATTCATCTGCTTTTTTGTAAATTTGGTCTGTTGTGGGATTACCGGAAAGACCCATGGCAGATACCGTAGCTCTTACCAAACTTATTGTCTGTTGATCGGGAAGCGTAGGCATTTTCTGCATGAGGTCTTCTGCGTAATTACTAACTCTATGACCATTTGCGGTTAAGAGTTTACCGAGTTCTCCTGGCTTTACTCCGCCAATGGTAACATCTGGGAGACGAATTACTCCTTCGGGGAGTGAAAAAGTTTCCCTACCTCTTGCTCTTGCGACTTGTGCCCATGCAGAGATTCCCTGAGCAATATCATTATCGCCCGAGGATTTAAACTGTCTAGCTAATTTTTCTAATTCTCTTGCTCCCATTAATAGCGGATATTATCATACTATGAGTTATATGTCAATAGTCCGAAATAGAGGGTGATTTGACTTCTGGGAAGATGTTACATAGATTTAATCATGTACTTGAAATTGGCGATATGCTTTGAAATAATATATAGTATAGTAGATGAAAAGCAGATTGAACTTATATGTAACAATTCTTCAGGCAGTCTATATAGGACTGTTTGTTGCTTTTTTGCTTAACGCCTTTACAGTAGACGTTTTGTTTGCGCCGCCTGCTTTGGCAATACTTAGGGTGCCGAGCAACTTAAGAGAAATTGGCCAGCTACTCAATGTTCCTTGGACTCAAAGCCTTAGGATTTATCATATCTTCCTTCTTATAATAAGCGTTTTTGCCTCCTTAAACTTAATTGGTTTATCTAAACTAGAATCTCGTATATGGAGAAGTATCTGTAAAATATCTTCTTTCTTTTGCCTTCTTATACTTTGGGCAACATTATTATTCTTCTTTCTTCCATTTATAATCCAGGGGGTTGATTATAATCCCGCATATCTTAGGACTTCTCTAATTTACGCAGGAGTTATTTTTATACTCTTTGTTGTTGATCTTGCCACGTTTGCAATTGCAGAGGAATACCGTAACAGGGCAAAAAATAACTAGAAAAAAAGAGGAATCATATCCCTTGCTTTAAGTTTTTTCTCTATAATACCTTCTATAAAAGCTTGCCTGTCTTCAATCAAATAATATTTTGGAGTATATCCTAAGAACACAAGAAGTTTTTTCTCAAAATCGTCCACAATCAAGTTGTATGAAGAAGAGCTTTCAAGATTAATCAGTGTGTCCTTAAGAAGGTAAAAAACTTTGCTATTTTCCTGATTCTCCGCACATAGATTATTTAAAAGTTCGCAGATATAAAAAGAAAGTCCAATCTTTTTTAAATTTCTTTTAAGATAAGAAAAGCTTTCTAAGGTCTTAGCTTCTGTAATTATGGGCAGCTGAGAACGTGAGCTTTTGTAAAGAGTAAGGGCAGACAAATTTAAAAGTTCTATGTGGGAAGATCTTCTGCTTGTTATTTTTCTAACACCCGGTGCTTTTACCTGTATCTTTCCATAGTGTTTGCTAAAGATCGTTAAGATTCTATCCGCTTCCCCAAAATTTCTTCGCTTTATTATAACTCCTTCTGTCTTAAAATTTCTCATACATTCGGCAAGCTCGGTATGATCCTGAGTACAATCGAAGGATCATTTGAGATGTACTTTGACTTCTTTATCTGTTGAAAGAATAAGTTTTTGAGTTTCTCTACCGTTAACTTTTATGGAATATTCTTCTTCATTTGTTCCCGGCTGTTTTTGAATAAGAAGAGGAACGGCAGAATCATTTATAATATTTTTAGGAAGTGCGTAGAGAATTGTAAAAACTGCTGTTCCCTCTGGTCTTACTGTAAGAAAACCTTCAAAAACAGTTTTTCCTAGCTCCGAATAGGAAATCATTTTAACCTCCGATCCTTTACTTGTTATAAGCTTACTTCCTAAAGGTGTATAAATTCTAAACCAGTTTCTATAAACTGCATTAAGACACAGTCCGCCTCTTTCTAAATTGCAATCAGAGGGAGGATGGGGATTTTTATAATTTATAGTAACTGTCTTAAAAACAGACTCGCTTTGAACTTTATAATCCTGACTAACAGTTTTTGACACATAAAGATTAGCTTTTTGTCCCCCAAAATTTGCTTCGTTAATATGAAGATAATCGCCATCAAAAGACCGTATTCGCCCGTCTGCATTAACTGCCTGTATCCCTTGCTGCGCATCTTTGTCGTAAAGGTAAAACAAAACATGTTTTTGATCAATCTGCGTTATAAAGTCCTGAAAAAGCGGCCCCCAATAAATTTTGGGGGAAGATTTTAAGGCTTTGGTCATAATAGCATACAATAAATCTCCTATTATAACCTTTCTCCCCGCCTGAATCGCCTCAAGATCAGACACTCTAAGGTCAAGACTAAGAGGAGTACTTATACTCCTTTCAAGTTCATAAATAACCTGAGGACAATTACATCTTTTATCGATCTTGCTCGTAAATGTAATTCCGGCCGCATCAACTCTGTCATCTAGAATCTTTATTGTCGAGACCAAAACATTGGTATCAAGAGCGATAATTCCATCCACTGCTATTTTTCCCCGAGCCTTATCGTAGAGGGAATTAAAGGTCTTCATGGATTCTATAAAATCAGGAGAAAGGTTAGTATCTCTTAAATTAAACACGGGAACTTTTGGCAAGTATTTGCGGATAGGATCAGGGGCTTTGGGTTTATTGGGAATTGTAGCATCCAAATTATAAATATTGTCGGACTTATCTATATGAATTACTCCTTTATCTATCCTAAATATTGAATATGCTGTTATGAATCCTCCTGTGGGGCGAATTTCTTTATCGTTTTGGAATAAAATAAGATATTTCTTACTGTCGGGTTCTCCCAAAAGATTCGGCAGTATTTTAATAAGCGGTTTTGCGTTTTCTATAAAGGTAGCCGCGTTATCTGTAGTTTTACGCAAAGTTAATAGAGATTTTTGAACTTTCCCAAGCCCCAAAAAAGAAGGATAATGGTTTGGGTTTACAGCATCTACTTGGGTTTTGGCATCTGTTAAATACTTTGAGATATCATCGATTTGTGGAGTAACTTTACCCATTGTTTTTACTGCTGTTTCTATTCTCTGCTCAGCTGTTCCGCCTACAAAACTCCCCTGTCCTTTAAGTCCTAAAATATCTGCATATGGTTTTACAGAATCTATAAGAACCTGGGCTGCTCCCAAACCGTCAAATCCTGCATTTACTAGATGCTCTGCGTCACTATAATAACCGCTTGCTAAGGGAATAAACCTAAGATAACTTAATGCTTTAAGATCGCTTTGAGTTTCCTCAAGATCTTGTTTTGTTTTATCAAGTTCTAAAGATGCAAGTTCAATATTTTGTTTTTTAACCGCATCCAAAGTAATCTGGGCCTGTCTATATGTTTTTTTAGCAGAACTTATGGTTTTTTGCGCCGGCAGAACAATCGTAAATCCTGAAATTAATATTAAGATTACAACTACAATTAGGATTCTTATAGAATTTTTACCTCGCAAAAAACCTAAAGGATTTCTTCTTTGACCGCTTCTTGCTCTTCTTGACGGGGAAACTTTTGAAGCCTGAGATATTCCTGAACTCCGGGGTATTTCGTCTTTAACTTCTGAGCTTAAATCTATCTTTTCAAATCCCTCCATACATTATATAGTACCCATAAACAAGCTCCGATGTCAACTCTGCGGAAGTCAAACGTGGGAGGTTCCATTGTTGTTTGTCGATTGTCGATTGTTGATTGTTTTTTCAGAGGGCGCCTTTTCCGGAGATCATTGCCCATGGAGTTTTGAAAATGATCCATAGATCGTAAAGAATAGACCTTCTTTTCACATAAGAGGCATCCATCTCAATTCTTTTATCGAAATTTATCTCGCTTCTTCCCGAAACCTGCCAGTATCCTGTTAGGCCCGGCTTAACGGAAAGCACGATTTTTACAGAATTTGAAGTTTTTGGATATTTTTTCTGCTGCGCCCGCAGTTCATCCGGGTAATAAGCGCGAGGCCCTACGAGACTCATTTCTCCTTTTAAAATATTGAAAAATTGAGGAACTTCATCTAAGGAATATTTTCTAATTATTCTTCCTATTTTTGTAATTCGTGGGTCGTCTTTTAATTTATAGCTTCCATATTTATACTCATCAAAAAGTTTTGCAAATTTTGGATCTTCCCTTAATAGCTCGTGTGCATTTTCTACCATAGACCTGAATTTATACATTTTAAAAAGGCTGCCATTTCGCCCAACCCTTTCCGGCGTATCTGCAAAAATTGGGCCCTTTGAGTCAAGCTTTATTGCTATTGCCACCAAAAGTATTATTGGAGAAAAGATTACTATTAAAATAAAAGATAAAACAATATCTATCAATCGTTTTAAGATTTCGTAGTACAAGCTTTTTTTAATTTCTATATACGGCATAAATTATGTGAGATTTTCGTTTTGGGTACCGGCTAAACTTTCTACCAGCTTTTTAATCTTAGGAACTGAGCTTTTCTGGCATATAAGAAGCACGTCATCTGTATTTATTATAATCATATCCTCCAAATCTATACCAACCGTAAGCTGATCGGTATAGTTAAAAACAAGATTATCCGATGAGTCGTTAATTAAAACCTTGCCTCTGGTGACATTTTCTTCTGATGATATTTCCAGAGCCTCTTTTAAAGCCTCCCAAGCTCCTATATCACTCCAGCCTAAATCTGCTGCAATTACATAAATATGTTTTGGATCCACTCTTTCCAAAATGGCATTGTCAAAGCTGATCTTTTCAAGCTTGGGATAGATTTTTTCCAAAACAGGATCGAATTTTTTGGTTCCGACAACATCCTGAATTTTCATAAGCCCTTTCCATATCTCGGGTGTAAATTTTTTAAACTGTGAGAGTAAAAACGCGGGTGAGGTTACAAAATACCCGGGATTCCAGGCGTAATCTTTTTTTAGAAACTCTTCTGCTTCCTGAAGAGTCGGGCGATAAACCGTTCTTTTAAAGCTGAAAATTTTTGTTCCTCTTTTTTGATCAATTTGTTTTCCAAACTCTATCCAGCCCAAATTCTGATTGGCAAATCTTGCCCTTTGCCCTATAAGAACAAGCGACCTAGGCTTTTTTTTAACAATCCCCTCTGCCATTTTTAAGACCTCCTTAAATCGTCTTTCTTTTTTTACAAAATGGTCGCTCCAGAGGATTGCGCAAGGTGCATCCGGATGTTTTTTGCCGATTATCGCCATTAAAAGACCCACAGCAGGCCCGACATCTCTTGCTTCTGGCTCAAAAATAAAATTTTCTTTTGGAATATTTGGAATATGATCTTTGATAATTTTTTCATACCTTTTTACTGTTGAAATGTAGACATTCGTAAGTTTAAAATCCGGGGCAAGTCTATCTATTGTAAGCTGAAGAGTAGATTTTTCTCCAACTATTTTCTCAAACTGCTTGGGAGTATTTTTGCGAGACAAAGGCCAGAGTCTTGTACCTGAGCCCCCTGCAAAGATTGCAATATTCATAAATTAGTTATGGGTTATGAGTACTTAGTTATGAGATGAGATATTTCTTCTTGAATTTTCAATTTGAATTCTTCAAAACTGTATTTTTCGGCATTTTTAATTAAATCTTGCGGGTTAAAATTCATCTTTTGAAACTTTAGTATGGCATCCGATAAAGATTTTTCCGTTTGACTATCAAAAAATATTCCAGTCCTTCCGTTAATTATGCTCTCCTTGCTTCCTCCTTTTCTAAAAGCAACTACCGGCTTTCCAAAACTTTGTGCCTCTATTATTGTCAACCCAAAATCCTCAATACCCGGGAATATAAGAGCACGACAATCTTTATAATACTCTACCAATTCTTTATCAGTCAAGCTACCCAGTAGTTCAATATTTGATTTAGCCATTCTTTTAAGTCTATTCTCTTCTATTCCAGTTCCAACAATTTTTAAAGGTAATCCCAGCTTGTTAAAAACCCTAATCGGAAGATCTATTTTTTTATAAGGAACTAGACGGGAAACAATAAGAAAATATTGACCATTGATGATCGACGATTGACGATTTGAGTTTTCTGGTTGACCATTTTTAAGAGAACTGAAAGTCGATTTAGGTTGATCTTGGAGAAGGTTCTTGGTTAAACATCGACTTTCATTTAGCGAGCGAGGAAATTCCTGAACAGTTATCAAATTTGAGCAAGCGTCTCTTGGAAAATGTGTCAGGCGGGAAGCACCATCAAGGGTTAAGGGGGGATAAATTACTGATGAGGTTCGATCGTAATATTTCTTGATCCTTTTTTGAACTTCTTTTGAAATCGCAATGAAAGCATCCGGTCTTTGAGAAGCAATTTTATCCCAAAATCTAAGATAAGAAATTACCGGTCTTGAAATAAACCTAAAAAATGAATTCTTGAAATATTCATCGTAACCACTCCACAGATATCTCGTGGGAGTTAAACAGTAACAGATGTGCCTTGTGCCCGGCTTTGTGATTATTCCTTTTGCAGCTTCACTCGTTACCGAAATTACCAAATCATATTCATCAAAAGAAAAACTCTCAAAAGCCAAAGGCATAAGAAGCGCATAATATTCATGATTTTCCGATGCAAATGGGAAATTCTGAAGAAAAGAAGTTTTTACTCTAAAAACTTTTGCCCACGCTGCTTTCCTCTCATCATATACCGAAGTATAAAGCGGAGCATCGGGAAAAATCTTGTGAAGTGCCAAAAGCACCCTCTCTGCCCCTCCCCACTTATTTACCCTATCATAAACCAGCGCTACTTTCATCTCCTGATTATATCATCTGAAAGCTCTAGTTTGTCATATTGACAATCAAGTAAAAGTCAATGCTATACTAATTCTCCATGACAAAAAAAATCTTTGAAAATAATGAAAAATGGAATGAGAGAATGAGATATATTTATCTTATGTTAAAGTATATGGACATTAGAAGTGAATTGTTTAGAGAGTACCCTGAGAAAATGTGGGATTCTGAAAAAAGGTTTGCTAAAAGAATACCTTCAGAAGGAATTATAAATTGTGATCATATTTTAATAAATAAAAAACAATTATGAAATCAAGCAAAAAAATAATTAAATCACAAAAGGCAGAAATAAATGAAATTAAGGTATTATTTAAACGGTTTGAGAGATTTTTAAAAGAGGGGCTATTAAAAATAGAGGGAAGGGTCGAGAATATTGAAGATGGACAGAACGAGATTAAAGAAGGACAGAAAAGGTTAGAAACTAAGGTTGACAATCTGGAGATAACTTTAGACGGATTTATGGAAAAAGTTGATAATCTCGTAAAAGAAAATGTTGTCGGGGCTGATCAATACAGAGAACATAATGTAAAAATAAAAGATCACGAAGCAAGAATCACAACCCTCGAATCCCAATAGCTACCCCCTATTATATTTTGATTCAAAGTGCTTATAAATTAAATTGCTGAATCTTGCTATAGCAACTACGTACTTGTTTCGGCCAGTCCACATGTTTTTCCGATCTGCCGGACCTTCAGAAAAAATCGATATTATATATTCTCTTTTAGTTCTTTTAGTTTTAATATAAGCAACATCATTTCTAATGCTCCAATAATTATCCTTTTCATAAACACAAGAGCCACTCTTGCTTGCAATTTCTTTTATCTTTGATTTTTTATCACCCACTGTTATCCAATAGGGCAAGCCAGAGCCTATCGTAAGATATTCCTGCGCTTTCATTATTTCAACGAATTTTTTAGTGCTTTCTTTTGAAAGAATTTTTCCTTTTATAATTTTTTCAAAAAGACTATTCGCCACCTATTCGCCACCCTATTCGCCACCTGAAAGGTGAAAGAGCTTCGCTACCTGCCATTAGTTAATATTCCCATATTTTCATAAACCCTCAATGTTTCCTCGGCCATTTTTTCGCAGGAGAATTCTTTAGATCTTTCAAACGCTCTTTCTATAATTTCTCCATCAAAATCTTTAAGATAAGCCATTTTCATCTTCCCTGCTATATCATCTATATCGTAAGGATCAAAATAAATTGCATTTTTTTGGCAAACTTCTTTAAGAGCAGGTATAGATGATGCCAGAACCAAACATTTGTTTGCCATTGCCTCAAGTGCAGGCAAACCAAACCCTTCCATTAGAGACGGCACGACCAAAGCCACTGCATTTTTATATAAAGCGGCAAGGTTTTCATCTTGCACAAATCCAAGTAACCTTACATTATTTGCCAATCCTTCATCCTTAATTATTTTTTCAAGTCTTGTATAAAAATAATCCTGTTTCCCTGCAAAAAAAAGAAGTGTATCTGGAAAATACTTAAGCAAGATCTCAAAAGCCTTAATCATTCTCTCTGTGTTTTTGTGAGGATAAACATTTCCAACAAACAAGAAGTACTTTGGATTCTGGATTTTGGATTTTGTATTTATTGATTTATTTGCGATTTGTGATTTTGGATTTGAGATTTGTTGATCTGCTGCTTCATAAATGACTTTTATTTTATCCTGCGGGATTTTTAAATGATCCATTATCTCTTCTTTTGTGGAGTTTGAAACTGAAATTACTTTTTTGGCCTTTTGAGCCGCTCTTTTAATTACGTATTTGTAGACAAGAATTTTTAAGATATATAAATGTCCTGGGAGAGTCGATGCCTTTCCGGTTGGAAAATGGTGAATAATAAGATCATGAATCGTAATAATATAGGGTCTTTTATATAAAATCGGTACCGAAAAGTAAGGAAAATGAACTAAATCAAGATTTTCCCTTTCTAAAATATACGGAAATTTTATTTGTTCTTCAATGCTATGCCATTTTATATCCGCTTTGATAATTTGAAATTTGTTCCGCCCTTGGCGGGATGAAATTTGAAATTTAACATTTTCATAGTCCTCGTTTTTTACAAACAGTACATAGTCGTTCTTATAATCTATTTCTTGAAGATTCTTGATCAAGTTAGTGATGTATCTCCCAACACCTGTTTGGTCAAATAATCTTGCATCAATTCCTATTCTCATTTTATTGATTTTAAAGCTATCCAGCGTTTGAGATTTATTCCTAAATTAACAAGCCAAGTTAAGAAAAAGGGGTATTTGTTTTGATAATGCTTTCGATAAAATATCTCCATTGCATCAAAGCGCCAGGCTGTAGCTCTTTTTTTTGTTTCAATATTTGCAGTTGTAATTTCTTTTGAAACTTTTTTGATGCCCCCAGATACACCTTTGTAGTGAAGTACCGAAATACTCGGTACGAAATATATTTTCCATCCAGCCTCCTTAAGTCTAAAGCAAAATTCCAAATCTTCTCCGTAAAAAAAATAATCTTCATCCCACCATCCTATCTTTTCTCCTGCCTCTCGTCTTACTATCATAAAAGCTCCTGCACACGCGTCTATCTCGTGCGTTTTTGAAAGATTTAACCAACTCAAGTTATACCCTCCAAATAGTTTTGAAGAAGGAAACATTTTTGAAAGACCCGAAAAATAACAAAAAGAATTCCAGGGATTTGGAAATCCTCTATGAGACGCGTCATCGAGCTTTCCATTGGGCATAACGAGTTTACAAGTTGCTGCCCCTACATCCTTGTGCCCATCCATAAATTTAACCATATTGAGAAGTGTCTCTTTATAAACAACGGTATCTGGATTTAAAAACAGGATATATTTTCCTTTTGATTTTTCAACGCCTAAGTTGTTTGCCTTGGAAAACCCAATGTTTTCCTTACTTGCAATTGTAATAACCTCTGGAAACTGCTCTTTAAGCATATTTAATGAATTATCCAAAGATGCGTTATCAACCACAATGATCTCGTAGTTTAGATTTTTTGTTGTTCTTTTTATAGAACTTGTACACTTTTTTAAGAAATCTTTAGTGTTGTAAGATATTATAATGATAGAAAGATCGATCATAGACTAAGCGATAGATTTATAAACCTCCTCAAGTTTTTTTACGATATTCTCCCAATTATATTTTCTCCCTACAAGACTTCTTGCTTTTTTTGCAATCGCCTCATATAATTTTTTATCATCGAGAATCTCAATTATATTATCTACAAAGTCTTGATTGTTATCTGCAATAATAATCTCTTCTCTATTTTTTGCTCCAAGTCCTATTGCGCCCAGCTTCGTTGTGATAACTGCAACTCCTGATGCCATTGCCTCAAGTATTTTAAAACTAGTACCCCCTCCCACCCTTATAGGCGCAAGAAGTAAGTCTGTTCTTTCAAATATCTTACGTGTATCCGAAGGTGCATTCTCGTCAAAAATTACTCCGTCTGTCCCAAGTTTTTTTATTGAATCAGGAATTTCTCTCCCTACTACCCATAATTTGATTTTTGAATTCTCAATTTTCAATTTTATTTCCGGCCATATATCTTTTAAAATAAATTCAGCCGCATCACTATTCTCAATCCATTTAAAATCGCCAATAAAAAGAATCGTCTTTTCTCTAGAATTATTTTTGAATTTTGAATTTTGAATTTTGAATTTTTGTACGTCTACTCCGTTTGGGACAATAAAAACTTTATTGTTCTTTTTTTCTATAATTTTTTTATCTTCATTGGAAACTGAAACAACAACGTCGGCTTTTCCCCATGCTTCCTCTTCTATTTTTTTAAGTTTTAAAATATCGATATTAAGAAGTGGTTTTATGTAAAGCGGCGCTTCATCTCTAAATCTTTTATAAACTAGATGTTCAATATTGTGCTCTGTCAGGATTACGGGAATTGATATTTTGTTGGGTAAATTTTGCATAACGTAAAAAGTTTCAACGTGAATTAGATCAAAGTTCTCTTTTTCCAATATTTTTTCTATCTCCCTTTTCATTTGGGAATGCGTGTGACCCATTACCAAAAAGGGGTATTTTGAGAATCCTGTCTTAATAATATTATTTAAAGTCCATTGTTTTTTTCGATCCACCGTAATTATCTCCTTGCAAAATTTTGAAATTTCTTTAATATCCTCGTTTGTCTGATAAGGTCTTTTCTCACAAACCAGAGTTATTTGATGATTCCTAGATAAATTTTTAATGATATTATAAAGCCTTATATGTCCTCCGGAGGACAAGGGATACGGAAGATAAGATGAAACCATCAAAATTTTCATCGCTTTTCGGTAAGACTAAAAAGAAGAAAATCAGACGATGAATAAACTAGTTTATAAGACTTGCCAAAATCGTAATCCTGAGGTTTAGGGCCAAAAATTACAAGATAGGAAGCTCCCATCTTAATAAGATTAGGGAGAGGCTTTTCAAAGCTTGACCACCCACGTCTATCCATAAAATACAAAGCAGTGGTATCGCCATTTGCCCCAGGGACAACTACTTTTGCATCTTTTGGAATAAGAGTATCTATTATTTTACCGGCACTTATAAGCTCCGGGTGATCTATATTGTAAAATGCACGAACATTAAACCATCCAAAAGATAACATAAAAACTATACTGACAAAAAGAATGATAAGAGAGATTGGTCTATAAGTATTGGATTTGTTTTTCCAGAGAAAAGATACACCGAGCGCAAGATATATCGCAATGCTTGGCATAATAAGAATTTGATAATAATCATGCATAACATTTCCTGTTGCAATTGTCGTGACATACAAAATCGAGGAGATCAAAAACGAAAAGAAAAACAAATATGTTTTTTTAGGAAGCTTTAAGAGAAAACCTGTTATAAGAAGAGGAAGACCCCAGTACCCTAATATCAAGTTCGAAAGTCTTTCCGCAAAAATCCAATGAAAAAAAGCTCCTTTAAATCTAATATTATTTCCGTTTAGAAGCCATCCGCTCTGAGGAATTCCCCCAGGATAAGCAAGCATCCAAATTCTCCATAAGGCAAAGGGTAAGATTGACAAAATTGCAAAAACCCAAAGTTTCTTATTTTTTAGAAAATTGAATCCATACTTTTCATAAATAAGATAAATCATCGGAAGAAGAAAAAATATCGCAAAGGGTTTAAGTAGAATAGATGTGGCTGTAAAAATAAGCGAAATCATAAATCGTAAATCATAAATCGTAAATCTTTTTCCTTCAAGCCACTTGTCAAAAAAATATATAGCCCCTAAAAATGCGGCAACTGTAGATGAATCCGGCAATACTGTTCTTCCAAAGTAAATATTAAAAGGTATAAAAGTGAAAAAAAATGCACTCAGAAGACCTACAAAACCATTAAGATGCTTCTTGACAATAAGATACAAAAAAATGGAAGACAAAAGCGATGAGAAAATCGTTACAAGTCTTCCCCACTGTTCGATAGTCAGTTTTCCTATGAATTTAAATAATGACGCTTGGAAAATATTATAAATGGGAAACTCTACAAACCTATAACCTTGCGGATTTTCATGGACTCCCGATGGAACATTTGAGAGATCATTAAACCTAGGATGAAGAACGTCAAACCCATCTTTTACAAAAAATTTTGAGACCGAAGAAGTATCGACTTGCCTCCATGCATGCCAATCTGCGATAGGACTTTGGAATTTATAAAGCCTTACCAAAAATCCAAAAAGAAGTATTACAAAAAGAATAACAATTTCTTTCTTAATTTTCATTTATTTACAGAAAATTTTTTAGGACGAAATACGGGCTCTAGACTGCCGTCGTCGTTAAACTTAAATATCGGATTTAGGGCAGATGTTCCTCCCTGATCTAAAGCTTCCTTAATACTTGAGTGTATGTAAACCTTTAAATTTCTATTTTCAAAAGCAAACCAAAGAGCATCCCGAAGGCCAACAGGGAATACCCATGCCTCTCCATATCTGATTGGTACATTTACAAAGTGAAGTTCTACAGCCTCCTTTGACCAATAATCAGAATATAGAGCATCAATTGATATAATAAATCTTCTGGTTTTCTCCCCGGCCCCATTCCAATCAAGATGAATCTGCTGAACCTGAATTATATGCAAAAGAAAAAAAACTGCAATTAATGTTGTGATAGCGACAAGACCAATGTCTTTTCCATAACTTAGTAAATATACATATAATTTTTTTATAAAAAATACAAAAACTATGATTAATCCCAAGGATGCAAGATAACTATATCTTGAGGTAATGTTTCCAAGTCCCAAAAATGGAATCAGGGATATTGCAAAGAATAAAAATCCAAAAAGAATAATTCTTCTTTCTTCTTTTTCAAAGCTTTTAAAAATCTTAACAGCAAAAACGGTCATAAAAACCACTGCAATAGTCAAGAGCAAGGCAATCAAAATATTACCTTTTAGGAAATTGCGAAGTACTTCATAGAAAGACAACGATATGGGACCAAAAACCGTAATAAAAATGTAACCCAGAATGTTACCTACTATGTTAAATGGAAACTTTAGTAGGTTATAGCTGTAATCACCCGAAAACCAATGGCTTTGAGCACTATAACGGGCAACCAAATAAATCCCTACAGGAACGAATAAAAATAGGTAATGAAATTTACTGAATAACTTGCGAAGCGATACTGACTCATCTTTTGTATATTTATATAAAATAAGAAGAAGGGGAATGATTACGCCCTGTTCGTGAAAGAGTAAGCCAAGCGTTAAAGTTATCAAAGATAAAAAGTAGTAATGAATTTTTTTCTTTTCTTCCCAGAGAATAAAAAAGAGAAGACTTGAAAGCGCAAATACAGCGGTAAAAAGAAATCCTGTTGAGGAAATCCAAAAAACAGCTTCAGAGTATCCGCTTATCAGAAGAAATAAAAAGGCAGCTAAAACAGCAAGAAGGTGACTCCGTAAAATTTTCCGGGCCACCAAAAAGAAGAGCCCCGCGACAATAAAATGAAGTAAAATCGATACGGCATGATAAACTATCTGGTTAAACCAAAATATCGAGTACATCATTAAAAAATATATCTTTGTCCCGGGTCTATAGAAAAATCCGTTAGCCTCCGTAAAATAACGAACAATTGTTGCAAAGGGAGAGCAGCTGTTATTAACAGATCCTGAACAATCTGCTACCCATCTAAGCCAAGTAAAGTCGTCTCCGATAAAAAAATCGTTAAGCATTGGTGAAAATATAAAAACAGCTGCTATAAAAAGATAGAGAATTACAGCATATGTGGATGTTGCTGCTTTTTTAAGTTCGGAATAAAGTTCAATTTTTTCGCTCTGGTATAAGACGAGAATTCCAAGAACTACTCCTGTTAAGATCCATAAAAGAAAAGCAATCTTTGATGCTTCAAATACATCAATAAGAGTCGCGTTAAGAGCAATTCCTATAACACCTGCCACAAATCCTAAGATAAAACTTTTTGCAACTTTTGAGTCAACATTTGGCAATACCCTCTTTATGTAAATCCCCAAGGCTAAAAATATAGCGAAAAAGGAAGCAGTACCAAGAACTCCTGTTTCACCTAGCATCCGGAAATAATTGTTATCAACAGCAAGACTTACCGAACCATAACCCGAACCTAATAAAATATTTCTTTTGAAAGCCTCCTGAGCGCGTGGCCATTCACCCTGGAATCTGGTTGTGAATGAAAGATCGTATGCCGAAGCTTTTTTGATTATAAAGTCTCCGTGAAAGATAAAAACCCCCGCAGACGTGCTAGATTTCAAATCCGCAGAAGCCTCGTAAAAGAAATATCTTAATTTCTTTGTAATAGGAGATAGAGGAAGGTTTATATATCCTGTTCCCTGCGGCAAATTTTCCCCTGTCGATAGGTTGGGTGCAACAACAAGAGGCACTTCCTGCGGAAGATCACTCAAAGATAATAATGAAGATGGAGAAGCCTTTTGAATTTCTTCTTTCGGTGTTAAAGAAGTATCAAGCTGTGCATTATCTGAAACTTTCTTTTGTATGATAATTTTATTCTCAAATTTTCGGGACGGGATAAATTTAACATTTCCTATTGGTTCCCCTGTTTTTGCATCAACCAAAACATTAACCTCTTTAATCGTGTCCCCAAAACGTGAGAGCAATGCAGGCTGAAGACTCACAAAAAGAAACATAAGTATTCCTATGGGGGGAAGGAGGAAAATAACAAGTTTTTTATTCTGGAAAAAAAGAACTATAAAAAGAGCTATTAATAAAACAAAAAAGGACACTCTGGACACTGTTGTAAAAAGAAGTCCAAACCCTAAAACAACTGCAGCTAATATAAAAATTTTTACCAGCCAGTTTCTAAATCCAAAAACAAGACTTACTAAAATAGGAATAATTAAAACAAGATAAGCAGCCAGATCATAATGTCCGGCAAATGTCGAAGGAACTCTGGATAGCTGCGAGAGCCTTATCGGAATTCCTTTTGCAAACTCCTCATTCATTGTAAGATAGGCTGGAAAACCTAAGTATTTTTGTCCGATTCCATACCCTACAACAAGAAGAAGCGTAAAGACTAAAATACCGATAATTACATTGAGAAATTTTTTCTCTCTCATTGCACAGTAAGCTACAAAAAACAGGCTTATGTACTCCACATGACGCAGGAAGCTTAAGAATGCTACGTTGGGAAAAACATTAGAGGTTTGCGGAAAAATCAAAAGAACTCCATGGATGGTGGCTAAAGCGCCAATTAGCCAATAGATCATAATAGGCAAAGTAAGAGGTGTTTTGATACTCACCCTTTTTTTAAAAAAAAGAAACAGCCATAAGACAAGAACAAATAGGACCACGAAATCTTCGACTCTAATATAAACCCATGTATTTTTTACATCTAAAAGGGGTAACTTGGGGTACAGAGGAATAAACATCAATAGAACCAAGGTAGACAAAAATAAGATATTTTTCCATCCCCACAAGAATAATTTTTTCATGTTTTTAGAGCTTGCGAATAAGTATCGATTAAATATTTATTATTTATTATTCTTCCAGTCATTACAAGAAGACATGCTTTAAGTATAAGCATTGATTTTACCATAAAGTAGGAGGGAAGAGTCCCGTGTTTCTTCTGAAAATATAAAAGACCCTTAAAAATATTTTTTATTGCAAACCCCCTATTTGAACTGCCGTGACTCTTGTGAAAGATGCTAATCCTAGGGTCAAACATTACCCTATAGCCTTCTTTTTTTACTCTGAAGCAGAATTCCATATCCTCTATATACATAAATAAATTTTCATCAAATCCCGAAAGCTTTTCAAATAAATCTTTTTTAACTATCATAAATCCTCCGCTAACAAAATCTACTTCTTTTAAAGTCTTTGGGGAATTTCTCACCCCAAGAAGTTCATCAAGTCCCAAAGACATCAAAAAGACTTCGAAGATTTTTAAAAATCGGCCTGCAGATTTTTCATTGTTTCCGTTTTTATTTATTATTCTTCCTCCAATAACCCCAAGTTTCCTATCTTTCTCAAACATCTCAATAACATCAAAAATGTCTCCTCTCCTAAACTCTGTATCAGGATTAATTATGACTATATATTCAGAAAGAGCTTTCGATACCCCTAAGTTTACACCCTTTGAAAAACCGACATTATCTTTATTTTCTATTAATTTGACATTTACAAATTTTTTTACCAAAACAACCGTTTGATCTTCTGAATTATTATCTACAACAATTATCTCTATTTTATTTTTTTGTATATCCTCTTTAAAAAATGTGGAAAGACTATTAATTAATTTCTCTATATAGATCTCGGAATTATAGGTGAGGATAACAAAAGAAATTTTTGGCATAACTATCGAAACCATGCAGCTCTTCCAAGTCTATAATGAATATTTCTTGTTCTCTCCTTAATTAGCTTTGCAGGAACTCCTCCAACAATTGTAAATTCTTCAACATTTTTCGTAACAACAGCGCCAGCTCCAACAACTGCCCCTTTTTTTATCCTAATACCAGGGAGAATGATTGCCCGAGGTCCTATAAAAACATAATCTTCTATAAAAACTGGATAGGATATTGCGTGAAAGTCTGGACTTTGGACATCGTGTTCTGCGTTATAAATCATAACCTCTGATGCTATATCTACATGATCTCCTATAACAAGCTTGTCTCTGCCGTCTAAAACTGCGCCTTCTCCAATTATAGTATCCTGCCCTATTACGATATTTTTGGGGTCATAAAAGCATGCGCCCGTATGAATTGTTGAACCCTTGCCTATCTTTATACCTGAAATTCTATAGAAAAATCTTCTTATGTGATGGGATGGAATAAATCCGACAATCTTTAAAATAAAATTCACAAATTCTGTCAGCATTGCATAAAGTCTTCCAATTATTTTTCTTATCATGATTTACCTCCGAGTTCCTGAAGTACTTTAAGCGTCTCTCTTGCGGTTTTTTCCCAAGAAAATTTCTTAATCTGCTGGTGTCCTTTTTTAATCATTTCTTCTCTTAATTCTTCTGAAGAAATTACTTTCTCGATCTTTTCCACAATATCCTCGACACTCTCCGGATCAAAATACAAAGCCGCATCTCCCCCGGCTTCGGGAAGAGAAGAAGCATTGCTTGTTATAACCGGACAGCCGTATCTCATGGCCTCCAAAACCGGCAATCCGAAGCCCTCATAAAGACTTGGGAGAACAAAACAAAGCGCATTCTGATAAAAAACCGGCAATTCCTCATCTGTAACATTTTCCAGAAACAGAACTTTATCTTCTACTCTATACTTTTTAGGAGCTTCCAAAATTGCCTCATACATCCAGCCCCTTTTACCTATTACAATCAGTTGTAAATCTTTCTTTTTAAGAAGGCAAAACGCTTCTATTAATCTTTCAAGATTCTTCCGAGGCTGAAGAGTCCCGACGAACAATATAAATTCCTTGTCTATGCCGAACTTTTTTTTCAAATCGCCCATACTTAATGCTTGATACTTAATACCTACCTTGCCGGCAGGCAGGCTTGATACTTGTTTGATCCCCGGATATACTACCGCCACTTTCTTCTCCGAAACCCCGTACTCTTTGATTATATCATTCTTGCTCGACTTACTTATCGTGATTATCTTTTTTGCCTTGCCTATTGAGAATTTACCCCAAAGCTTTAACTGATATAGATCTTTTTTTTTAAATAAACTGGGGAAATGAAGATATGACACATCAAGAATTGATATTACAGAGGGACAAGGGGTATAAAGAGGAAGATAATGTGTTGGGGAGAAAAAAACATCAAGTTTTTCTTTTTTTAAAAAAAGCATCTTAGAAAGCGACATCAGGGTCCAAAGGGTCCGACCCTTAATAACTTCATAATGCCAATTTTTTGTCTCTTTGGGAAGATCAAGTGTCGGACTTTTCGGAAGATAAATGACATATTCGTTTTTTTTGTCTATCTTATGAAAGCCTAAAAGAAGCTCAAAACAGTATTGTCCGCTACCAACTCTATTTGGCAAACCATTTTTGTTGTAGCCAAATCTAGGCACAACTGCCTCGTATCCATTTATTCCAATAACCATAGTATTAAGTATAAAGAGTTAAGTATTAAGTATAACTTTTTGAATTTTTGATAAACCCATTATCTAATATCTAAGACACTAAGACACCCCGGGGGTGGATTTAGCTTGACACCCCAGGATATAAGACTTTTATTTTGTTGGGATCCAAGCCCAAAATGTCCACGGCATCTTTCTTTGTTGATTTGGAAATACAAAAAATCAAATCGGACTCTTTTTTTATCCATCCTAACTTTTGCCTCTGCGTCTGAATAATTTTTTTGTCCGTTTCTTGAGGATATTTGTAAATTATCAAATCGTACAAAATTGTAGCTTTTTTCGCCTTCTTTGTAGGGGGCTCTGTCCAATCAGATGTAATAAATATATCCACATCTCCAATAAACCACTCAATTGGAAAAACATGTAACTTATTCCAAAGAAAATCAAGAAGCGCTGGGGGAAGTTTGAATGTCTTTATTGTTACATTAGAATTTGATTGAAAATTGAAAATTGAAAATTGAAAATTTTTTCTCAAACTTGAGAAGAAAAGCACATATTCGTTATCTTTATCAATCTTAATTAAGGTTTGGACTAAGTTCTTAAGGTAATCACTTACTCCAGTTTTCTCATAAGCGATTTGACTAACGTCAACCCCAATCTTCATAATTTCAATTGTACTATATCTATTTAAAATTGTACCGATTGAGTATTCCAATTACTGTCCCATCTTTCCCCAAATAACCCAAAATCAATCCCTTTGCACTGAAAGAAGATTTTTTGAACTTCCCAAAATTTTCAATGACTTTTTCTGCATCTTCTTCTTTCTTAAGTCTTGTAATTGTTACATGAGGTTGATATCTTGGTCCAATAAGTAAAGCTCCGAAATTGTTGATATCGTATTCGTCTCCCGGGGATAAATTTGTTATATCAGCAAGCTGAGATGGAATTAAACCCTCTCTCAAAGGATTTGCCAACTCAACTGTTCTTTGATGAAGATTTTGTAAAATACTATTTTTTTCACAATTCCAAAATAGAAAAGTTCCATAAGATACAGTTATGGTATCAAGTCTTACTTCGAATGATCCTTGTTCTAAAGATAGCTCTCTTACTATATTTCTCAATCTATCTATATTTTTGTCTGGGTATTGCGCTTGATACACGGTTACATGTGGAATCAAAGTATCTAACCCAAGAGTGAATCTTGAGCCTATCTCGCTTTGTATTTTTTTACTCATCGCGATTGCCTGGGTTGATATTTCATCTGGAGGAATAATCGCAATATTAAGAGTAGTTGCTCGCACTTCAATCTTTTTTTTATTATTTTTCCCCATTTTTCCTTATGTTAAATAGCTGGAAAAGGATTGTCAGGAGAAAAAAGGCGGCGGCGTACCAAGTGAAACGCTCTGCTGTAAAAAAAATCCAAAAAGAAAAAAGCGGGATGGCTAAAATCAGCGAAATAATTCCTGCTCCTGCTGCTAATTTTGAATCTCTTTTAATTAGCAGGAGAAGGAGGATAATAAAAAAAATAATATCTTGTGGTTTCATTTATCTTTATCGCTTTTGTATTTCAGAATAATTTCCTCATTGTCATTTTCATTTGATTTACTTATAAAAAGATCTGCAAGAAGGCCGGTAAAAAGAACCTGTAGTCCGCTTATTACAAGAAGCATTCCGAGAAACAAAAGAGGGCGTCTTCCAATAGAATAGCCTTCAATCCGCAGAAGCGTAAGATAAGCAAGTATTCCTACTCCTATCAAAAATATTAACCCTCCTACGAGAGCAAAAAAATGAAGAGGTCTTTTGCTGTATCTTGAAAGAAATAACATTGTAAACATGTCCGGAATTTCGGTAAACACTTTTGCAAAACCATACTTTGATTTACCAAACTTTCTTTTATCATGAACCACAGGCACCTCTGCGACGGAAAATCCTTCCTGATAAAGAATAAGAGGAATAAATCGGTGCGCCCCTCCGTATAAATTTAGTGACCTTGCAGCTTCTGCTCTATAAAGCTTTAGCCCGCAGTTTAGGTCATTTACCTTTAAACCCCAAAAGAAACTTGATACGAAGTTAAAGATTTTCGATGATATATTCTTAGCGAAGGAGTCTTTTCTATTTTTTCTCCATCCCGAAACTAAATCCCAGCCTTCTTTAGATCTACTGATTAACTTTTGTATTTGATCGGGTCTATCCTGAAGATCAGCATCTATGGTCAGAATATATTCGCCTATGGCTTTTGTAAACCCAAGCGTTAGAGCTTCTGCTTTTCCCCTGTGCTTTCGAAAAGAGAAAATTCTGATGTTTTTATTCTCTTCCTCAAACTTTTTCAAAATACTAAGTGATCCATCGGTTGACCCATCATCAACAAAGATAGCTTCAAAATCAACTTTGAGTTTTGATACCTGCAGGATAAGCTCTTTGTAAAAAACACCTAAGCTTTCTTCTTCATTAAATACGGGAACAACAATACAAAGCATACGCTCAATTTTACCATTTCTTAAAGCTAAAGCCAAGCAATTAATATTTTTTAGCATAATATTTTAGACAATTAAGCTTAAAAAGAGTACAATTAGAACACTATGTATAATTGGAGTACCGATACGAAAGAGCTTAAAAAATACCCTGAAAAATATTCGATATGGAAACTTGAACAGCTTATAAATTACGGGTTAAACGGTGAAAAATTAAATACCAGAAAGGTTAAAAAATATTGGGATAAAATTAGGATTGATCCTAAGAAACGTGCCCTACTCTCATTTTTATTATGGCCAAAACAATATTAACAAAAAGACAACAACAACTTCTTACCCTTTTATCTCAAGATAAATATATCAAAGAACATTTTTATCTTTCCGGTGGCACTGCCCTTGCGCAGTATTATTTACAGCATCGTTTATCAGAGGATTTAGATTTTTTCTCACTTCTTGAAGTAAATCCAAAGACAGTTCAGATTATTTTCAAAAAGATTAAAGAGAAAATACATTTTGAAAAAGTAACCTTTGAGATCTCCTTTAATAGAAATCTGTTTTTCTTGCATTTTCCTGATGAAATCTTAAAAACCGAATTTACGTATTATCCCTTTGAACAAATAGAACAGCCAAAGAAAATGGGTTTACTCAAGATAGATAGCCTTATGGATATTGCTGTGAATAAAGCAGATACGATTTTAACCCATCCCCGAACACGCGATTTTATTGATCTCTATCTCATACTGCAAAAAGAACAATGGTTATTTGCAGACATGGTCAAACAAGCTCGGGTAAAATTTGATACCGCTGTTGATGCACTACATATTGCTCAACAACTCTTAACAGTATCGGAATTAAAAGATTATCCCCGTATGCTCATTGCATTTGATTTTGAGAAATGCGAGGATTTTTGGATTAAAGAAGCACAAAAATTAAAAAAATACATACTTAAGTAGATTTAAAATACTCCAACAGCTTCTTCTTCATTAAATACAGAAACAACAATACTCAGCATACGCTCAATTTTACCATTTTCTAAGTTTAAAGCCAATTAAAACAACCAAAACTGTTCCAAGCGTTATTCCGCTTATTACAAGACCGATATTTACCCAATCCTGAGGAGTATAATAAACCGTAAGCAAATAATCTCCGTTCTTGGGAAGAATAAAGCTGTTAAACCGTCCGTTGAATTCTGAACTCTGAATTCTAAAATCTGAATTGAAGGCAATCCAGTACTTGTCAAAGCTCTCCGAAAAAACCAAAATATCGCCCTTCTTTACATTTTTCACAGTTACTTCATGTTTAGTTGGGTTTATAAATCTATAATTTATTTTGATATTATTTGAAGTACTCCAAAAATGATCTTTTGGATTTGAAATCTCAAAAACCTTAATCTTTCCAAAACCATCAATTTCCTTCAACCATTTGATTTTTCTTATATCACCTACTGTCCTTTCATATAAAGTATTATTATACTTCCTATCCTCTAAGAATATTTCCCCCTCGCTGTCGTATGGAATAATTACATACTTCACAGATGATTCTTGCAATATCCCTTCCATTTCTGTCATTCTTAAATTCTTAAAAATTTGAGAATAGTTAGTTTCTTTCATGAAATCCTGTGCTGGAATCACAGGATGATCTGAGGAATAAAAACCAAATCTCTGGGTTTTAGGAATCCAAAATGTTCTGTAAAAAAATTCATCTTGGGAAATATACTTTTCCAAACTTATGTATTCTTTAGGGATCGCCTTTGATTTAAATGTTCCCGTTAATTGCCCAAGTAATGCTGGTCTAATCAAAAACATTAAGTATAAAGTAACTAGTATTAAGAATATATTAGGAATAAACTTTTGAATTTTGAATTGTACTTTTGAATTTTGAATTTTGAACTTTGAACTTAGGAAGCCGTAAATTTTCCATATCGAAAAAGGAATAAGAATGGAATAGCTTATGGCGACCAGGGTGTACCACTTTGTCGGGTCCCTAAACATTATAAAACCGGGAATATGACTAAACATCCAAAGATATATTCCACCAAACGGCTCATTTGCCCCTTTTGCTAAAAATGCCCCAATTAAACCAAGTATTGCAAAAAACAATACGTAGCTCTTGGTTCTTTGGTCTTTAGTTTTAGAGACGAAGAAAAGACTACTAAAAGCTAAAATCGGGAGAATTAAAAATTCGGGTTTCATAAAACCTACTTTCCCAAATATATTTTCCGGCCAATTAGGATGCAAAAGAGAAATTGCATTTTCAAACTTCGCAAAACTAAAAAACTTGACAGCATCTACGGAAGTATAAACTGCTCCAAATGATTGCGCAGGATTTTGATGAAAAACTAATAATGGCAATATCCAAAATGCGTGTAAAAGGCCGGAAACCGCAAATGGAATAATAAATATATAAGAAATATTTATAACAATTCCTTTTAAATCTTTACCTATGATTAGTTGTTTTATATTAAATAAAAAATAAATACCTAAGGCAGAAAGCGTGATGTAAGCAATTCTTAAATCAAACATTACCAAAATTCCAAATAAAAACCCAAACAATAACGAATATTTTAGCTTGATATTTTCATTTAATTTTATAAAAGAATATAAAACCAAAGGGACAATTGAATAAGCAATGGCTATACCCATCTGTCCTCCACCAACAATCATTAAAATGTAAGTGTTGAATAAGTAAATAGATGACGATAGTAATGCAAATTTGCCTGAAAATAATTTTTTAAATAAACAATAAGACGAAAATACAGAAATCATCAAAAATGGCCAAAACCAAACAAATTTTTCTATTAAAACCCATGGTATGTTAAAAAAGTTACTAAGTATATTTGCCGTAGATGAAAAGTAAGTTGAAAGACCTAAGAAAAATGCAATATTTCCTCCTAGTCCAGTTACAAAACCTGTCCAGCTCCAAATGTAAGGAAAAATAGTAAAACTTTTTAAAGTTTGTGGAAAATTAAAACTCCAATCTCCAGAAGAAAGAGGATTTAATAAAAACCAAGTTTTAAATACATATAAAATAAGTAGCAAAAATAATATATCAACTAAATTTTTCCTCATTTTTTATTTCTTAAATCTCTAAAATATTGAAATAAAATTACTGAGAAATTCGTCAAAAGTAAAAAGTATATATAATTTCCTACTATTTCAGTACTTGAACCCTGAAAAAATAAGGAAACGATTAAGGAAAAAATAATAAATACAAGAATGGTAAATGAAACGATTTCTACTGTAAATTCAAACATAGTTATAAAAAATATTAAGAAAAGAAAATAGATAAATTGCGGACTTAATAAAATATTAAAATACGGTAAAGTGGAAAGCAAAATTAATAAAGTAAGGACAAGAAATATTGCAAAACGAAAGTTATTTGAAGTGATAAGTTTTTTATTCATTTCTTCTCCTCAACCTTAAAAACATGTAAATGAAAGTAACTAAGGTTACTGCGCTAACACCCAAGCCAACATAGAAATACTTTTGAGGTTCGAATATAACAAGTAAATCATAATTTCCTTTTTCTTCTATTAACCACCCGTTTGAATATCCATTCATTTTAAAATGATTCTCCTCGTTTATTGATTTCTTAAGAAAAGTCTTCCAAGACTTAGTAAAATCATTAGTATCTTTTTCAAGTTTGTATACTTTCCATCCCCTATCAAAGCTTTCTCCAAAGCTAAGAAAGAATGAATTATCTGCATTAATTACATTAATTGCATATTCAGTTTGATTAATTTTCCTAAATTTTAGTTCGGGTAATTTTATACTATTGTTAATATTTTTTGTAAAAAATACTTTAGGAATAAATGTTTTTGTTAAGCTAAAATTTCTAAAGGCTGTAACATTTTTTTCTTGACTTAGATTTTGCAAGAAGAAATCTGCATTATCAGTATTTGACGTAAATTCATGAAAATAGCTTTTCCATTCCGTATCTCTCCCTAAACTAAACTTTACTCTAGAAAAAGCATTCTTTTGAGATGAAATCGAAAGCAAAGAATTGTCTCCGTCAATAATTTTGTATTCGAAGGTTAAATTATATTTTTCAACAGGAATTATATTTTTTGTCGTAAAAATTCTTTTTTCCTGATTATTAAGAGAAAATTCTTTTTCGTCTAGCTGGTTAGGCTCTAAAAGATTCTCTATTGGTTTATAAATAAGTTCTAATTTATGTTCTCCCCGATCCAAAATGATTCCGTTGGTATTTTTAAGTTCACTTCCATCAAGAATAACTTTTTCAGGTAATTTTTCTTCGCCTAGAAATTCTATACTATATTTATCTTTATCTATAACACTAAAAAATAGTCTTTTATCATTTTGAGAAGATGATATCCAGACAGTTTTTCCAATATTCAAAATATTTTTATTTATGAACGAAATTAGAGATTCATAAGATTTCTCAGAAAAGTCACTTCTGAAATGAAGCCTATCTAAAAATTTTCTTTGCGCATGCAAATAGCCAAGCAATCTCATAAGATAATTATTTTTTTCTATCTCTGAAAGTTTATTTGTTTCTAAAAATGCGTCTTCTATAATAGATTTATAATTATTTATTGTACTTTCTACATAAGGGAATTTAGAAGCTTGGTTAAAGCCTTCCTTAAAAACAATTCCAAAAATTTCGGCTATTCTTTTATTTGAGAAAGAGAGATCAGCATCAATTCGTTGTGCCGGGTAATTTGCGTATTTATCGGTCAATAAATTTTCTTTCCAGGATACTAAAAAGTAAAATATGGAGTTAGGAAGCAATCTTGCTTCGGGCATATCTATTTTATTTTTAAATTCTTCGAATTCATTATCTTTGCATAAAATACAATTTGGCTGGATATATATTTTATCTATTACTTTTTTTAATTTTTCTTCCGGAAATACTTCGGATAATATTACTGAGGATCTAAGATCTTCTTTTTGCCCTAATAAATATCTTAAAGAATCGGATCCGGAAATTGAATAATTTACTATTTTAGGAAAATAAAATTTAGGCAAATAATTTTCCGACTTAATATTATAAACGGACCATTTACTAAAACGTTTTTCAAGTGAGATACTTTTAAAATTTTCCAGATTATTTTTTTCATGTAATAAATCTTTACTTGTCGTAATTTCATCGATATAAAGAACATCGTCTCTCCATAAAATTTTATTTATACCCGCTAGGCCTGTAAGTTTTAAAAATTCATTTTCGTTTTTTTTATCTATTGCGTCATAAATATTGGAAATTATTTCGGGTGAATAATTATCATTAGCAACTATTGATCTATCCATAGATAATCTAGGCAGAATATCCAAACTAAAGAATCCCCAATCATAACCATCCGCACGAAAATCCGGATAAAGTTTAGGTAAGATTAAAATCCTTGATTCTTCCGAAATGTTTTTGTTTACATAAGCAGATGCATCCCTTACATAACCTGGAATATTAACTTTCGTAGTAAAGGGTTTATTAAACTCAAAGAAATTAGCAGTAAAATATGGAAAATGATAAAAAATTATAAATATAACTGCAAAAATTCCTACAAAATTATAAATGTATTTTCTCTTCACGTAATTCAACAATAACAAATTTAGTAAATGTCCTGTTAAAAAAATGAATGAAAACCAATAAGCAGGCCCAAATTTGTAAAAAGCAGACCTGAATACGGCAAATCCCGGCAGATGTTCAATCAAAAAAACATACAGAAAGCCCAATGGAGGATGAGAACCTGCAGAAAAAACTATTCCCACCAAAAATAATATAAATATTAAATAAAATAGCTGATCGTTTCTATTTTTGGCATTAATTCTTTTATATAAAAATAAACCCAATAAAATTGTTGATATTGGAATAAAACTTAAAACAATGAGTAGAGGATTGTTTATAAAATAGTTTGCATACGGGTGATTAATGTTGTTATACCAATCCGGAATTCCTTGCAATCTAAAAAGATTTATAAAACTTGCATATTGGTTAACTACAGATTCCCACCCAAGTATTCCGGAAATTCCACCTGCAGAAGATAAAGATGAATAATATTTATTTACTATTAAATAGATTTGAGGTAAGATCAAATAAGCATTTATTAAAAATATTGCTGTTGCTAAACCAACTAATATCTTTATGGAATAAATTACTTCCCTCACTCCATCTCTTAAATAATTGACAAATGTTAAATATATGAACGTAATAAAATAGACTAAAATTATTGATCCGTATAAATTAGGGCTTCCTCCAAGGTTTAAAAAGAAAAAAATAAGAGAAAATAGAATTGCTCCTTTGACTAAATTAATTTCTTTATTTAACAATTTATAAATTATTAATAATCCTAATGGCAATGCAGCAAAAAGAGAAAATTTTGCCCGTTCTGCAATAAACCAACCCTGCAAGAGGAAAAAATTATACATATAGAATACGCTTGAGAAAAGTCTAAAAATCCAGAATTCTTTCTTTGGAAAAAAATTATTAATAAAAACATACATCGATATTCCAATTACAAAAAACCACAAAATGAAACTTATTTTTTCTCCTGTAGCTAATGAGTTGAATAACCAACTCAGAAACGTCTCAGGGGCTTGAGTTATCAGGAAACCTTTAAGTATTGTCCAATCAACCCCAAAATTGCTAGTAGAAGACCATGAATAAAAGAGATTTCGAAAGTGATCCAGATAATTTAATCTAAATCCGGTATCGTGGCCTAAAATAATTTGATTATCTTTAAGCCAGATTAAAGGTGTTAAGCTTAACACAAAAATTATAAATATTTCCCAATAATTTTTAAGCTTGTTGATCATTTAGGAATTGCGCTAATTGTTGCGAGTCTTAATCTAACCTCATCCGATATATTAAATACCTCTTTTGAATTAGAATCGAAGAAGAATCCGTGAACAATACTTCTTGATAATTTATTTTTTGTCATTTCTTTTGCCATTTTATCCATATCTTGGAAATACCCAAATCCTTTATCATCAATTTTTTTGTACCCCTCGTCTCCTAAGACCCACAAAAAGTTTTCCGACAAAAAGTTTTGAGGAATATTACCTGAATCATAGTACCAAACTTCAAGAGTATACCCTAAACCATTTGCAAAGGGATTCGTTATTATATCTCCGAGGTACGTCTTATTACTTGTAACATAAAAAATGGAATCTTTTTCCGGTTTTGGGTAAATATCTTTAATGCCATAGAGGAGTGCTTTCCTTTCGTTACCAAGATTTACATTATAGGAAATATCCTTTCTTATAAAACTTGAGTGATGGAATAAAAACAGCGTAACAAAAAATAATGTCGCCCACTTTGCATACGTATTAATATTGGCAAAAAAGTAAACTATGTATCCAAATAAAATACCTGCGGGAATTACGCTAACATAGAAATAGCGACCAGAAAAATAAGAACTGTCTCTGTCAAAAATAACATAAGGCAAAAAGCTTAAGAAGAAAAAGAGAAGAGAAAAAAGTATATTTCTACTTATGACTATATCTCTACATTTGTACGTTATGAGACCAAGTAGCCCCAATATTGCTACCGATCCCACAATTGATACCATATCTGTAACAATACTTTCAGCCACTAAACCACTAACGGGAGAGGTGATAAGAAATTTATACTGCATTTTTGTGATAGCGGGCATAATTGGGTACAGGTCGAGAGGCGGAACAAAAATTTGAAAAAGTGAAGTTAACGGATAAAGAATTGTATGTAAAATAACAGTTTGCGCAAAATTATTGTCAGCACCACTTGCAATACCTGCGATTTTTTCGGTTCGGAAAAAAAGTTCGCTAAATTTAAAGACTAACATTAAAAAACCAAAAATAAAAAGCGGTAAATTGACAATAAACGCATCTTTTACATTTTTTTTATTTATAGGTTTATTTTTATAAATAAAAGCCATCAGGGGTAATAGAATAAAAATAAAAATACCAATCCCCTTAAAATAAAACGACAAAATAGCAGAAAGAAAACTTACTGCGAGATATTTTTTATCTGCTTTCTCAAGATATTTTAAATACGTTATTATTGCAAGCAAAATTAGAGTAGCCGCAGGTAGCGTACCAATAGCCGAGGCCCAAGTTACTGCCTGATGAGAAACACTATTTGTAATCAAAAATACTGAAGCAGTAAATGCAACAAGCCTTTTTTTTGTAATTTTATCTACGAGATAGAAAGTCAAAGTTGCATTTATAATGTGGAAAAGAATTGCGAAAATTGCTATAGGCACAACTGTAAATTTATAAAACCCAAGAAAAATTAAGTATATAAGTCCACTAAGCGGCCGTGTTTCTCCAAAAAGAAGCTGCAAGGGACTGGCATTTGCAAAAATTCCAATGCCGTCTGCAAGATTATGACCTAATGTCTGCCACTCATCTTGCTGGTAAAATGTATTTGGAAGATCTAAAAAAATAAGAATTGTAATAAGTGACAGCAATATAATCGGAAAGAATTTATTTTTGATAATTTGCTTCATAATGCATCTCTACTTGGATTATATCAAGAGCTAACTTGAAATAAAAGAATAAATTAGCTATCATCCAGAAGAGCTACTGCAGTTTTACAAGTGTAGTAAATCGGATATAATGAGGAGTAACTGTGGGAAAAGTTATAAATTATCTCAGATTATCGCCTCTTTACGAAATTCTTTTTCTTCTTGTGCAAAAATACGAATTCTACAGATGGACTAAAAGAGGAAAAACTCTTCAACCTCCACATTTTATAAAACGATCATTGGTACGCTCCTATTCCCTCGTTTATTCATGCGACATATTGGTCGAAACTGGCACGTATTTTGGGTCTATGGTGAATGCAGTAAAAGACAGTTTTAAGAACATTTATACTATAGAGCTCGATGAAAAATTGTATAAGCGTGCAAAAAAGAAATTTGCCAAATACAAGCATATTCGTGTTTTGCAAGGAGATAGCGGTAAAGTATTAAAAGATATCCTTACCAAGTTAAATGAACAAGCATTATTTTGGCTTGATGCGCATTATTCTGGAGGAATTACGGCAGGAGAAAAGCATTCTCCAATAGAAAGAGAGCTAAATAAAATTTTGAGCCACCGCATAAAAAACCATATTATTCTTATCGACGACGCTCTTAATTTTACAGGAGGAGACTACCCGACTATGAAAGAGCTTGAATCGTTGGTGAAGAAACTCCGATCAGAGGCCACTATTTTGGTAAAATATAACGTTATTATTATAGTCTAGTGTCGAAACTAATCGGAAAACAAATTTTTTTCATACCAGTTAATTGTTTCTGCTAATCCATTTTCGAATTTGGTTTTAGCTTTGAAACCAAATTCGATATTCGCTTTTGATGTATCGAGTTTTCTTCTAGGCTGGCCATCGGGATTTGTCCTATCAAATACAATTTTACCGCGGAATTTAACAATCTTAGAAATAAGTTTACTTAGGTTTTTTATGGAAATTTCGAAAGAGGCTCCTAGATTAATTGGATCTGGCTTATTGTATTTTTCTGTTGCAAGTAGAATTCCCTCTGATGCATCTTCAACGTATAGGAATTCTCTTGTTGGTTTACCGGTTCCCCACACAACTACCTCCGATTTATTTTTGTTTCTCGCTTCAATAAACTTCTTTATGAGCCCAGGAATTACGTGTGATTTGTCCAGGTTGAAACTGTCACCTGGTCCGTAGAGATTTACGGGAAGAAGATAGATTGCATTAAATCCATACTGTCTTCGGTACGCTTGGGCCTGGACGAGTAACATTTTCTTTGCAAGTCCATATGCGGCATTCGTTTCTTCTGGATATCCACTCCATAAATTTTCTTCCTTAAAAGGGATGGGAGAAAATTTTGGATATGCGCATATTGTTCCAACTGCTACAAATTTTTCAAGCCCTGCTTTCCTAGATTCTTCCATGAGGTGTAATCCCATCGAAAGGTTATCATAAAATAGTGTGCCGGGATTTTTTAGATTGTAGCCTATTCCACCAACATTTCCAGCGAGGTGGATTACAACATCTACGCCAACTACAACTTTACGGCAAACTTCTTTTTTGCGAAGATCAAACTCGGAGGATCTCGGAATAAAAATATTTTCTCTTTTAACTTTTCTTTTTTTAACTAAATTTTCAACTACACGACTTCCTAGAAACCCTGCTCCGCCAGTGACTAAAATTTTTTTATTTTTCCAAAATCTAGACATAATCTGTTAAACCCGTTTGCTGTATGACAAGTTGGCTAAAATTATAACACCGACAGGCTTGAAATGGAAGAAGAAATTAGCTATGATCAGCACAGTGAAGCTTCAAAGAAATTCAAATATTCTCATTCTTTCGCATTTTTACAAGAGGACTTTGGCTGGCGGAGGGCCACCCCAAGATATAAGAGACTTTTTCAAGCTAAAAGTAGATAATATTTATTATATAGAACACCCTTTTCCATATTCTGATGATCATCGATCGTCTTTATCTATCTATAAGAACGGAAAATTGGAAAAACAATTCTTCGCGTTTCGAGTATTCGGACCCCAAGTATTTTTATATCCCTTAGATGTTATCATTACTTTATACTTTTTTATCAGAATTAAAAAAAAGTTTGATCTGTGTGTTGCGCTAGACAATTTAAACACCCTTTCTGTTTTACCGTTTAAGAAAGCTGGGCTAATTCAGAAACTTGTTTTCTATACTATAGATTACACCCCTTTTAGATTTAAAAATAAAATTCTCAACTCCATCTATCATTTCATAGATAGGATAGCGTGTTACAACGCGGATGCTATTTGGGTTGTATCCCCTCGAATGATTTATGCCCGAAAAAATAATGGAGTTAATTCCAAAAAAACCGCTCCAAGCATTAGCCTTCCCATAGGAACAAATCTTGAAAACATAAAATTATTACCCAGTAACTTAATTAATCGTTACCAAATAGTATTTGTTGGGATCCTCTTGGAAAAACAAGGAATCCAACTTATTCTAGAATCACTTCCTCGAATAATTCAAAGTATTCCAAATTTAAAGTTTGTTATTATCGGGCAAGGAGAATATTATTCGGAGTTGAAAATCCAAACCAAGAAATTAAATATCGAAAAATTTGTTACTTTTAAAGGTTTCGTTAAAGATCACAAGGAAGTTGAGAAAATTCTTTGCAAATCCGCAGTAGGCCTTGCTCCTTACGTTCCCACACCTGATAATTTCACAATTTATGCTGATCCAGGAAAGGTAAAGCTCTATGTTGCATGTGGGCTTCCTGTTGTTATAACTGATGTCCCTCAGATCGCCAGTGTTATTGACTCGAAAAAGGCTGGGATGAAAGTGGATTATACCGTAGATTCAATTGCAAAAGCATTAGTTCAACTACTCTCAAACGACACGCTTTATAAAGAGTTTAGACAAAACGCGATTAAACTTTCGAAAAATTATGATATGAATACACTAATAGCTAAAGCCTTAGACAAAACAAATTAATTTAATTTATGAACTGACTTGTTCCACTCAATAGTTCTTTTCAATCCTTCCTCTATATCAACCTCAGGTTTATATCCAAAAGCTTTCTTTAATTTGGAGATATCCGGCATAACTCTATTTGGAGCTCCCTTAATAAACTTAACGTCTTTTATCAAAACTTTAACAGGCTCTTTAATATTGCAAATTTTATGAACTAGTTCGGCAAGATCTTTAATACTAATTTCTTCCAAATCGGAGGCAATGTTAAAAGCTTCGCCATTTTTTTGAGACAGAAGTAGATTAAAAAAGGCTATGGTTGCATCCGAAATATAACAGTATGATCTTGTATCTAAGCCCTGACTTAACATTTCAATTGGCTTTCCTTCTAAGCCGCTCCTTATAAAATCTGCCATTACCCGTCTGTCTGATATCCCCAAACCTGGACCATAAACAATAAATGGACGTGCAATTTTTACAGGTGTTTTGTATTTCTCAAAATATATACTACAAAGGGTTTCTGCCAATCTCTTTGAAGAGGTATAACAAGCACGAGGACCAAAAACTGAAACATTTCCATTGTATGATTCGGGAGTGGGTATGTCTTCAGGAGAAGGATTTCCGTAAATTTCGCCACTGCTCATATACAAGATGCTTTTCACTTTATTTTTTCGAGAATATTCCAAAATCCACCTTATACCATTTACATTAACATCTATGGTTCCCAAAGGATCCGCAAGAAAAAAAGCAGGCGCAGACATACCAGCCGCGTGGATAATATAGTCTATTTTAAAAGAAGGTAAGTAAGGAAGAACCGCATTATGTGAAACAAATTTTATATCACGGTTACCAAGAAGATAGCCCAATCTGCTATTTCTTTCTATTTTGCTCTTTTGTAGACCCAAAATTTTGCACGGGGCGAGAAGCTTATGTTCACTATTCAAAAAAGCAATTGTTTCAACAAGATAACTACCTATCAATCCCGATGCTCCGGTAATCAGAATTGTTTTGCCCGATAATTTGTTAATATCACTCCCCAATCTTGTTACTATATTTTCAACGTCTTTTTTTATAATCGGGTTTATCATAGTTGTACAATGAACGAACTGCTTTTGCCAAATGATTTGCCGAAAGCCCGTACTCTTCGAATATTTTTAGCTTATCCGAAGAATATTCTTTACAAAAAATGTCGTTAAACCCCATTATTTTATAGAGAGCTTTGTTTTTAGGATGCTGCAACAATATGGAAGAAACTGCACTGCCTAATCCTCCGATTGTACTATGTTCCTCTATGCTAACTATAGCTTTACACTCTTCTGATAATTTCTTTACTATAGCATCATCAATCGGTTTTATCGTATGCATGTTGACAACGTAGCAATTAATATTATCTTTTTTAAGTGTTTCTGCTGCCTCTATCGCAATAGTAACCATGTCTCCTGTTGCAATGATCGCAGCGTCGATACCTTTTTTAACAATTCGAGCTTTTCCAATTTCAAACTTTCCTCTATCATAATCAAGAGAAAATGAACTCAATGTTAATCGTATATATGTTGGCCCTTGATATTTCACTGCGGCAAATACTGCCTCTTCAACTTCTTGAGGATCGGAAGGAGCAATAATAATCATGTTTGGGAGAACTCTCATGATTGCCACGTCCTCCAAAGAATGATGGGTTGAGCCCATTGTTCCATATGATACGCCGCTTCCTACTCCAACTAGCTTTACATTGGAATTGTTATAGCAAACATCAACTTTTATTTGTTCATAACAACGGGATGTTATAAAGGGAGTTATTGTATAAACGAATGGTACTTTTCCCGACATCGCAAGACCTGCGGCAACTCCTACAAGATTTGCTTCTGCTGCACCTAAATTATAGAAATTATTCGGAAAATCTTTAATATAGTGTCTTAAAAGAAACGCTCCGATATCACCTACCATACAAAGGACTTCATTGTTCTTTTTGGTCACCTTATATATAGATTTTATAAAAGCGTCTCTCATTTATCTATTTTTGCCTTAAGCCTCTTCATTCTTCCGTTCAGCTCTCCCAAGGCTTCCTTTAACTGTTGTTCATTTGGAAGCATGCTATACCACTCTTTTTTATTTTCCATAAATGAAACTCCCTCACCCTTTATTGTATTTGCAATAATTACTGTCGGTTTATTATTTTTCGCGGGGATTTTTTTGAATGCGTTAGTCAAAGCCTCGAAGCTGTGACCATTAATTTCAATAGTATTCCAGCCAAAGGCACGAAATTTATCCGAGAAAGACAATGGATCCAAAATGTCTTTTGCAAAACCGCTTATCATAAGTTTGTTGTCATCAAGTATTAATACGAGGTTGTTGAGTTTATGATGCGCTGCCACCATGGTTGCTTCCCAAATCGCTCCTTCATTACACTCTCCATCTCCAATAAGACAATATACACGAGAAGAGCTTTTATTTATTTTATTTGCCAGAGCAAAACCAACAGCTACAGAAAATCCATGCCCTAAAGATCCGGTTGAGGTTTCTATCCCCGGAATTCTTGTACTATCAGGATGGCCGCCTAGTATGCTGCCTGGAGAACAATATGATTTCAAAAAGTGCTTTGGGAAAAAACCGTAATTTGCTAAAACTACATACAAAGCAGCGCAGCCATGTCCTTTACTTAAAACAAATTTATCTCTGTTAGGATCATTCGGTTTTTTAGGATTTATTTTAAGAATTTTATTATATAAAAAAACCAATATGTCTACAATCGAAAATGAGCTTGCAATGTGTGTTCCTTTTGCCGAAACAATCATCTCAAGAATTTCTTTACGCATCTGAGCTGCTTTTAACTCCAACTCCAGTACTTCTTTTTTAATTTTTTTCATAACTTTTAAGCTCTAAGATATCTTCTAGGAAAAATCTAGCAAACTGATCTTCGAACCATGTATCTATAAATTTTTTCCTAGACAACAAATTTTCGATATTTTCAATGTATTTATTATATTTATTTTTATCGATTGAATTAAGATAAGTTAATAGCTTACCATAGTCCCTAAAATCTCTGAAATCAATGAAACAATTTTTTGGAATATATTTTTCTATGTCCGATGCGCCCCAATATATAGGAATACATTTTGCTTTAAGACAATCAAATATTTTTTCAGTTATATCTCCATTTACATCTGTTAAATTCTCAAAACATAAACAATATTTAAAATTAGATAATAAGTCGATTTTATTATCTACTTCTCCTTTGTAATTCGAGTACTTTTTGAAACCAAAGATCTTTTCGGTTAAATTATATTTTTTAGGTTTATTCCATCCTCTGCCATATATAAAAAATTTATCCGGAATTGCATGCTCGAAGAATTCCATTGACTTTATTCTTTCTGAATACAATTCTCTTCCAAAAGATTTTAATAGCTGAAATGGGAAAAAAGGCAGTGTATTCTTATTAATAATAACTAAAAATTTCTTTTCTCCGAACTTCTTGGGCTTAGTTTCAATTCCAATACTCGATTTGGGCAGTAATATTTTAAAATATTTCTTATTGTCTACTAATTCGCCGTACCAAGTGTACACTTTTGTAAAAAAAATGTGGAGTATTTTCCAATAATTAAACGGCATCGTTAACGAAGCCTCATTGCATATAAGAATATTTTTATTTCTGTTTGTGATAATTAATTTCCAAGCGGAAAAGTTCCAAGCATAAGGTAAATCAAAATAAACATATTTATATGGAGCTTTTTTTGTAGGAATATCGTAAGTATTTATGTTTATATTTCTTTCATTTAAATATTTTTTTAGAGTTAAAAAAATTAATCTCTCAATTCCCTTGTTTTTTTCAAAATCAAAGGCAACATTATGCAAGTATTGTTTACCATTGTATGGAAAAATACTTACAAATATCTCGTCTTGCATATTTTTGTTCTAAGATTTATATTACGCCATTATTTCTTAGTATGTTATACACACTAATTCTGATTTTTGCCGGAGTAAACCAAAGAGTTATAAATTGAAATAAATTATAGATTATGTCGTACAAGTTGGGCCGATAACCATATTTGGATATGGCATCAAAACGTATTTTGAATACAAGTATTTCCAAGTCTTTGATCATACTGTGGCTGCTTGACTTCTCATGCACCCTATATTTTAACAATGTCTGTCTAATACTTTTAAACTGATGCTTTCTGCCAAGTCTAAACCAAAGGTCTAAATCTTCTGTTGGCGAATATTTTGGATTGTATCCACCAACTTCTTCAAACATATCCTTCTTAAACATTACAACCGGATGAGCAAATGGACTATATTTGAATAAACAATTTTTTAATTCGCCTGATGACTCTGGATATTTTCTTAATCCTATTTTATTTCCTACCGGATCTATTATCACAATATCCGAACCGACGACTGCAATATTTTTGGAAGAATTAATTAGTTTATATTGAAGTTCCAGCCTGTTTGGTAGAGCTATATCGTCAGCATCCATTCTCGCTATTATGTTTGACGATGCCAAGCTTATTCCTTTGTTTAAGGAGCGAGCAATATTGAGAATTGTGTCATTATTAACTACTTTTATTCTTGAATCTTTTTTTGCAAATGAGCGAATTATATCCAGTGTTTTATCTGTCGAAGCGTCATTTACTATTATGAGTTCAAGTTTTTTAAAAGACTGGTTCAAAACACTTTCAATGGCGCTGTTAATATATTTCTGCACATTATGAGCTGGCATTACGACAGAAATTAGCGGTTTATTTTTCTTCATATAAATTTTTATTCTATTGATCTCTTTGTATTTATGATATTTATGTCTTTTAATTTTGTTGCATAAATACAAATTCCCCATGCTAAAATATCTTTGGATTTCGGAAACAATCGATCAAGGATCCTGATAAAAATATACCAAGGCATCGCTACAATGATAAAGGGAATCAACAATAAGAAAAAAAAGGGATTGTAATTAAAAACTATTAAAGGGGACCTGATAAATTCTAAGCTCAGCCAACTAAAATAGTTACCGTAAATATATATCTCATCTATTTTATAACCAAAGCGTGGGAGGTTGCTTTTGTAAAAATTTTCAGAAAAACCTGAATAATAAAAGTGTGGATAAAAGTGAGTTAAAGAAGCCCATGGAGCAGTAAGCAATAATTTCCCTCTTTTCTTATTTATTCTATTAATTTCCGCAAGTGCGGAGAGAGGATCGGGCAGATGTTCAAAAACTTCGGTGCATAAAACGTAGTCAAATGTTTTGTCTTTAATAGGGATACTCGTAATATCCGAAACAAGATCAACCCTAGAGGAATCAAATTTACCAGTCTGAAGGCCTTTTTTGACACCTTCACCGGTATATTTCCCAAAATCTTGGCTCATATATTTAAGATGCTTAGCATATTGTCTATATGGCATTTGTCCTGCTCCAACGTCAATAATACTCTTCCCCTTCGGAATGTTAATTAGTTTATTAATAATCCACACATTTCTCAGGCTTTCTTCTGGAGGAGCAATTGTATTTTTAATAAAATTTTTTATATCCATACTTGCTTCAATCCTATTTTTTTGGCGAGCAATAATATTAATTGTGACATTTATAAAGCTTGGCTTATTATACTATAGTTTCAAATCAGTTATATCTGTTTTTATCTAAACAATTTTCTAGAATCGTGGTATAATCCAATCAATGAAGAAATTATTGGCTGTTTTATTTATTTTATTGTTAGTAAGCTTTTCGTCTTTAGCTTTTGCGCAAGAGATATCTCCAACACCTCAGCCTTCTCCTTCCCCAACTCCTGTAAAATATAATCTTCCTTATCCTGGAATGCTGCCGGACAGCCCTTTTTACAAACTTAAAGTTTTAAGAGACAAGATTATGTTGGTTTTAATTCAAGATCCAATGAAGAAAGTAGAATATCATCTTCTTTTGGCTGACAAAAGAATCCAGATGGCTAAAATTTTAGTTAACAAAGGAAAGACTGAACTAGCTAAAGAAACTGCATTAAAAGGAGAAAATGAGTATACTCTTTTAGTATTTTTGTTCAAAGATGTGCAAAAAAAACCAAATAAAGCCTTATTTGACAAACTTGAATTGGCAGCTTTAAAACATCAGGAAGTTTTAAGGGGTATAACAACAAAATTAAAGGGTAAGGATAAAAAAAACTTCGAAACAGTTATTGAATTTTCAAAGAGAAATGCAGATGAACTAAGTACAATCTACAATGATAATTAACTCATATTAAATCCCGAAGCTCTTTTTAAAGAGCCGTTTATTTCCGAAAATCCGCAAGCAGAAAGCATTAGCGCTTTGAAAATGTGTTTTTCATCTATAAAGGCTAAACCCTGATGTTGATTTCGTTTTCATTACTCGATTTAAATTTTTATTATAAATACTGCGTGTACGTTTATCACTATATATTCTTGATAACTTAAAACGGTAAAAAAATTTTAATAATGATGCTGGTGCTAGGTAGTATAGTATGGGGAAGAGTAAGATAACACTGGAGTAAACACCATAATACTGGATAATTTTCTTGATAGTATCTATCCTGGGACTTCCATTGCATTTGAAGAGACCGATTTTTTGAGAGAGGTAAAGCTGAAATGCATTAAGAATCTCCTTCTTACCCCACTTTATAAACTTATCGTTATCAAATTTGTGTTTAATAATAAAGACCGCATCTAGCATATCTGTAAAAAAAAACTTGAAAAATTCTCCACTTTCAAAATTAGAAGTTCTAAAAACTATTGGTGTTGCAATTTCACAAAGTTTAAATTTATCGCTAAGTAGAAGGATTGATAAGCTTAATTGAGTAAAAATATTATTCTCATCGTGAATTTTTCTAACCAAATCCAGAGAGAGCCGTTTTTCTACTACTAATATTGATAAAAAACACGTTCGCATAAATGGCGTGTAATCAATAAGTTGTTTTGAATTGTTATACAAAATGTCTTTTGGAACTCCATCAATCAACTTTCTTTCGTAGGGGTCAATATTTATATGATTAAATAAAGCAACTACCGGCTTGTACTTGTTAAGGGCTTCTAATATTTTATCTATGGCTCCTGGCAAAACTTGATCATCATCAGAAAGAAACCAGATGTAAGGAGTTTTTGCAAGTTCATATAGCCTTAGTATATTGCTAGAATATCCATGATCGCTTTCATTTCTATAGTAGTCTAAATTATTCATACTACCTTGATACTTTTTAACTACACTTGCTATATCATCTACAGAACTATCATCTGAAACAACTATTTGAAAAGTCTGATTTTTTTCTTTATGCAGTTGGTCAAGAATTTTCTTAAGACTCCAAGGCCTATTGTAAGTTGGTATAGCTACCGTGAGAATTGGTTTCGACTTCTTATATATTTCCATTGTGTCCTATAAATTTAGGGTATTATATCATCTTCTTCTTGCCGATAAGGAAATTTCTATGAGTAAACTGTTAGTTAGTAAAGGTAAAAATCGAGCTTTAAAAAGAAACCGCATGAAAAGAAGTATCGTCTTCCTCAAAAACTTATAAATAAAGGTCTTTTAACAAAACTGCAAGAAATTTAATGCCTGTTAATGTGTGCAATTTTGACTTACCCCAACCCCTCGCTTTTTCTCTACTCGGAATTTCCTTGACTTTATAGCCTTTTTTTAAACACGCAACGACCATTTCCTGCTCGATTCCAAAATCATTAGATTTAAAATTCAATTTTTTTGCAGTTTTTGTTCTTATTGCACGGAAACTATATAGAATATCCGTTAATGATGTGTTAAATTTGCTATTTACAAGACTTACGAGAAAATCACACCCTGCGGATCTTATAATACCTGTTAGATTTACATTTACATCAAAGCTTCCCCCCGTTCTTCTTGATCCCATAACTAAATCTGCCTCTTTTTTAAAAATTGGACTAACTAAGCCAGGTATATCTCTTTCGTCATGGGAACCGTCCGCATCAAAAAAAACAAGAAGTTCATTTTTTGCCTGCTTTATTCCTATTTTTAACGCATCGCCTCTGCCTTTTTTATTATCCAGGTAAAAAGAGGCTCCAGAATTTTTTGCTTTTTCTTCGGTTCCGTCATTTGAATGACCATCAACTACGATTATATCGCTTGAGTATTCTTTAACAGATTGAAGAATTTTTTTAATTCCTTCTCCTTCGTTCTTGCAGGCGATGATTATACTTACCTTTGATCTATCGTAGAACATTTTACTTAAGTTTCTTTACTCTAACCACAAAATAGAGTGAAAGATCTAGAGGCGTAAAGGGGAAATAGTGAATAATATTTTCTACTTTTACTTCATCTTTTATTCCCTTAATTATTTGCTTGTGCCCGGAAGGGTGAATATCGTCGGGATTAAAGCTTAAAAAGTGGTCTATAATAAAATCGGTCATCGGGTTTTTAACAGGTGAACCAATAACAAGATAGCCTCCAGGTTTTAAAATTCTATACATTTCCCTAACCGCTCTGTTTATCTCTTTATCTCTAAAATGTTCAAGAACACTAACGCAGGTTATTCGGTCAAAAAAATTATCTTTATAGGGAGATTTAAATATCGATCCTACAACTAATTCTGCCTTAACTTTTTCTTTTTTTAAAATCTTGTGAACTTTATCAGGATACGGCATTGTGTCTATTCCATAGACTTTTTTTCCTATTCTGGAGAGCATGGGAATAAAGGTTCCGCCTCCGTATCCAACATCAAGTATTTTCTCTACTTTTTTATTACCCAATTGAGAAAAAACTAACTCCAGCCTTTTCCTCATGAAGTATCCCTGAAAAGGGCGATAGTACTGATCAATTGTACTATCTATATATTCATAATTAAGAGGGGTAAGATTTTCTTTTTTAGGAATTAATAATTTCATTTATTTAAATTTTCTCTTGGAATAAGCCTTAAAGAGTTAATCTCTATTATAAAGGGTATCTGTCCGAAATCAAGAGATAAAGATGTTATATATTTTTTTAGAAATTGCCCCTTTCCCGCGTAAATTTCCGCTTCGGGCAACTGTACATTAATTTTTTGTTCTTTCTCATCTAATCTATAAGGAAAATACCAGTATTGATCATTTCCCGAAGACAAAGTTTTATTCGTTTCCCAAGTCAATTTTCCCCAATGATCGATAATTCCTCTTTGATAAATATAGTTAAGATCTTCCCTAGATGAAACAAACTTAAACATATCATGAAGATCATCCAGCAAAATTCCTCTATCCTTATAAAAATCTAGAACTCCTTTTGCCTTAGATGTTATAACCTCAAATGAATCCAGAAGAACAAAATCTCCTCCTAATGTTGTGCCTACCTCCATTTTAATGTATCTTGCCATAACCGACTTTTCTAAAACGTCAATACTGTTTGATCTTTTAAAATTTTTAACCGTCTTAACAATTTGCCACTTATTCCCGTCCTCTGATGCGAAAATCGAATATGTTGCTGGAATTCTTATGGAGTCAGGCAGTGATCCCCAACTTACCGCAATTATTTCCATTGTTTTTCCCAAATCCACTTGTATCCAAGGGGTCCACGAGTCTGCTATCCATTTAGATCTTAATCCTATGTTTCCATCAATTAAATTAGACGACCGTGTGAAAAAAAAGGGCTCTCCCGGTCTTTGGGAAGCTGTAGGAGCCGTATCTATCAAAACCGTATTAAGATAATCATTCCTGTCCGTAGAATAATCAACAAGAGATCTAAATCTTCCACTATCCGGTTTAGAACCCATAAATTTATCTTTAGCTTTTAAATTTAAGGATATCTCTAAATCATACGGAAACTCTATCTTCGGACCATCCTTCAACATTCCTGTAAAATAATTTTCTTTTGGGTTTAAAAAACTTAAAGGATAATCTTTTTGATTTCTCAAGATGTCTCTGACATCTTGGGTTTTATCTAGAAGTCCACTTCTCTCATCATAATCCAAAAAGAAAACATCAGAAAGAGCAATTTCACCTTTTTTTATTTTATCCATAACGGCAACAATTTGAGACTCTACTCTAAAAGGTTTTCCTACTAAATTTGGATAAGAAGACTCCTTTATCAAGAACCATTCCAAAAGATAATCACCAAGACCTGATGCATTGGGATAAATATAGAAAACCGCATTTTCAGGAAGCTTGGGAAAGTAATTTTTAAAAGACACATAAAATTCCTTCTGCGGTTTATAAAAAGCAGTGTAAACATCTTTTTCGATCTTCCAAATAAGAACCACGTTAAGAAACACTACGCCCGATATTAATGCTACAAAGGCAATTTTTGCTTTCCTTATTCCAAATCTGGATTTTAAAATTTCCGAAAATAAAATTGCTAGAATTCCTAACATTACGGATGTTCCCATGAAAGCAAAGTAACGGTAACGCATCAAGTTCCAATCATAATCTCTTATCAATACTTCATTGGTACTTGGAATTGCAAGAGATACAAAAAGTGAAAATACAAAAATCCAAAGAAACGAAAATGCAAGTACTCTGAAATATTTCTTGTTTCTTCTTAAAACGTATGCAATCAAACCGAGTCCGGTTAAAAATATCCAACCAAGAACAGGAAAGAAATAATTAGAAATAAATACCGGATTAAAAATAGAAGAAAGAATTTGCTTTATTACATTAAGTAATGGGTAAGGTATTATTTGTGGGGGGATTAACTTCCCGAATGTTAAGATTGATGCCTTAGCATACTCCAGATACAAACCATCTTTTACAAATCTCATTTGAAGTTTAACATTGCTGTCTGCGAAATCTCCTCCGGTTCCACCATAACCAGATCTTAAAACAAAAAATAAAATTAAAATGACAATAAAGGGAGATAGATATTTTAATGAAGTTGAAATATTTTTGGGGTTCTTTATATTTTTGGAAAAAACTATTTCATAAACCAGAAGCAGAGGCACGATCATAATTCCGGTTTCTCTTACAAAAAATCCTAGGAAAGAAAATAATAATGATAAAAAAAGGAATAAAAAAAATTTTGTTTCTTTAAATTTATGATAACCGATAAGAGTAAGCAGCATTAAAGAGAGCAACAAGGGATAATAAGAATTAAAACTCCCCCATGTTAGTACGTCATTGTAGGAAGTACTGGCTACGAAAAAAAGAGAAGCTACGAATGCCAATAGTTTATTTCTTGAAAGCAGAAAAATAAAATAGAAAACGAGAAATGAAGCGATAATGTGAAATAGAAGGCTTGTTGCATACCAACCCCATGGGTTCCATCCAAAAATTTTATAGTCAATGAAATACAGTAATCCGTGCCCTTTAATAAGATTAATAACAGTATGAGGAGCAACGCCCGTTAACCAAGTTGCCTCATATCCTGTAAGGAACCAGAACCCTAGGGTTTGATACCAGGCAATAATTCCTACAAAAGCTATAACTCCTAAGTATTTAATATTTTTATTTATCCTCATATTAGTCTTCATACTGAGCAAGAGTGCCTTTAAAGAGATGATAATAATAGCTCATTCTTACCTTGCGAGTCACTTTTGGTAAAAAATTATTATCGGAAACTATACGAATCTTAGACTGAACAAATCTTCTTTTCTTTAAAGTCTCTTTTAGATGCAATATATTCCAAACAATTGACTTTTGAACCGCCAATGCCATATCCAGCTTTCCTGTTAAAATATATAAAATAAAAATTACTTGGTAGCATAACATCGTTAACCCGACTACTTTAATTAAATTTCCCAATGATAAATTTTTAATATAAGTACAAATTCTATTCTTAAATGAGTGAAAATGAATAAAAGATTTAACCATTTGTCCTGACGCCCCTGCACCCACATGACAGACAGAAGTTCCCGGCCAATAGAGAACGCTTTTACCAGAAAGCCAGATTCTATGACAAAGATCTGTTTCCTCAAAATATGCAAAATAATCTTTATCGAATAGCCCAGTTTTTTTTAACACATCTTTTCGAAAAAGTATACATGCACCCTTTGCCGAATAAATTTTCATCGGTTTATTGTAAATTAAAATCTTGTGATTTTTTTCGCGCCCAAAATGATATAACAAACCACTATCTAGGAAAAACGAGCCAATCGAATCGATAAAATTAGTTTTTGGATACATGAGCAACTTCGGCATTACAGCTCCTATATTTTCTTCACTATAAATACCTTTTATTAATTCTTCCAATAAGTTTTCCTCAACAGTTGTATCGGTACTAAGAAGCAATACCAATTCTCCTTTTGACCTCTTAAATGCTTCATCATGACCTTCAGCAAATCCCAAATTTTCGGAATTTAGAATAAGCTTAATCTTTGAATAATGTTTTTTTACATAAGAAACGGAATCGTCTTTGGACGCGTTATCAACAAAAAAGATTTCGGTATTTTTATATTTTATTTTAGACAATGATCCCAGGCAAGTCTCCAAAAAACGTCTACCGTTCCAATTTACGATTATTATAGAGACAAGAGGACTATGCATATTTCTGGAAGAATTCTTCGGATGCTTGCTGAACATACTTGATGTTATTATCCGTTAAGGCTTGATGACAACCCAATAGTAAAGAAGAAGCCATAATTGTATCTGCGTTTTTTAGTGATCCACTAACTTTAAATCTAATATCTTTATAGACCGGGTGTCTCACAATATTTCCTGAAAAAAGTACTCTTGTTTGAATTCCCTTGAATTCCAAATGCTTCAGGAAATCATAGCGAGTAAAAGGAGCATCCTTTCTAACCGTTAAGGGAAATGCAAGCCAATTTGTTTCCGCTCCTTCCAACAGATAAGGAAGATGAAACCATTTTTCATATTTGCTAAAAAATTGTTTGAGTTTTTTAAAGTTATGAGTACGTTTCTTTAAAAAACCATCCAATTTCTTCAGCTGCACAAGGCCAAATGCTGCAGCTGCCTCATTCATTTTTAAATTATATCCAAGTTCCGAATATAAAAATTTTGCATCATATGGAATTTCGTCTATAGAAAAATTAAATCTATTTTCGAATGCTTCTTTATCATTGCCTACTCTACCCCAATCACGAAGAGTATAAACTCTGTCCCTTAGTTTTTCATCATCTACCAGAACCATTCCGCCAAATCCAAGAGCTGTAATTATGTGTGATCCATAAAATGACGTTGTTGTTAAATCGCTATAGGAAGCCGCAGTTTTTTTATTAAAATAAGGAGCGAATGTATCACAAGAATCGTCTATCAAAATAAGATTATATCTGTTAGCTATTTTTCTAAGCCTAGCCATATCGCAAACGCCGCCAACCAGCTGAGGAACAAAAATAATTTTGGTTTTTTTTGTAATAGCTTTTTCCACCAAGTCTTCATTAATAGTATATCTACCAATTACAGTATCTATAAAAATAGGAACTAAATTATTGTGAACAATGGAAGAAACAGTAGTTGAGAATGTGCAAGCTGGAGTAATTACTTCAGCGCCTTTCGGAAGATGGAGGCTTTGAATCGCAAGAAGATTTGCTGAAGAACCAGAATTTACGGCTATACCGTATTTCTTTCCAAAAAGTTTAGCTACCTTTTCTTCAAATTCTTTAACCAAAGGACCTGAAGCCAACCATTTATTGTTCATTGACCGCATTACCGCTTGCTTTTCTTCTTTCCCAAAAACTGCCTCCGCATATAGTATCTTTTTGCTTATTGTTTCCTGATTACTTTTAAGCATATGGTATATACCCGAAAGGGTATAAGAGCTATTCTAACGAATAAAAAAATACTTTGCAATGGATTATCACTTTAATCACACCTAATTGCCACTAGATGTTATAATACACATATGAACAAAAATGCCTCTTATCTCATTACCGGTGGCTATGGACTTATTGGTTCGGCTCTTGCAAATTCGCTTGTGGGAAACGTTACAATCTTAAGCCACTCCGAACATCATAAGGAAAGACTAGCAAGAAAAGACATTAAAATAATCCTTAAAGATCTTGCCAGAATAGAAAAAGCTGATATTGAAGGCATTGATGTTGTTTATCATTTAGCAAGTACCGTTGACAATTACAATGTGCTTACCAATCCATACCTCGATGTTGAGACAAATATTAATGGCACCATACGGCTTTTGGAAATATGCAAAGACTTTGTGAAGAAACCTAAGATAGTTTTCCTATCAACTTTTTTTGTATACGGAAATGAATATGATAAAACCAAAATTCCCATAAATGAAGATTCAAAAACAGATCCCTTAGCAATTTATCCGGCAACAAAGCTCTGTGCTGAAAGTATTATCAAGCTTTATTCAAGACTCTATGATATACCTTACTTGATCTTAAGACTAACAAATGTATATGGAGAAAAAGAAGATTATAACAATAAAAAAAAGGGCGCGCTTAATTATCTTATAATGCAGGCCGTTAAAGGCAAGCCTCTTTCAATTTATAGAGGAGGAGATTTTAAAAGAGATTACATCTACGTAACGGATGTTATTTCTGCAATAAAATTTTTAGAAAGTAAAAGTATTATCAACGATACATACCTGGTGGGCTTTGGAGAACCGGTATTATTTAAAGATCTGATCAAATATTTGAATTTTATTACAAATAATAAATCACCAATAAGAACGGTAAACCCACCTGAGTTTCATAAAATTGTTGGCATTGAAAATTTTGTCGCAGATACTTCCAAAATAAGAAAACTAGGTTGGAAATCTACGGTAGGCTATAAAGAGGGAATTAAAAAAATAGTCAATATATACGGCAAGATTATCTAATTTTTTTAATTTGGCTTCTAGACAACCCCTCCTATTATAAGAAAACAAGCTTTAGAGGCCTTTTTTACCCCATCAACTATAGCTTCGATAGGTTTTTCAGGAGAAACTTTCTTATAATCTTGTTTCCCCGTTTTTATCTATAACGTATGGATAGGGCATTATAAAAAGTAGTTTTCCGCCTTTTCTGATATATTCCTTTTCTCTCTCTAGGATTTCCACTTTAAAATTCCATGGGATGACAAACATACAGTCCGGTTGAAGCTTTCTTGCATCTTCCTCCGAAATTAATACCATATCCGTACCTAAAGTTCGCAGTCCAACTTTAAAAGGATTTCTTTCGCTAATATAGGGAAGCATTTTCTTGCCTATCCCGCAAAGCTGAAGCATAACATTGCCCTTGGTTGATGCTCCCAAACCGATAACCAATCCTTTTTGATTTTCAATGTACTTTTTAATTCTTTTAGTGTTTATCTCAATTAATTTAGAAAAGGTGTCGTATGTTTGCGGGTTCTCAAGCTGAAGCACTTTTTCTTTAAGAAGTAAGTATTCTAACTTTGCCGACTTTGGTCTTTTTGCCTCTTTATGCGCCACCATCACTCTTAAACTCCCTCCATTTACAAAATTAGTCGATGCATCAAAAACTTCCATTCCATTTTTCTCCATTAGATAGCTCAGTGTTTTTAAGGAGTAGTACTCTAGATGTTCGTGACAAATATCATAGAAGTTCATATCTCGAATTGTATCGTACAAGTAGCTCACTTGAATACATAAAACACCTTCTTTCGCCAAAATTTTTTTTATTTGAGAAACAGCCGTATTTGGATCATCAAGATCGTAAAACATAGCCGTAGTTGTAATAATTTTAAATTTATACCTTGTAAGCTTTTTGCTTGGAAAATAATCGTTGACTATCGTTATAGATTTATCCAGATTACTCCAATCTATGTTTTTAGCAGGATCTATCCCTACCCCCTTAAGTTCTTTTGAAAACATTGTTAACATTAAGCCATCATTGCATCCAATATCCAAGACGTAGTCTCCTTTTTTAGGCTTGGCTTGACTTAAAACATCGTCAACAACATTTTGAAGATCACGCTTCATGGTATTACTTACATTAGATCTATAAAAATAGTTCTCGTACAAAAGATCCTGATTGACCGTTTCTTTTAATTGCACTAAGCCACAACCACAGCATAGCATAACAGTTAAGGGAATTTTTATTTTTGCTTTAGGGTTGTCTTTATTAGTTTTTACAAATGTAGAAGCAATGAATTGAGGCTTTATTCTTACTGCCTCTATCAGCTTAGCCGAATGACAAATTCTACATTTTTGGATAGTTTTATAGTATTTCATTTTGCATACAATAACTAAAACTTCTCTAATTGTTAATCAGATTACTTTATATAACGGGTCTTAGAGCTTTAGCAAAAATTCTATCCCAATCATATTTCTTTGCAAATTTTAATGCGTTTAATCTATAACTTTTCATTATTTTTTCATTTGAAAAGAAATCGACTAGTTTATCCGCTAATTCTTCCTTACTGTATTTTACTATAAATCCACACTGAGCATCTTCTACTTGTTTCACTCCGTAGGGGACATCGGTCATGACAATAGGAACGCCTGCTCCAAGATAATTTTTTATTTTTCCAGGAGTACCATAATAAGAAAAATCGTCATATCTTTTATCGTATAGAGCAACTGCTAGTGCTGCTTGTGCAATACGATTTTCCATAACAGCATGATTTGATATATATCCCAAAAATTCTACATATTTTCCCACTTTAAGTTTCTTTACAAGTTTTTTCAATGCCGATTCGTATGGACCTTTACCAATAACTACAAACTTTACTCCAGGAATTTTTTTTATTACTTCCGGAAGAGATTCTATGACAAGCTGAACCCCTTGTCTTTCAAATAAGGTTCCCATATAAATTATCTCCCTTTTATGGATTCTCTCAAAGGGAAGCCGCTTTATTCTATTGAAATGAACACCATGGGGAACTATGAGTTGATTTTTGAATGTTATTCCCCATCTCTTATTTCTAGCTTCTATTACTCGTGGTGAAAAATTCCATGTCCAATCTGAATGCTGAGCGCAAAACTTCTCTACATGATGGTAAATCAAATTCAGAACTTTATTATGAAATCTCTCTGGAACGTAGTCTATTGGGTAGTAAACAATTGTATCTATGTGTCTAAAAAAATTAAGGAAAAAGCTTGTAAAAGCATTTAGATTTCCAATCCCAAAAAAAACATCACTTTTTTTAATCAGAGTCATTGACCAAAAAAAAGTGTATAAAAAGTCTTTTATATATAAAAGATACTCTGGTAAAATCCAATGAAATGCAACTTTATTCTTCACTAATTTTCCTTTTTTATATAATTCATATCTGGACGAATTTTTAAAATTTTCTGGTAAGTATAAAAGAGGATGAGATATAAAAAGTAGCTCTTTTACTTTCCGCTGTAATAAATAGTCTCGAAGATCGTGACCTGGTCCAGTAGTTGCTTCGTGCAAAACTATAATCGCCCTACGATTTAACCAAAAAGTTTCCCCTATTGCTTTCAGATCTTTTTTCATTGCTCATTTTTGTACCAATTAATTGTTTTTAATAAACCTTCATCAAGAGAGACTTTGGCCCGAAATCCAAGCTTTTCTTTTGCCTTTCTGTTATCACTGTTCCTCCTTGGGCTTCCGTCCGGCTTTGAATTATCGAATTCTATTTTTGTTTTTACACCGCTTATCTTTATAACTTTTTTAACAAGCTGAGCAATTGTTATTTCTTCATCCGTTCCTATATTTACAGGATCAGCCACAGGATACTTCTCTATAGTCAGTATTAATCCCTCGGCAAAGTCTTCAACGTATAAAAATGCTCTTGTCTGTTTTCCACTTCCCCAAACCGTAAGAGGATTTTCACCATCAAAAACACGCTTAATCAATGCAGGGATAACATGCGAATGCTCTGGGTCAAAATGATCACGAGGACCATAGCAGTTGTAAGGCCTTGCTATTCCTATTTTCATTCCAAATTCCTCCATATAATATTTTCCTAACAACTCACTCATTCTCTTTCCCCATCCGTATCCTCCATTTGTCGGCTCGGGCTCATCCAGAAAACCCTCTGTCTCGGGAGTAGGAATAGAACAGTTACGAGGATAAACACATGCCGAGGAAACAACCAAAAACCTATCAACGTTTGCTCTTCTTGCTGCTTCAATCATAATCGTTCCTATCAGAAGAATATCGCGAAGCATAGTTGCCTGATGAGTTCTGTTGTATTCAATTCCACCGACTCTTGATGCCAAATTCATTACAATATCTTGATCCTTACATGCTTTTAAAGCTGTATTAATATCCGTACAATCTCCTTTAATAAGGTTAACTTTATTTTTTACTGAATCTAAATTTTCTTTTTTACCATTTTGAAGATTATCTAAAACTGAAACCCTAGCATTTCTTTTTACTAACTTTTCCACGAGATGACTGCCAACAAATCCCGCTCCGCCGGTAACTAATACTTTTTTGTTTTCCCAAAAATTGTTAATCATTTGTAAATATTTTAATAATCTCTGATATTTCTTTTTTTGTTAAATCTGGATTATTCCCAAAATACAAACCTTGCTCATGTATTATTTTAGCATTTATATTTTCGTGAGTAAAATCATTAACATATTTTTTAAAGAATGGCTGAAGAACCATATCTCCTCCCACAATAGGTCTAATTTCTATTTTATCCTTACATTTTTCTACTAATTCATCACGAATTTTTTTAGACTTACAAATTATAGGAACAGCAAAATTAGAAAGAAAACCAATATGATCATATTTTATTGGATAATATTTATCAGATTTTTTATAAATAGAAACTGCAATTTTTAGAAAATTATCTCTCCTCTTTGTTATCATCTCATTAAGATATTGCATTTGAGCATTTCCTATAAAACCATTAATTTCTGTGGTACGCAGATTATAGCCCAAATCATAAAAACTATATCTTGAATAAAACGTAGAGTTAATATTATATTTTAATCTAATTTTTAATTGTTTTTTTTCTGTTAAATTCCTATCCCAACCGTGAGCCCTTACAAGCTGAAGCATCGTTTCAAGCTCTTCATCGTCCGTGCAAATTGCTCCACCTTCTATAGTTGAAAGATGATGTCCAACATAAAAAGAGAAGGTAGAGGCTATTCCAAAATTTCCTAATTTTTTTCCCTTATACACAGTTCCCAAAGATTCACAATTATCTTCAATTAATATAATCTTTTTTTTATTACATATATTTCTTATTTCGTCTATATCGTCACAAAACCCAAGCAGGTTAGTAAGAAAAAGCATTTTTATAGGAAATTTATTAAGCTTTTCAAGTAATTTTTTACTTGAAACATTTAATGTATCCAATTCAACATCCACAGGAACTGTTTTTAATCCAAGCTGTATCAGTGGCATAACATTTGTGGACCAAGTAACAGCTGAAAATCCAACTAGATCTCCTTTTTTTAATTTTCCTAAATTAAGAAGCGCCTGAATTATAGCTAGATTAGCCGAACTACCACTATTTACCATAACGCAGTACTTTCGTCTTTGCCATTTAGCAAATGCATTTTCAAATTTTTTGCATTCACTTCCAATACTAAGCTTCTCCGAAGACATTATAAACTTACAAAGTTTTTGTTTTGTCTCTTCTTCCTTATAAAATGTTGATTTTATGAGTTTAATCATATTGCTCAATGGGGATTCATTTTTTCCCTTATTCAATCTTTATATTTACCCATGCCTCCAAAAAACTGCTAATAATAGCTGAGTCTAACATCTTTGGTCAATTTTGGCAAAAAATCGTCATCAGAAACTCTGCGGATAATATTTTGAATAATGCTATGCTTCTACAATGTATCTCTCATATGAAAAAATTCCTATCGATTTTTGTAGTAATCAATCATCTTTTTAAGCCCTTGCTCAAGTGAGGTTTCCGGCTCCCATGAAAGAAGTTCTTTTGCCTTTGTGTTATCGAGAAGCCACTCATCTGCTTCAAACAATCTATCTGGAAAAGCGCCAAGCAATACTTTAGATTTACTTTCTGTTAAGCGAAGCACTATATCTACTAAGTATTTCAAGCTATATTGTTTTCCTCCTCCTGCATTAATAATGACAACTTGTTCTTCCATGTTCTTTTCTAGGAGGAGTGTGATTGCGTCAATCGCATCACCTATATATATATAATCCCGCTTTTTTGTACCTGAGTTAAGAAGAATATCCTCGCCTTTAAGAGCTTTGATGATAATTTGAGGAATTAGCCGCGAGTCTGGCTGTTCTGGACCATATGCAGTTCCTATTCGAAAAATAAAAATAGAAAATCCAAGTTCTTGACCATATAATTTTGCGAGTTGTTCTGCAGCAATTTTTGAGATAGCGTAGGGAGATGGAGGATTAGGTATTTGATCTTCAGAATATGGAAGCGGCCCATTTCCATAAACTTCTTCGCTACTTGTATAAATAAAACGTATTGGTTTGTGCTGTCTTAATGCTTCCAAAACATACAAAGTACCTTTAATATTTATTTCTAAACATTTTTTGGCAATATCAAATGAACGAGATAAGTCCACAATACCGCCCAGATGATAAATCGTTGTCGGCAAAAATTTATGGACTTGTTTCTTTACTTCATGCTCGTCAGTTAAGTCACCCATGAGTTTATAGACCTCATAGCCATTCTTTTCGAGCTTTTTCGTCAAATGCTTACCAAAAAAACCCGTACTTCCTGTCACTAGAATTTTTTCCTTTTTGCGTCTCATCTATGTGCTTTCATTACATTTTTAACTGTGCTTAAAGAGTAAGTATACAAGTATACCCAACAAACCAGTGGATGTGCAAACCATGCACTATCTCGAATAAGAAGAAACCCTTTAATACTATCTGCTAAGGGTTTTATAAAGGTTATCGTGTAAAGAATAAAGAGAAATAATCTTAGATTATCAGACAATCTTTTAGGATTATATATCAAATATCTTCTTTCTACTGAAGGACGTAAATAATAACTGCTTAAAAATGCCAGCCGTTTTTTCATAAGTAGTCCAAGCGTTACTGCGGTATCATGAAAAATATCGTTTTTTACAATGGCAAAGCGTATAAAACGCTTATCAATTGCGTCTGCAAAAACATCAATATGTAGAAATTTTTTGTAATCACTCTTTGTATATTTAAGCAAAATGTCTTTTCTATATACAACACCATTGCAACCTACGGTTGGCAATGTCTCCTTGTTAAACTCCACAATGTAATGATTTTTTGTTTCTTTTATAATCCTTCCGCGAGTCCAGATTTTTTGGGTTTGAGCAACTCGATCAGGCTTTCCGACATAATAGGCAATAGGATCAGCGGTGCCGAACAATGCTGTATATCTATTAAAAAACTCTGCGTCTTTTTTATACTGATAATGCATTGTATTTGCATGAATTACTTCTTTGTCTTCTATAAAAGGTGCTATCATTTGTTTTAGCCATTGATTTGTCGAAAGATAGTTATCGGCATCAATCGAAACGATAAGGTTGTGTTTAGCTCTCACAATACCAATGCTTCGTTGTGCTTCTGCATCTTTCTTTATATAGCTTTTGACTACGATAAAACCATATTGCTTTAGAATTGAAGTTGTATTATCTGTAGAACCACCATCTATATTTAAATACTCAATAAGTTCTTTGGGATAATCCTGTTCTTTAATCCTCTTTACGCATTCCTCAAGCGTTCGCTGATTATTTAAGGTAACAACAACAATAGAAATCTTTGGCAATTTGTACATATATATCTAATCTTCTTCTGATGGATACGCTTGCTTTGCAATTGAATCAAGACATTCCCCTATGGTATTTTTCGCATTAAATGTTGCAATAACTACAGTTATTGTGGGAGGTTGTTTTTTTGTCATACCTCCTCAAGCTTTCCAATAACATCATTTACTTTTATTGCTTCCATTCCGCTTCTTACCCCTTTTGGACGATCTGTTACTTTTATATCATTTCTAAACCACGGAGTAAATCTTGCTTTACGTATAGAAGCTGAATATCTCATATTGTAAGGCGAGCACCAACTGGGATTTGTTGGACCAAAGAGTACTATATTTTTGACTTTAAGTGCGTTTGATATGTGTGCAAATCCATTATCGTTTGAAATGAAAAGATTAATATTTTGTAAAATCCCAAGCGACTGTCCAAAAGAGATCCCTGTAACTAATTGACAATTTTTCCAATCCCTTACCCCGTTTATTATTTGATCTCCAATAGATTTCTCAAATGGTCCACAAAAAATTAAAATTTTATTTTTTTTGGATATAAGTTTTTTTGCAAGTATCGTAAACTTCTCTACCGGCCATCTTTTGAGAACCCCTGCAGGCGAATCTATAGATCCTGGGTGCAAACCCACTAAGAAATCTTTTTCCCACCCTAATTTTTTAATATATTTGTTCCCGAAATAAAGATCACTACTGTCTAGACTTAAATCATATTCCAAAGACTCTGCGTGCTCATCTTTTGTCCAATCAATACCCAAGGATCCTAATAGATTAAGATCGTTAATCACGTTGTGCACATTTTCGTCTACTTTAACAAGATTTGTATCCAAAAAGTTAAGCTCTCTGAAATAGCCCTTTTTAAATCTATGCGCTATCCTTTTTTTTGCTCCCAAAAGCCATTGCACAACGTGATATTCCTTCCTAAAAGAAGGAAATCCGAGGATTGAAATATCATAATCTTTAATCCTGTATGAAAAGACATTCCGAGTAGCTTTAAGCCTATTTTCGGTGTAAAGAGGAAGATAAAATACGTGATCAACATACTTATTATTTTTAAAAACATATTGAACTGTTTTAAACATGCATAAAACGTCAATTTGAGCTTTTGGAAAGTTTTTCCTCAAAATCCTAATCATGGGAGTAGCCATTAAGGAGTCACCGATACCCGGCAACAATAAAACTGCTATTTTCATTTAGTAAATTTTGGGACCAGATAACTTTGAACATAGTCCCTAACCCCATCTTCAAGTTCTGTAAATTTCTTGCTATAACCTATTTTTCCAAGAAAAGAGATATCTGCTTGAGTAAAGTATTGATATTTATCTTTTAATCCATCTGGCATTTCGATAAATTTTATATTTGGGTTTTTATTAAGAGCTAAAAATATGCTATTTGCCAAATTCAAGAAACTCCTAGCTTTTCCTGTACCAACATTAAAAATTCCGCTTAAATTATTTTTGTTTAGAAAAAATAATATAACATTTATAGCATCCTTTATGTAAATAAAATCTCGCATTTGTTCTCCATCTTTATAATTTTTATTATAAGATTTAAAGAGTTTTATGTATCCATCTTTTATAATCTGTGTAAATCCATGGTAGATTACCGATGCCATAAATTCCTTATGGTACTCATTAGGACCATAAACATTAAAAAATTTAAGCCCTACCCACTGGGAAGGTTTTCCTTTTTTGTTAAGAAGCCACTCATCAAAAAGATATTTTGAAAGACCATAATAATTAAGTGGCTTAAGGTTTCTTTCCCCATCGCTATAACCTTGTTTTCCGTCTCCATAAGTCGCAGCAGATGATGCATAAATAAATCTACAGTTATTGCTTAGACAGAAATCAAAAAGCTTCTGACTATATACCGTATTGTTTTCTATAAGAAAATTTTTATCCTTTTCCGTAGTATCTGTACGTGCACCTAAGTGAATAATAATATCAATATCTTTAATTTTATTTTCTTGTATTTGTTTTAAAAATTCACCCTGATCAAAATAGACCTGATATTTTAAATCAGTAAAATTTTCTTTCTTATTTATATTATGAGCCAAATGATCAACGACAATAATATTGGTTATATTTTTCTCATTAAGTGCTTTAATAAGATTTGACCCAATAAAACCGGCTCCTCCGGTTACTACAATTTTCATAAAATAATATCTACCGCCTCCTTAAAGTTTTTAGCGTAATAGTTAGGTTCTAATTTTAAAGCACTGTCCACCTTCTTTCCAATTTTTATAGTTTTTATATTGGCTTCTCTCCCTGCAACTATGTCACTCTCATCATTTCCAATAAGCCAACTCTTGCTTAGACTAATTCCAAAATCTTCTACAGCTTGCAAAAACAACCTTATACCAGGTTTCCTACAGTCACAATTATCATCTGGATGATGAGGACAATGATAAATCCTATCTATTCTAATATTTTCTTTCCCTAACGTGTCCATAATCCACTTGTTCAATTTTTGAAAATCATTAGGGGTATACTTACCACGCCCGATTCCCGACTGATTGGTGACAATTATCAAAAGATATTCGGTTTTTGATAGTTTTCTTAAGGAAGATAAAACTCCTGGAAGAAATTCAAAATCTCCAATCTTATGAACATATCCCTTTTTGTTATCATTTATTGTTCCGTCTCTATCCATAAAAATAGCCTTCACGGTAGATTTTTTTGAAACCTCTAATATCCTACTTATAACATCCGTTGTGGAAAACCCTTTTTCCCATTTGAGTAGGTGAAATTTTCCGCCATTTTTCTCAACGACTTCCCTCTCTACCCAATTCTTCCCCCAATCGGATCCATTGCAATGCACATCGGGTTTTATTTCAGATAGGATTTTCTTTGGATTTATCTCATCAAAAATAACAACATAATCAACATCCCCAAGAGCGGAAATTATTTTAGAACGGTCACTTTCGGTATTTATCGGCCGGAGCGGACCTTTGTACATTTTTATTGATTTATCTGAATTCAGAAGGATAATAAGAATGTCGCCCTGTCGCTTTGCTTCCCGAATTGACTCTATGTGTCCAGCGTGTAAGACATCAAAACTTCCATTATATGTAACAATTTTTTTATTTTGTTTCCTTAAACCATGAACTAAGCGAAATATTTCATCTTGAGGAATTATTTTTTTGCTCATTATAACTATTCTACCTTCTTGGCGTTCTCAATGCGGTAAGAATCAGACTCTTCATGGTGAGTACTTACTTCGATTATTATTGAGTCTTCAACACCTGTAAATCTGTGTTTGGAACCGGGGGTTATTCTCATAAAATTCCCGGCCCTCATATGAACAACATTATCTTCAAGCTCCAAACGAACATGTCCTTTTGTTACAAAAAACATTTCGTCTTTATCTTTGTGATAATGCAAGCTGCATTGATATCCTTTATTAAGAGACAACAATTTGCAACAATATTTATCATTATTTTCAAGCCACTTTTCATATCCCCAAAGCTTTGGAACAACATCTACAGCTTCAACGTCATTATCATCTCTCATTGCAGATTCTAATTCTTCTAATGTTACTATTGACGTACCGGGCTTTTGCACGGCTATTGTCCCTGCCATTGCCCCGATAAATGAGGCTTCTTCAATCTTAAATCCCGCTATTAAAGCCAAACACTGTGCAGCCATAAATGTATCTCCGGCTCCTGAAACATCAACAACTGTTACGCTTTTTGTAGGCACATCTAGAGATTTTCCTTTTGGCTTAAATATGCTAATTCCCTGTTCGCTTTTTGTAACCACAACATCAGCTTTATAATAATCGGCAAGAGAATTACCCGCAGAATAAAGATCTTTTGCTCCAGTCATTTCCAGGGCTTCTTTAAGGTTTGGAGCAATTACATCAACCCCTCTGAAGAATTCTTTATTTTTTGGCTTAATATCTGCAAATATTGGTTTCCTGAATTTTTTTGCAAGCTTTATAATAGATTGCGCTAATTTAAGAGAGAGTAGTCCTTTTGCGTAATCCGAAAGGATAATTCCATCACATGACTTGACCTGTTTTTTAACTAAATCCAACAGTTCTTTTTCTTCGGAAGCATTTAAATTTGAAGTATCTTCGGTATCAAGACGAATTATGTGCTGATATTTTACAACCAAACGTTCTTTTTGTATTGTGGACCTTTCTGAAATTACTAATATGGCTTCTGTATTAATATTTGCTTTTAAAAATAACTCCTTAAGTATCTTAAAACTATAATCATCTCCGACAATGCCTGCTAGGCTAACTTTTGCTCCTAATGAAGCCAAATTATTTGCAACATTTCCGGCTCCTCCTAAAACATAATCTTCATCAGTTTTATTAAGAATTGGAACAGGGGCCTCTGGGGATATTCTTGTAACATTTCCATATATATAATGATCAAGCATTATGTCTCCAATAACCAAAATCTTTTTGTTGGGAAAGTTCTTGAGAATTTTTCTTATTTTGGCAATATTTTTAGACATAATGAAACAATCAGATTGCAATGGTAGTATACACTAAATCGAGCTCAAAATGAAAGAAAGAATTAAATCTATGGTCATCTGCTAACTGCATCATGTTTCTTAATGATTTTAAGTCGATAATAGACGCCAACCGTATCCCAAAGCATCAAAAGTATTATTTTCCAAAAATTAGATGATGTAATACTCCCTGCTCCTTTAAAATTTAGTTTTACAGGAGCTTCGTAAATTTTATGATACCCTAATTTATAAGCAACTGCCAGAACCTCTATATCAAAAGCAAATTTTTTAACAATGATTTTTGAAAAAACATCTTTTGCGACTTTTCTTTTAAATATTTTAAGTCCTACTTGAGTATCTTTTACTTTAAATCCAAATAAGATGTGGGTAAGCGTTCTATACCCCCATGATAAAATTTTTCTTTGATATGGATAATCGACTTTTGAATCCGGATGAAGCTTGCTTCCAATGACAATATCGGCCTTATTCCAATCCATGATATTAAGCATTATAGAAATTTCTGCGGGATCTAAATCCATTCCCGCATCTATAAAACCAATAACATCCCCCTTAGCTTCTCTTACTCCGTATTTAATCGCAAAACCTTTACCCCTATTCTCTTTATATCCTAAGACTTTAATGTTTTCGTTTTTAACCGACTTTGCATTTCTATACGTATCATCCAAAAAACCATCTACTACTACTATTAATTCGTGCGGAAAAGGCAAAGATGATAGAATTTTATCAATATTTTTAATATCTTTTACAATAGTTTTTTCTTGTTTATAGGCAGGAATCACTAACGATAGCAACCTAATGTTGTTCATAATGTTATAAAGTTATAAAGTTCATAATGTTTTAAGTCTAAAGTTTATAAAGTGAGTTAAAAGTACATTTATAAAGTTTTTATAAACCCGGACAGGAGGCTGGAAATATCTATAGACAATCCGTATGTTTTTACAAATTCTTCTTTTTTTATATATCCTAAATCTAAAGCCAGGTAAAGCATGGATCGTACCTCGGCGCATGATGCTTTTGCAATATAGAGATAATTCCTAAATTCTTTATTTCCACCCCTTTCAAATCCCTCCGCAATATTATTCATTATGGAAACGCAAGCCCGCTGTATTTGGTCCCTGAAACTGAAATCTTTACAATTATTAAATAAACTGTAGATAAGTAAATTTAGTTCTCTGGCTTTTTGCCAACTAATAATTTCTTCAAATTTTTTAATTACCATGCATTATAACTTTACAAACTTTTTACATTATAACTCTCGTTTGAATTTTTTCCTTATTAATTCCCAAGAAAAAGTATTTCCATCGGGTAATGTAATCTGTGCTTCAGAGTATGGGATTCTTTCTTCTTCTTTTGGATTATAAAGGGCTGTGGGAAAATTGAGAAGTACAGCCGGCGTTTTGGACACAACCATAAATCCGTGCAAGGTTCTTTTTGGAATTAATAGAATATATGGATCTACATCTGAGCGCATATAAAAAAGATTCAATAGTCCATTAGTTGAAGATTCATCTCTATTATCTGCCACGGCTGTAATAATATTTCCATAGGCAACTAAAAATCTGTCTTCTTGTGTTGAATGACTGTGCCAAACATTTTCATCACGTGCAATTGCGGGCTGGGTTACAGAAAAATATTGCATAAAGAATTCCCGACCCTGTCCATAAATTCCCGACCAATCTTTTCTCAAAGTCTCGACTAGTATCCCTGATTCATCCCTGTTCACCTTAAGGGGATAAATAATAATGTCCTTAATGAGTCTTACATTTTCTTTATTTTTTAAATCTATAAACTCAATCACTAATAAATGATATCAAAATAAGGTACAGTTCAACAAGTGTCTTGTTAAGAATAAGATGTAAAAGGAATGATGTTCTTAATCTTTTTTAAATTTCCGTATTCTTTTATGTATATAACAAAAAGAACAGCAAGAATCGCTGATGATGACAATAGTGAAGCATTAATTACCTGAGAAAAGCTATTGTGGAAAAATGATATTAGAATCATCTGAAATAACGCACCTAACCCTACCACAAAAAATATTTTTGTTTTTTTAATTGACAGAAAAAAGTTAACAAATATATTTAATATACTAAAAACCATGGTAAAAAGTCCGTATGTTCCTAGATATGGAGAGACTTTCTCATATTCGTGTCCTCCCAGGAAAAAATTTATACTATACAATGGAAAGACGTAGTAAAATATAACTATAAGAATAGAAGGAATAGTGACTAAAAAAAGTGACAAATAGAAGAGTGAGTTAAAGTTCTGTCCTGAACTGTGTCTTTTAATAAGAAGGGGAAACATAACTGAAGAAATAGGACCTGTAAAATAAAAAATTACCTTTCCAACCAAAGAAAGTCCTCCATACAAACCTGCATCTTGAGCATTAAAAAAATGTTTTACCAAAATAACATCTGCTGAAATAAATGAATTTAGAGACAAAATAGCAATAGCCGCTGGAAAAGCGTAATTTGATATATTCTTTAAAGAAAAATCAAGGTTCTTAGATCGTTTTTTTTCAATTAAAAAGCGTAAAGGCACAAAAGATATTAAAAAGGAAGCAAAAAATGCTAGAAAAATTGCCCAAAGAGCACCGAATACATTAAACCCTATCGCTACCAATAATATTGTTATTATAATTCTCAGTGCCCCTCCCATGATTAGAGAGAAGGAAATAAATGGAAATTTGAGAAGACTTTGCAAGAAAGCAATATTTACTACCGATAAATAAGCTAGGCTTACAATTAGACCAACTTGAATGATATACCAGGCATTATTAAGATGTAAAAACTCCTTTAAGAGTGATGAAAAAACTGCAAATCCAAAAAAAATCAGGAGTGTAAGAATAAATACAAATCGCAGTAATCTTGTATATAAGTCTTTCGCTTCCTCGAATTTATCTTTTACAAAAAATTCTGTTGCGAATCTGACTACTACAGTCGTTAGTGATTGAGCTGGAAGAGAAGCAAGTGTAAAAAGCGATAAAAGACTGGCATATATTCCGTAATCCGAAGCAGTAAAACTTCTTACTAAAAATAAATTTAGAAGAAAAGAAAAAAAGCTTGAAACTATAACTCCTAAGAAAACAAATATGCTTCCGCTAATCAGCTCATGTTTTATAAGATTTTTTCCTAATCCAAATATTTTTTTATTCATATTATGCAATAAAATACCCTCTTAGAAAATATGAAGTCAGAATAACTAATAACACCAAGGATAAAATTAGAAAGGAAACCTTAAGAAAACTGCTTTTTAAGCCACCTAAGATTATAAAAACCGGAAAAACAACTAATAAATACCGAGGAATGGAAGATAATGTACCGGAAAAAGTTGGTATCATAACAGCTAAAATACTAAAAACAAAATAAGATAACCTAATTTTTCTTATATTAAATAATAAAACAGAAACAAAAATAAAAAATAAACTGATTTCAAGTAAAGCAATAAGGGTATCGTGGGTAAAAAAAGGAACTGTTGAAAAAATTTTAAAATATCTGAAAATTACTTGAGGAAGAAGAATAATTTCTCCCCCAGACCTTCCTACTCCAAAGGCAGACAGGGAATGAACAAAGAGCAGTGGATCCCCAAACATCTTCCAAAGATAGAGTATATAAAGTAAAAAACCAAGCGAAGAAAGTATGATTATAGATACAAGAATTGATGCCAGAAAATTATTGTGGCCTAAAACTGTTTTCTTGTGTTTCTGGTAGAATTCAATAATTATTGACGGGAGTAAAAAAATTCCTACAAGCCGCGTTGCCGAAGAAATTCCACCAAGAAGACTTCCAAGTATAAAATTAGATTTTCTAACAAAATAAAAAGAAATCATAATAGACACTAGTGATAGAGATTCAGTATAAATAGATGCAAAAAAGAAACTGGTCGGAAAGAATATTAAAAATAGAACCGACCAGCTTGCTGTTTCCTCATTGTAATCTAATTTTACAAGTTTATAAAAAAAATATAGGGCAATAAAAAAACTTAGATGGACAATTACCAACCCCGCAATTATATAGTTTTCCAGAAATACAAAAGATAAAAGCCTAAGCATTAACGGAAAAAATGGGAAAAAAGCCTGTTGATAAATACCATATCCGTTTTCTGCAATACTCAAATAATGCACCCCGTCAAAGTTTGCCCATGGTAATGAACCAAGATAACCTTTATTCAATGGTATTATCTTTGATAAAAACTCTATCAAAAAGAGAGATAATCTCCAAACAGTAAATGCTTTAAAAACAAAAAAAATTATGTTTTTATCTTTTTCCCAAAACTTTTTCATAAACCCTAACAGTCACCCTTGCTGTTTTTTTCCAAGAAAAATTACTTGACTGCCGAAGTCCTTTAATAGAAAGTTCTTTTCTTAACTTTTCATTCTTAAAAACTTCTCTCATGTCTTTTGCTATTTTCTCTGAATCATATGCATCTGTATAAAAAGCTGCATCCCCTGCAACCTCCGGTATTGACCCTTCTTTAGTAGTTATAACGGGACAACCGCATGCCATTGCTTCTAAAATTGGCAGTCCGAATCCCTCATACAAGCTTGGCATTATAAAAAACGTTGCTAAATTATAAATTTGCACTAAATCAGCTGTTTCAACAAAACCGGGAAGAATAATATTTTTATCTTCTTTAACATTATTGTGAACAGTTACCAAATCCTGGTTCCAGGGATTTTTTTTATCAAAATCTTTTGATACAAGAGCTTTTCCAACCATAACCAAAGGAATCCCTGATTTTTTTGCAGCCTTTATTAGTCTAGGAAGATTTTTATTCCAAGTAACATCACCTACGTATAAAGCGAATTTTTCCGGCAATTCGTACTTTTCCCTCAAATTTTGAATTATGAATTTTGAATTATGAATTAGGCGGAAGCTTTCGTCTGCTGCAAGAAAAACTACGTGAATTTTTGTCGCAGGTACACCTGTATACTTAATAATGTCTTTTTTTGAAGATAGTGAATCTGCAATTATTAAATTTGCTTTTCTCAGAGAGGCTTTTTGAATAAACCACTTAAAGTTCCCTCTTGCTCCTTTTGGAAAATATTTTGGAAAAACTAGAGGAGTTAAATCGTGAATTGTGACTACGGTTTTATATTTTGAAAAAATTGGAAGAGTTAAGAAAAACGGCTCGAGATATGGATAATGAACTAAATCTACATTTTTGGGTAATTTATCTCCTCGAGTAAAAAAAATATACTTATTATCTGGAAAATACTTAATCAACGATCTTTTTAAATTATTGATATAAAAACCAACCCCTCTTACTCTATGGCTAATTAAACTCTGATCATATATAGGTGACGTGTCTATTGCTATCTTCATTTTCTCATTATACCAATTATACTTTTTCTTCCAAAAAATGCTAACAGCACTACCGATATAAAAAAATAGATATAAGATTCTATTCTAACGGAAGTGTCGAAAAAAATTAATTCAACTTTATGCATCCCGCTTGGTATTCTAATAAGTATTCTTCCGTTGTAATTATCGACTTCCTTCTTTTTATCATCAATAAAAGATACCCAACCCGGGAAATATGCAGTGTTAATAATAATCTGACTATTTTCTTTCGCATTGATCATTAATTTATAAGACTGAGGATTAATATTATCTATTTTAATAGAGCCCGATCCTCTAAGAAATTCAAATTTATCTTTTCTTTTTTGAGGAATTGCAACCAACCATTTTGTATTAAAAGAATTTCCAGGACTGTTGGTTCCATCGATAAAATTAGATCTCGTTAAATAATAAGTATCTACTCTTTTGTGGTAAAAGGGAGCCTTTGCATATCCTAAACCTAATAATATTGGAAATAGTATGAAAATAAAAGTAAAAAGATTTTTCATCCATCCTTTTGAAAAAATACTAACAATACTTCCTCCCAAAAATGAGGCAATTAAAATTGTAAGACTTAAAAATCTCCACGGGAATTGAAAATAATTAAAAAGGGGAATATTATCCCAAAACCAAGATGAATAAGGAGTCATTAAGAAGATAGTTGCAAAAAACCAAACAATGAAAAAAAATAACAAACCTCTGTTTTTTTTATTTTTAAAAAACGCAACAAAAGAAACTAAGACTGCCAAAATATTCGCAAGTCCAATTTGGAAAGACATTTGGTTTTGAATTTCCCTACCTGAAAATCCATAGCCCCATGATGGAATAATTAGCTGATAAATTTCCGGAAAATGCTGCTTTAGATCAAATATCTGAAGGCCTGTTACGTATTTGCTTTCGAAAAGTGCGGGCAACCAAAATGGAGAAGATAACCCTAAACCAATAAACAATATTAGAATTAAATTTTTAAAGTATTCTATTTTATTTTTTTGTGGGATTGACAATAAAAGACAGTACGAAATAAAAAAAATAAAAAACAATAGCGCGAGGATATTGTGAGAAAGAATAAGAAAACATAATATAACTGATGAAGCCAAAAGAAAAACGGGTTTTTTATTGTTTGAAAATTGCGTAAAACTCCACAAAAGTCCCGGAAACAAAGCAAGGCTCCATACCTCTCCTACCGATCCTCTTACGTAGATATCGACAAAATGATAGGGGGAAAAAGTGTAAAGAATGGAAGAAACAACTGCACCAAGATCCTTCCAGTATAGTCTTGCCCAAAGATAGAAAAAAATTGCGCCTATAAAACTTGCAAAAATCATGTTGAGCTTAAACGAATCTATAAAACTAAATCCCAAAAAATGGAAAAGGGCAGCCACATAGTTAGGCAATGGATAAACATAATTGAAGAGCGGTATGCCAAAACCATTGTTAAAATCAGGCGCCCAGCGGGGATACAGAATTCCGCTTTCTAAAACTTTATAAAACTGCGAAAATCTTACAACGTGATATTCTCCATCATGCGTTGGAGGAAGACCCGGGGAGAAAAGCGAGATAATCGAAATTAATGCTACAAAAAGAACAACCGATATTCCCCAATATTTTAAGCATAACGACTTTATCACCTTCATAAAATACTTCTTTTATTCGCTTTTATTGTCTGATACAGAAATATACCAACAGGCGGAAATAACATGAGAAGGATTTTTGCAAAGGGAGTAGTACCGAAATATGTACCAAAATACATATAGGGAGCGTAACTTAGCATAAGACCATATGAAAAACCGATGTAAATATTAATTAATTTACGTTTCTCCGTAGTCAATACAAGAAATGTTAGCGGCCAAATAGCGTACCAAGGATAAATTTCTTCTCTTAAGAATGAAAGAATAAAAATAACAAACATGGAAAAGAAACTAAATAAATAAAACTTATTCCAGTCAATTTTTTTATTTTTTAAAATTTGAATAATTGTAAATAAAAAAATCGGAAGCAAAAAAAACGTTGCATATTTAATAAGAATTGATAAAAATAAGAAAAAAACTGCCTGGCAGATTTTTTTATTTTTTAAGAAGTAAATTGCCAAAAGCGCAAAAAACATCATTACTACGTCATTATGGCCGCTTATGAAAGTTTCTATAATAACAAGCGGACTTGCTGCAAATAACAAAACCGATAACTTATTTTTTGTAAGTTTCCATATTAAAAAAACTAACCCAAAATAAAAGGTTGCTATAAATATTTTAAATGCAACAATAGAAATAATATAATTTCCAAACGAGAGAAAATAAGGAACTGCGGAAATAAATATCCAAAATATTCCATATAGTGCTAATTTATTTGCCGCGTGGGTAAATAACAAAATTGGGTCCCTAAGAAACTCAATAGGCATAACAAGATAAGGGTTTTCCCGGTAATAAAATAAAACTTTTGCAGTCGCGATATAATTAAATAAATCATATGAAAGCATCGCGGGATAGGCAAAGATAGGAATTAGAAAAGCTGGAATAAATTTTATAATTTCTTTTAAATTTTGGATCGAGTCAATTTTTCTCAGTAAGAAAATATAAAATCCAAAAAAAGAAGAGATTAAAAATAAATATACAAAAGTCACCATTGTTTGATTCTGCCAATTAAATCCTTTGAAAGGAAGAGAAAGATATATAAAATTAGCATCGACAAACAGATAGGAGAAGAGAGTGAAAGCAATAAGAATCGGGTATCCAACAAAGAAGAATCTTTTCATAAATATTTTTTTCTAATATTTTCTGAAGTATCAATCAGAGAACGAATATTAAGGCGTGTAGGCTTTGCTTTTTCGGGAGTCCATAAAAATTCCTCCGGTGTTGAATTTTTTAATTTATTAAGCTCCTCAAGGTGCTTAAGACTTTCCTGTCTGAATATTTCCTGTTTTTCCGATATATCTTTTCCTTCTTTTTTTGCGGAAACTAAGTAAGGATAAATCTTCTCAAAGTATTGATTGGATTTAAGAAGAGATTTATAAGCCAGGAGATATTGTTTATATTCAAATAGGGTTTTTGCTTGAACTAAATATTTATCCGAAAGTCTTTGATAATAATATGTTTTACCAAAATTTCCAAAATACCAAAAGTAAGATAATTTTTCTATAGCTTGATTAATTTTGTAAAACTTACTCCCGGGCATTTGTGAAGGATACGGAAGAACATAATCACTTTGAGCAAAAACCCGAACTGAAGAAAGATTAATTAATAAAAAGAGAAAAAGAACCCATCGCAAATTTTTCATTTTTCATTTTTCATTCTTCATTTCTTATGCCAGTCCCAAGCGGTTTTAACTATAGTTTCAAGATCTGAATACTTCGGTTCAAATCCGAGTTCTTTTCCCGCTTTAGTATCGTCGGAGTAAATAGAAGGAGGATCGCCAGGTCTTCTTGATGTTATTTTAATAGGAAAATCAATTCCGCATACCTTCTTGACCATATCCAAAACCTCAAGATTTGAGTATCCCTTCCCGACTCCTAAATTAAAACTGTCGCTTTTATTTGCTTTACCAAGCTTATCTATTGCAAGAATATGCGCATTAGCCAAATCCTCAACGTGTATATAATCTCTAATTACAGTTCCGTCTTTTGTTTCATAATCGTTACCATACAGCTCAAATTCAAATTCCCCTAATGCAGCTTTTATTGCTCTTGGTATAATGTGGGTTTCCGGATTGTGATTTTCTCCCAAGCTACCATCAAGAGATGCGCCTGCAGCATTAAAATACCGCAAGTTTATATGCTTTATTCCATAAATCTCATCGTACCAATGCAATATCTTTTCGAAAGCCAATTTTGATTCTCCGTATACACTCTCCGGAGATTTTTCTGCATTTTCCCCAACGGGAAGAATTTTAGGAGTTCCATAAATTGCGCATGTCGAAGAAAAAACTATATGTTTTATATTTTTCTGTCTCATGAATTCCAGAAGATTAAGTCCTCCCAGGATATTATTTTGCAAATATCTAAAAGGCTGTTCCATCGATTCCCCGGCCAAAGCTAAGGCGGCAAAGTGAACAACAGCATCAAAATTTTCATCATTAAGCCCTTTGCTAATATCTTCTTTACTTAATAAGTCTCCTACAACCAGTTTTGATGAAACACTTTCCTTATGTCCGCCTTTTAAATTGTCGAATACAACAACTTCATTACCTTTATCTTGAAGAAGTTTTGCAGTTATGCTTCCAATATATCCGGCTCCGCCCGTTACTAAAATTTTCATATGAACTATGAACTATGAACTATGAACTATGAACTTAATATATGATACAGGAAATCGAAGAGATGAGAAAAGAGAAAAAACAAATCCCGGCCAGAGATCCATAAAACCTTTATGTCTTATATAGCTTATAACAAACCAGTGAACGGGTTTTATAAAAACGTAACCTAAAGCATAAAGACATTTTCCCATTGTGCTTTTATTTTTTAAGGAATCCTTAATTTGAGTAGCCAGCAAACTGGTATACCGGCTCCATTTAATCAGGTACTCATCAAAACTTTTATATGGGTAATGAAGGAAAGATTCTTTAAGATAGCCAATTTCCCCCTCAACTTCTGCCTGCTCGTGTACATCTTTTTGAGGAAGTCTTCCCTTGCCTCTTTTATATAATCTTAAGGTGTAATCCGGATATTGTCCGCCCTTCATTAGAAATCGTCCCAAAAACCAATTTTTTCTCGGCAACCAATATCCTTTAAATGTTAACTGTGTGTCGTTAATTGTTGATAGAATTTCTTGCTTTAGCTCGGGAGAAACCCGTTCATCTGCATCAAGTTGTAGAATCCAATCCGAAGTTGCCATATCAATGGCCATTTGTTTATTAATATGGAAAATCGGTTTGTTTGTTGTAACTTTAACCCTTGCCCCAAATTTTTTGGCAATTTCAACCGTTTTGTCTTTTGATGAACCATCGACCATTATTATTTCATCGGCGATATCCTTTATACTATCAAGGCATTCAGTAAGATTATTTTCTTCATTAAATGTAGCCAACACTACCGATAACGTCTGCCTTAATTTATCTTTATTCGTCATAGATATATCCCCGTTGTTCTAATGATTCGAATCATCGAATCAAAATCCCGTCCGATTTTTATCGTCTCGTGAACGCTTTACTTCATCTCTTAAATACCTCCAAACAGAACCGCCTGTCGGTGAAGAAGCGGGCGCAGATAAAATCTTTTCAACCATGGCTTTAAAGAAATCTTCTAATTTCTCCTCTTTTGCTATCTTATTGATAATTCTATCATAGCCACCTTTTCCATGCTTTAAGGATAAACCGATAGCTCCTATTGTTGAGGTGCTAACACGAAGAAGCTTGTTAATATCTCTATATGAATATCCCTTCATCAGCAAAAAGGCAATGGCAATTCTTTTTGAAAACATTATCTTTTCCGTAGGGGAAAATAAGTCATCAACGAAATCGTCAACATCGGATTTAGCCTTAAGCCCAATTAGGGTTTTGGCAAAAACATCGAAAATTCTGTCCGCTACTGCCTTAGAAATAGGATGATTTGAAACTTGTGTCATAATCCCGTCCTTCGCTCTAGTGATTCGAATCATTAGAGTGTGTATCTCGTTCCTCGTTCTGTAAATCTTTATTCTTTACAAAAAGATATCTAGCTAGTCTAAAGAATACAAAACCCAAGATGTTAAAAAAAACGACAACGGAAATGGCATCTGCAAAAGCTCTTAATTTAGTTTCCCTGTATAAAGATTCGATTTTGTAATTTCCTTTATCAAGGAAAAAAAGCATAATGCCTCTATATTGCTGATTCTGATATTCAATTTTTACCGGATTACTGTTTGCTCTTATTTCCCAACCAGGAAAATATAAAGTATTTTCGGCAAATAATGTTTTCTGTTTAACCTCAACATTATAAGCATGGTGAGTTGACATTCTTTTTGTTTCTGTTATTTTTGCATCTCCATCTAATAACTCAAGATGTGCTTTGGGTGCTTTTTCCATAAATCTTACAGACCAAACCGGAGAGCTTTCTCCCGTATCTGTAGTACTGTTATATATCCCTTTGTAAAAAGATTCAGGCTTGTAAAGGTATCCTTGAGCTTTCCAGTAATCTTTGTTTAAAAGAAAAATAGCTATAATTAAAAGAGAAAAAACCATAAATCTAAATTTATTTAGAGAAGATAAAACGATCCCTCCAAGAAGTGAGGAAACAAAAACAGTAACAGAAAGAAAACGCCATGGGAACTGAAATTTTTGAAGAGTTGATATGTTTTCCCAGATAAACTTGGACGAGGAATGCATCAGAAAAAGCGTTAGAACAAAAATAATAAAAGACCCCAAAGTCAAAATCCAAAACTTGTTTTTTTTCTTATGAAGGGACAAAGCTACTGGTAAAGATAAAATCGTTAGAATCCAGTGTGATATTCCAATTTGAGTAGTAAACTGCCCTGTTATTCCATAATTCCATTCTCCGTAAATAAAATCTTTAAACTGAAGAAATCTTTCTGAATAATCGCTTGAGGTTACTATATCCCTTAAAGTATATTTTCCCTCAAAAAATGCCGGAATCCAAAAAAAAGCGGATAATCCTAATCCCAATACAAGTATACTGGTATACTGGTATATCTGCAGTTTCTTATTATTTGTTGTGCAAAAAATGAAAAGTGTATATAAAAAAATAATTGGCATAAACATAAGGCTTATTGCATTATGAGAGAGAACAAGACCTGTTACAGATAATGATCCACCTACAATTAGCAAAGATGAGTATTTTTCTTTTGATGACTTTAAAATAAAAAAAAGTATTAAAGGCAGGAAAACAAAAGCAACATGCTCGCCTAGTGCTCCACGCACATAAAGATCTACAAATCTATATGGCGCAAACATATACAGTATTCCTCCAGTAAAAGCACCAATTTCTCCCAAAAACTCTCTAAGCCATAAATACATAAAAACTCCGCTAAGAATAAATGCGAGGCCAAAAACTATTTTTACACTGTCAACGAGCGAAAACCCTGCAAAATGAAAAATTGAAGCAATATAAGACGGCAGAGGGTATAAAAATTCTAAAATTGGATGTCCGTATCCCCAATTTAAATTAGGAGCCCATCTTGGAATAATGTTTCCTTCCGAAAGATTTTGATAAAAATTAGCTATTCTTGCAACATGATCCTGCCCATCATGAGTAATAGGCAATCCAGGATGAAAGAGAGACAAAGCAGGAATAATAGATATAAAAATCAAGAACATTAAAGAAAATACTTTATTTCGATTAGTCATTCTGTATCCTTTTTTGAATTATAAACCCACTCGGTAGGGTTTTTGTATAAACAACATCACCGGTTTTGATAACAGTCTTAAGCCAACCTTCATAACTCCAGGGCTTATAGGGATCCTTTTCGATAAGTAAATAAAATGTTTCTTTCTTTTCAGCGGCAGGAACGTAATTATATTTTGTTTTTCCGTACCACCATATAACATAATCATATGCATAGGTATAAACAGGCGGGGTAAATACCAATAACCCAAATTTTTCTTCTTTGGCATCTTTGTAAATGTAATTTATTGCATCAATTTTTCCTTCTATTTTCGCAGTTCCACCATAGTCAAAATAATCTCTTAGATAAGCATTTTTTGTGTACTGAAAATATACAATGAGGGAATAGCATAATACTGTAAAAAGTATCATCTTTCCAATAATATTCTTCCTAACAAGATAGATAACAATTATACCTATGAGAAAGCAATAAAATATGTATAACTGTAAGACCCACCATGTCCACATGTGATCTTTATAAATCATGAAAATAGCAAAAAGTAAAAATGGATTTGAAACAAGGTAAAAAACAAAAAGCTTTTTTTCAAATACTTGATTTTTATCTCTTATATAAATAAAGCATCCAAAGAGGATGAATGGTGCAATAATATACCAAAAATTTCCGATTCCAGGAAACATCGAGGAGAAGCTCGAAGAAAAAACTGTAACATGATTCATGAAAATGTCAGATAAATATCCGCTTGATCGAGTAATTTTATTAGCTTCTGGAATAATTAGATTTATTACTCCCTTCAGGTTAAGAAAACTATGTCTAATATCAAAAATTAAAAGTGGGAGAAATGGCAAAGAAAAACCAATGACAAACCTAAACAATGCTTTTCCTGTTATAATTTTTTTCCAAATTAGAAAAGGTGCAAATAAAATCGATTGAAAAAGAAGTGTTCCGCTAGTTGCGATTTCAAAATGAGACATAAGACCAATGGTAAAACCTAAAAATCCTAAGTATTTTTTATTACCCTGCAGTATTTTATAAGTAAAATAAAGAAAAAATACAGAAAGAAAAGAAATAGGAAAAGGTGGCCATATAAATCTAGACTGAGCAATTATATTTGGAGAAACCGCAATTAAAAATCCTACCATAACTCCTTCCTGCCAAGTAAATATTTTCTTAGTGAGAAGAATTGCGAAAGCAACCGTAGCAATACCAATAATTAACATCAAAACCATCCCTCCATACGGGTCTCCTCCGAAGAGAAAGAAGGGAATTGAAAGTAAATAATACCAGCCCGCTCCTTGAAAAAATCCCCCGAGTCCGCCTACTTGAGTTCCAATTAAAGTTAACTTATGGTCAACAACAATTTTTTTGACATTATTGTAGAATTGTCCTTGATCAAATCCAAATAGATAATTCCCGCTTAAAACCTCTACGGATCTTGGAATTAAGGCAAGCAATAGAATAAAGATACTAATTAATAAAAATTTTCTTTTAATTATCTTGTTAATTATTTTCATAAATTAGTGCGTTCTCGTTTGAACTATAATTCCCCCTTTTACTGTTTCCGATTTTATAATTTTACCATCATTTTCTCTTAATTTTAGCCATTGTTTGGGCCTGTCTTCATAACCCGGGTCCGGTTCGATAATAAAAAACGCCGTTCGCGCCTCCTTATTAGGAAAATATTTATATTTTTCCGGTCCATACCATTTAAATAGATACCTATAAGTGTAGTCAAATACCGGAGGGGTATAGACAACGTATTTAAAATCTTTACCCGAAGCCTCCCTATAAACATAGTCTACCACGGCCAGCTGGTTTCTATAAACCGAAGCGTTTCCGGTAAATATAGGGCTGGTAAAACTGTTTATTAATACCGCCGGATTAAGATTAACTATGAAAAGAAAAACGAAAATCAGTCCGGGAAGAATAATATTCGACAAGCTTTTGGACAGTAAATATAGACTGGTTGAGACAAGAAAAATATAAATTATCGGCAGACCGACCAGATAGTGCGGCCATAGAGCACGGCTAAACACAATGGTCCCGGCAAAAAAAACAACAATTATTGTAACCGCTGTCACAATCAGTTTCCGCATAATTTCCGGAGCTTTTCTATAAAATAATAGAGTTGCGAATAAGGTAAAAAGAATCAGTATGACCGCCAAGAATTGGTTGCCGAAAGTAAGGGAAGCGCTGAATTGGTCAAGAAAAGTAAGAATTCTGTTCTCTACGATTTGACCAAAAGTCAAAGGATCTTCCGTGGAATTGCCTCCGGGCAAAAAGGCAATAAAAGATTTTGTCATCAGAAATCCGTGTCTAAGTTCAAAAATTGCCCTTGGGAGAAATATTAAAAGCAGTCCTAGCACAAAAGATAATATTTCTACTGGTCTAATTTTTTTATTGAGCGTAATAACTACAGATAAAACAATTCCAATAAACAGTAAAATCCCAAAAACAATTTCTAAGTCTATGTTAAAGGCAAGAAGGATTCCAAGTAAAAAATAATATTTTAACCTGCCTTTATTTTCCTTTATAAAAATCTTATATAAAACTAAAAGTGTTAAAAGTACGAATAAAGGGACAATATTGGGATTCCAAATTTGTGCGGAAAGCGAAATCATAATAGGAGAAACACTGGTAAGAGCTGCCAAAGTTATTCCCAAAAATTTTCCACCTATCTTATTCCCAAATATAAATGCAACAACAATAGAAACAATTCCTACAACAGCCATTGTAAAAGCAATTCCAGAAGGATTACCTGAGAATAAAATAAAAGGAGGAATAAGCAAATAATACCACCAAGGCCCATAGAAAATGCCCTCTATCCCTGTTGTTTGTCCTATAAGAGGAATTTTATGATTAGCTACTATACTTTCAACAGCAAGCATATCGCGTCCGACATCGTAAGTAAATGCAAAAGAATTGCTTATAATTCCACTTAATCGAAGCCAAGAACCAATTCCTAATATAATCAGGAGTACGAAAAAAATAAATAATTTCTCTATAGATTTGAATTGCGCTCTATTCTTTAAATAAACGTTTCTGAATAATAAAACCATTTTGAAGTTGTTCTGTATTTACGGTATCACCTCCTTTTATCACAGTCTCAAGCCATCCCTGATAGCTCCATGGTTTTGATGTATCTTTTTCAATGAGAAGATAAACAAGTCCTTTTTTTTCCTGATGCGGAGTATATCCATATTTTTTCTTTCCATACCAAGAAATAAGATAATCATAGGGGTAGATATATATAGGAGGACTAAATACAAATAGTCCAAATCTTTCCCCATTGGCATCTTTATAAATGTAATCTATTGCATCAATCTTTCCTCTAATTTTATGTATTCCACCATAGTCAGCAATATCATAATAAAACGTTTTGATATTAGAAAAAACGCTGGATAACAATAGGATTGCTATGTATATAATTACGAAACTATTTACTATCTTATTTCGTGTTTTAAAAACAGATGAGATGACATAAATAACTAAAAATATGTAGGCAAGATTAAGATGAATGAGATAATAATTGTATACAAAGTTTCTCAAAAATCCCAATACAATAAACGTTACGGGCATAAGAAGCAAAAGATACAGAACAAATTGCCTTCTTTGTTTATCTTTCTCTTTCTTAAGAAGATAAAAAATGGCAGGAAGAATCGCAATAATTGCTACAGAAGGAATGATACTTTGCGAAGGAAATGTAGACAAAAAATTACGAAAGAATACCAATAAATGATCACGTAAAAGCAATACCCAAAATGTTTGCGTCGTTGCAGTCTCCGGATGGTTGAAGATATAAATCGAAAGTCCTTTTATCGCCTGGAATCCATGACGAATTTCGAAAAGTAACATAGGCGAAAAAGCAATGATCATTCCTAAAAACAACGCTCCATACTGCTTAATTTGTTTAAGGCGAAGTACCAATAAGCAATATACAATGAGGGTAAAAGATAGGGGAATTGCCATAGCCAATTGAAAATTGTATACAAAACTTGAGAAAAAGGAAGCCCAAAAAAGGTATTTTGTTTTTCCTTTTTTAATAAAGGAGGATAAGAAGTAAAACGCACATAAAATAAATAATGGCGCAGGGTTAGAATTCCAAATAAATCTTGTGTATGAAATAAAAGGCGGGGAAACAACAAGAATGGTGGCTGTCAACAATCCTACTCTAGCACCAAAAAGCTTCCTCCCAATAATATAACCAAGAATAATCGTCCCAATCCCTAATATATACATTAATACCATTCCCCCATAAGGATCTCCGCTAAAAATTAAAAAAGGAAACGCTAGTAAATAATAATAAAAAGGTCCATGGAAAATACCGCTAAATCCAGCAACACCCGCTCCTATTTCGGATCCAATGAGGGTGAGTTTGTGATCTACGACGATATTTTTTACCGCAAGATAATCTCTTCCTTGATCAAATCCAAAAAGAAAATTTTTATTTATAACTTCTACTGACCTTAAAGCTATACCGGAAATAAGTGCGGAAAAAAGTAGTATATAAATAAAGAACTTAAAAATTATAGATTTATGAAATGCATTTTTCCTAATAGCAGTTAATATGTTGTTTATACTATTTTTTGATTTCATGTTCCAGCTATTCTTATCGCTTCGGTTCCATCAAGATTATGTATTATTTTAATTACAGGAACACGATTGGGGATCTCAGAGGGCACGCCGATAAACAAAACGTTCTTCTTAACTGAATCTTTTTCCCAATCAATTGGCTTAAATGTGTATTTATCAAAAAAATGACTAGCACCATATCCTCCGGAGCTGTGCTCGCTGACTTTCTGATAATTCTGGGGTGGATACTTAAGATAAAAAAGAAAAAACATGTAAGACTTATCCATTGGCTGTCTATCAGAGACGATAATTTGAGAGTAACTACTCTGAAGCTTATTTACTTCATCTACGGCTTGCTTGTAACCATATTGCCAATCTGCTGAATCATAATAATTTTGCTGAACAAAATACTGATTTAAATAGTAAACAAAGTTAAAAATAAATATTAAGATAAAAGATGCAAGACATAAGATATAGGATAATTTTCTTAAATCATAATTCTTAAATCTTATATCTGATTTTTTAATTAAATTAAAAAATCCTATAATTCCTATTGCTGTAAATATTTGAAAAGTCGGTAAAAAATTTAGAGTTCTTACCGCGTGAGGAACTCCGCTTGTAATTGAAGCCGGAATTGGAGCAATTAAAAACCAAGAAAAAATTATAAGTTTTGTTTTTTTATCAAAATCTCCGAAAATTAATTTATAAATGCCAGATAGAACAAAAGGTAATTCAAAAAGATACAAAAGTCCCATGTTAGGAGCGTGATGCCTTGATATATCGCCTGTAATAAACAACCAATTTAAATCAAAATGAGAAATATAACCAGAAATTATAGTTTTTCCGTAAACAAGTCTTCTGTTATCAAGTAGCGAGCCTATTTTATCGTTATTTAATTTATCTTGCTCTAATTTTTTTATATTTGTCTTTAACAATTCTGTTTGGCTTGAGAAAACACTTGTTCCCGTAACTCTTAAAAGCGCAGCTCTGTTACCCAATATATATAGCGCCATGGGAGCCACAACAATAATTCCTAAAATAAAAGCAGCTAAAATATATTTTTTGTTAATGGCAAATAATTTTTTCCAAAAAATTATTACTACTGCAAGAGCAAGAAGAGGCGTAAAAACTTTTTCACTTTGATAGGCGTAAATTGAAAGACCGGCAAAGAAAGCTGATAAGCTAAACATCCAAGGCTTCTTAAACCCTTTGATAAGAAACAGAACCATTAGTATGTTTAAACAAGTCCCAACGTTTGATTCAAATCCTACTCTTGAGAATTGTGTTGACCAAGGAGAAATGGCTAGGAGAAAACTTGAAAGGAGGGAGAGATAATCTCGGTATTTATATTTTTCAAATATCTCGCGAATAAGAAAAAAAACTGCAATAACAGATATTATTCCAAATAATGCAGACGGGAGTCTTACGGCAAAAGTATTTAAGCCAAATATTAAAATTGAAGGAATAGTAAGATAAGCATATAAGGCAGGTTTATAGTCGTCGAATGAACGCAAGACCACAGGCAAAAATTTTCCGAATGAATCTCTCCCTGTATGAATTATTGCGTATGCATCGTATCCTAATGCAACTTCATCCCAATCCGGAGACGGAGGAACATTTCCAAGCTGCCATAGCCTGAGAATTGCTGACAAAAGAATTATTCCTATTAAAATTGCCCAAATTATTTTCCTGCTTTTAATCATATGTATAAGCCACTAAAATCGCCTCTCCATTCAAAAGATAAAAAGTTTTTAGGATTTTTATACTCGAAGGAAGATTATAAGGAGTGTTTATGTATAAGACTTTCTTATTTCCATCCAAGGAGTAACTGTAATTTTTTGGAAAAATATATTTGCCAAAACTTTCCACTGTCACAAACCCGAATACGTCCCTGTGTACTTTTGCTGTTTTTCTGAAATAATCAGGATTTGTATTTGTGTAAAAAAGGTGATAGATATAAGGCCTTCCCAAGGCATTTGTTATTTGTACATTGTCATAATTTTCTTCAACAGTCCTTACGTATTCGATAGACTCCTTATATCCATATTGCCATTCCCCGGAATATATTCTTGGATAGTGAACTAAATAATCGTGATAAAAGTATAAAAAATTAAGAAATAGAACAGAAAAAATAACAAATACTATTGCGTACTTAAAATATTTTTTTATTCCTGAACTTTTTATCCAATATAAAAATGTAGTAATGCCTATTGCTGTAAATATCTGGAAAGTCGGAAGAGTTGCTTCTATTCTGAGCGCATGAGGAGTTTCCCTTGCGGTTCCCGCCGGAATAATGCCGACAATAAGCCAAATAGGAATTATCCACCAGTAACCTTCTTTTTTTCTAAAAAGCAGAAAAATACCCACCACGAAAAAAGGAAGATCCCATAAAAACATTTCTCCGACCGTTTGTGTTGAAAATTTAGGATTACCATCGCCCCTTATGAACAAAAAGTTGGGGCTTAGGTTATCGAAATAATGTTTTATATATTCAACCGAATATAATAATCTCCTGTTATGAATTAGTTTTGACCAAAAAGCGTTATTATCATTAGCAATTTCTTGGTTTGCTGTTTTAATTACGTTTATATCCGAAAAAATATTTACCTCTTGAAAGCGAAGTTTTGCCTGGGGGGTGGTCAAAAACTGCGCAAGAGGTAAAATGAGAATTAATCCGATAATTATGGCAACTAATAATTGTTTTCTCATTTGCAAAAGTTCTTTCCTAAAACCTATTGCCAAACTCAAAATAAGAAGCGGTGCCACGACTCTTGCAGTATTAAATGTGTACATTGACAGAACGAAAGAAATTACAGAAAGAGAAAGCAATAATAAAAACCTTAACCCTAGGGTGTCAATAGGTTTCCACCCCAAGGGTGGAAACGAGGCTACACCTTGGGATTTTACAGAATTTACTGCGGTTAGAAACAAAAATACACCTAAGACAATAAAAAAAGTGGCAACATTTGCTTCAAAAGCGGCGCGGGAAAGCATGATGTGCCAAGGAGAAATTGCCAGAATAAGCGCCGAGGTTAATCCATATAAATTTTTTCGCTCTGACTGCCAAAAAATTCTCTTTGTCAAAAAATAGGTAAATAAAACAGTTAAAACTCCCAGAAAAGCCGATGGAAACCTTACTGCGAATTCGTTAAGCCCAAATATTCTTATCGGAATAACATCGAGATATGCGTAAACAGGTGGTTTAAAATCACCAAAAGACTCTAGGTAATCTAAAGGTAAAAACCTGCCGAACTCATCTTTCCCGTCAATTCCAAGCGAGTATGCATTATATCCCCATGCTGCTTCATCCCAAGTTAAGGAAGGAGGATTTGTACCAAGCTGATAAAACCTTAAAAAGAATGCAACTATTAATATTAAAACTATAAATGTATATTTCTTCACATTACCTCATATACTCTAAAAATTACTTGAATATCTTTATATTTACTAAATGTTTTAAGTAATTTATCTTTTGGAAAATCTAAATTACCAGTAACCAATAGCGATCCCTTTGGAAAATAATAAGAAAGAGATTTATTTTTATCAAAATTATAATTACCAAAATAAAAATTATTTATTACTAAAACTTCTGTATTGTTAACTACTTGTTTGTTTTTGTAAGCATTTTGATAAATATTTGGATTTAGTATTTTATGAAATGCAAATTGTGTCGCCCAAGCTTCGCCTCCGTCTATAAATATCTTTGAATAACTATTTTTTTGAGAAATTGCGTATGCAATAGTCTCATTTTGCTCTTTTGCCCACCTATCAGAGGCGTAAATCGGATAATCATAAAAATAAGTAAATAAATAACTACTAATATACATAACGCTAATAACTGTAAGTAATAATTTTGCTGTATATCTTAGTATTACACGACGCTTTTTCAGCGCAGTCCAAAAATAAATAATTCCATATGAGGAAAAAATAATAGGGATTGGTAAAACATGAACTGATCGATATACGTAACTCCCCTTAGACAAACCCCCTGGTAACGCCCCGGCAAACATCCAAAATAAGAAAAATAATGCAATCTTTCTTTTATCCCTAAACATAAGATAAATACCTATAAAAAAGAATGGAAGCTCAAAAAAGTAAAATTCCCCATGCCTTGCTACGGCCTGTTGTAAATTACCCGATCCATTGACAAAAAACCAGTTAACAGAGAATGAATTGAAATAATTTGTTATTGTATTATTTAAAGATACCGTAAGCTTATTATGAAAAAAACTACTTAACCATAATGGGGATTTTGTCATGGCTCTCTCTAAATCAACAACTTTTGAAACTTGTTCAAAATTTAACATCGAAGATCTTCTATACTCATTTAATTCTCCTTTCGCCAGATTAAAAAAAATAAGAGAATAAAATACACATAATAAAATTAAAGATGTTAGAGAATATTTTTTGATCTTCAATAGTTTATCTTTGTATAAAATAATTATCATAGGAATTAAAAATATTAGAAATAATCTTGGGGCATCGTATGCATAAAGAGAAAATCCGAAAAATAACGCGGATAAGATTAAAAATAGTGGTCTTTTTTCGAAATATAAAAAAAATAATACGCCTATCAAAACGAAAAATAAAGAGATCGATTCTAGCAACCCTTGACGTGAAAGGTGAATAGACCATGGATTGAGAGCAAAAAGAAATGAAGATAACAACGCAATTTTCTCTGATTTCAATAACTTTTTAACGATATAAAATACTGCAAGAACGCTTAAAACACCAAAAACTGCCGATGGCAATCTATCTACAAAAAGATTTAATCCGAAAATTTTAATAAAGGGTATAAGTATGTAGCTGTATAAAGGAGGATAAGATCCGCCAATATTTGTATCGCTCAAGGAAAAAAAATTAAAATTGCCGTGAAGATCCAGTCCCGTTTTATAGAGACTATACGCGGTATAGCCAGTAAGTGCTTCATCCGCATGGAGTCCTGGCGGATTTTGTCCTAATTGCCAAAATCTTAGAATTAGAGCTAATAAAAGAATTAAAATTAGACCAATATGTTTTCCGTACATACTTTGGGAATATAATCCTTATTATGATATCATATTTCAAGCCTAGCACAGAATAAATCTCAAGATATGAAACGCTTTTTAAATACAAATTGTTTTGTAATTCTATTTATAATAATTGGCCTTGTATTTATTTATAGACAAGTAATTTTCGAAGGAAAGATTCTTTTTCCCTCAAATTTCCTTGCTCAATTTTACTTACCATGGAGAACGGAGAAGTTTCCGGGCTGGGAAGCTGGCATTCCGCATAAACCAATCGGCGATGACCAAATACGAATATTTTATCCAGAAAGAACATTTACTAATGAAATGTTGGCAAATAATACGATTCCGCTTTGGAACCCTTATATTTTTGCGGGAACTCCTTTTCTTGCAAACTTTCAATCTGCCATATTTTATCCGTTAAACATTCTTTATTTTTTCCTGCCGCAAATTATCGCATGGTCTTTCTTATTATTTATTCAACCTATTATGGCACTTTTTTTCATGTATCTTTTTTTAAGCCTTTTTAGACTTAAAAAGCCTGCAATTTGGCTTGGAGCAATATCTTTCGGATTTTCCGGATTCATGCTTGTATGGAGTCAGGAAAATGCTGTTGTTGCTCAATCGGCATTATGGCTTCCCCTTGTTCTTTTCGGCATTGAAAGATATCTTAACACCAAAAAAAACTTATACTATCTTGTAGTCATTATTGCCCTTACATGCTCTCTCCTTGCAGGATTCTTCCAGGTAACTTTTTATATATTCGCATTTTCCTTTTTCTATAGTATCTTTAGAATTAAAACCCTATCTCTTCCGCTTACCTATTTAATTAAAATTATTAGCATCTATGTTTTCTCCCTTTGCCTATCTGCTATACAATTGATCCCATCCATAGAAGCTTTTTTAGAATCTCCAAGAAGCACATCATCGGCTTGGTACCTATTTGAGGGCTACCTTCTTCCTATTACGCATTTGTTTAATGCTTTTGTACCGGATATTTTTGGCAATCCGGGAGCATATAATTTTTTTGGCCGCGGCTTCTACAGAGAGACCATTCTTTGTGCGGGGCTTGTGCCTTTTATTTTTTTCGTATTTGCTACTTTTAAAAGAAAAATAAATCCTATTATTGGTTTTTTTACTTTCTCTGCTTTCCTATCTTTTTTTCTTACTCTTGATTCACCTATTACAAGATGGTTTTTCCAACTTCCACTCCCCTTACTCCCAACATTTTTACCAAGCCGAATACTTATAATTACTGCATTCTCAATTGCCACGCTCTCTGCATTTGGATTATCTATATTCATAGAGCAGAAAGAGAAAAAAGATTCAAAACTTATACTGCGTATACTTTCTTTTTTCTATATAAGTCTGTTTTTGATTGCTCTTTACGGATTTTTATTACTAAATTACAGCAATACCCCATTCTTTCAAAAATTAAATGATTATATAATTAGACACGGATCATCCCCAACAAAAGCTAACATTCTTGTTCTTCTAAAGAATATTATTTTGCCGTTTATCATGCTTACTTTTCTTTTCGTTTTATTACGATTAAAAAAATTATTTAATCTATCAATCCTTGGAATTATCATTCTAACGCTTACTGGACAATTTTATTTTCTTAATAAATATATTGTGATTGGTGATCTTGGATTTCTTTATCCAAAAAATGCTGCTATATCTTTCCTGAAATCAAGAAATTCCCTGGATAGATTCTTAACTCTTCGCCAACCAATGGAAGAGAACATATCAATGTATGCGCATATCTATTCCGTCGAAGGAGCAAATCCTGTTTTTCCAAGACGATATGGAGAACTTCTTTTTGCTATCAAAAATAATGGAAAAATTGTTAAGAATATTCCCCGTATAGAGGCAAGACTTTCAGAGTTGGGAGATAAAGAAAATTTTTTTGAAGATAAAAGAAGAATCCGCCTGCTTTCCCTTCTTGGAATAAAATATGTACTATATTTTGATGATCAAAATCCAAAAAATAGCAACATAAATAAATTTCCCCAAAATCTTTTTAGACCTATTTGGCAAAATAATAATTGGTACGGACTTGAATATACCAAAGTTCTTCCCAGAGTTTTTTTAACAAACACAATACATATTCAGCGTAACGGCCAAAAAATCGTAGATTCCTTGTTTGACAACAATTTTGATCTTTCGTCAAATATTATTTTGGAAGAAAAGCCTTCTGAGTTATTTTCGTTCCCACAAAACCGGATTGACCTACAAAAAGTTTCTCTTGATTCATCAGTAAAAATCGCTCAATACGAGCCTCAGAAAATTGAAATAATAACAAGAACCGACAAACCGCAGATGCTTTTCCTGTCCGACAATTATTATCCCGGCTGGAAAGCATATATCGATAACAAAGAAACTAAAATCTATCGTGCAAACTATACTTTTAGGAGCGTATATTTACCCCAAGGAAATCATGTAGTGAAATTTATATACCAACCTTTATCATTTAGCATTGGTTTTACAATATCCTTATTGTCTTTTGTAACCCTCTTTACAATTATGATTCTTAAGATGAATAAGTTACAAAAATTAAAAAAATATAGAGAATAGCTATTTTATCTCATTTATTTTATAAATGTAGGCGTCTTGATTGCTGTATATCTTATGAACGTATTTTGTTTTCTCAAGAATATACAGGGAATATGGACTGTAAATAAAAACAATTTTATTATTTTTTAACCCTTGCTCAACTTCTTCTTGAAGGCTCATGTATTCTTCAGATTTACTTGAAGGTAAATTACTAAGTAGTATAATTTTACGGATAAAATCAATCCTAGAAGCGACATAAACTCCTGCAAAATCAATATATTCATTATTTAGATAACTTCTTTTATTTGCAAATGCTACAATCGCGGGGGTTGATGATCTATACCATCCCAGTACATCTTTTTTAGTCGCAGCAACATTTTTATTTGGGATTTCTAAAACCGTTTGATTATAATTCCCTTTAGATTTTAGAAATTGCATTGCCTGGAGATAGGGATCCGATAATTGAGAACCTTGAGAACGAAAAGAATCAAAGTATCCTTTGTAATTCTCGTATGCTGATGGCAATGTTAAGATTAACACTACAATAAAAAGCGCTACCTTTAATACTTTGCTATAAGAAAAACTAAACAGCTTATAAAATCCAAATGCTGCAAATAGAGATATGAAAAATAGGAAATACCATGCCATTTGAATTATTTCAAATACTTTTCCCGACTGGATAAAAAACATAGGTATCAAAATAGAGATTAGTGTCATTATTAAAATAGTCAAAGCAAGAGATGAAGGCTTACGGAATTTCCTAAAAAGAATTAGGGGTAAAAATAATAATCCAATAACTCTTGTACCTAAATTGCCAAAGAAAAAAACGTACAAAGAATAGAATTCCGTTTCTATTATGCCTTTTATTACAGAAAGCTTTGTATAGGTATACATTTTTTCTGCGTATCCATACCACGGCATATTATCTACAAGTACACTGTGAGGCGCCCAAAGCGGCGCAAAAATAAGAGTAGAAGAAATATCCCTAAAAATTCCATATGTAACAACAAATAGAATTCCCGAAGTAAATAATGATACTAATATTAAATAGTTTTTCTTACGAATGCTTTCTATTAAACTAAACAAAATAAAACCACCAACAAGAATAATACCAGCGTATACCTTAAACATCGTTGCTAAACCAACAAATAATGCAATAGGAATAAGCCAAGTGTTTTTTTTGGACTCTATATATTGATGGATTGCAAAAAGTGTTGAGATAACAATAAGAATTGATATTGCAAATGGTGGATTTATAAGTGATGTTGCTGACTGCTGTATTCCAAAAGCGCTATCCAAACTCAAATTCTCATGACCTCTAAGTCGTAATATGAATGCGAAACTACCGCCAAACATGGTCAAAAAAACTGACCAAAGGCCAATTGATATCTTTTTGCTCCATTTGTACATAAAACTATAAACACCCAATCCCCACAAAATAGCCATAAATAATGGGAAAAAATGGAAATATAATGAAAGAGGGGAAATGAAAAAAATATTACTAATCTTTGCCAAAAGAAAATTATAAAAAAAATGGTAACCCCTTAAAGGAACTCCAGCAAATCCAGGATTATCAGGAGGAAAATTGTTTTTTAATTCATTTATTAATGCGAGATGCCATAAATCATCCCTTCCATATTTAATAGTATCACCATATACCCCAGACGTTAGCATGCTAAGACTAAAAACAATTGACAAAACAACTACAATAATAAGTGGCCAATGATGGATCTTTTCAATATTATTAAAAAACCATTTCTTATCTTTAATAGTAAAGAAGCCAATTATCAATAATAGTGGAAGAATTACAAATTCCAGCCTTAACCAAGAAAAAATGTAGGAAATTAGAATAAACACCATGGCACCCAAAACAAAAGGTAAAAATAAATCTTCAGGAGAATCTAAAACGATTTTTAATTTTGAGAATAAAAATTTTCCCGGCAAATAAAAACAGACCACGATTATGATAATAAACAATATAATTTCTAAAAATGGTTGCATAAAATTCATTTTTAGCCTAGATTATTTACTGTGCCATTCTTCGGTAGATTTATATACTTTGCTTGGATTCACAAATACCCATCCTTCATTTCTAAGTTGTGTGTTATTTGAATTATTTAAATTCAAAATTTTATATCCTTCCTTATCTCCAAAAACAATCGGATACTTGAATTGCGCTCCGCTTGTAGCGATTACTACTCCAAGCTTTATTCCCCCATCATCAATTTTTTTATCTGCATAGAGGAAAAGCACTAAAGGCAAGCTTGCCCCGCCTGTTTTATTTTTAAAATCGTAAATTGCAAATTTGTGATTTGGGAAATTTCTAATTAGGACTTTTTCTTGCTCTCTGCTCCAAGGAGCAAGGTAATTCGTAGCCAATTTTATCTCTTTTATGTCTTTAAAAAAACTGCCTATTGCAATGAGTAACATAAACGATAATCCGATAAGAACATTCTTTTTACAAATAGAAAAAATTGCTAGCGCTGTAAATAAAAGTATAAATGGATGAGTAAAAACGATAAAACTATCAAATAGAGGCGCGCGAATATAGCGCACAAGAACTAACATGCCCAAAAAACTTATTATCAAAATATACCATTCTTTAGACAATTGACTCTTTAAAAAATTATAAACAATAGCAACGCCTGATAATATCATTATTATATACCCCAATATTAGGTTTCCTCCAATAATATGTGACCACGCGTTTGGCAAGAAAATGCCAAGAAATGTTAACCATCTTCTCCCAAGTACATCAAGTGAAATTTTATATTGATCATAAAGGTAATACTTTAGCATACTATGACTGTTTACAAAATTATTCTGCATATCAAACAAGATAAGTGGAATCAATGGAATAAAAATCCCAAACAGTAATACAATTATTCCTTTTATAAGAGGGGGTCTTGTAAAAATAATTGTTATTGGCACAAGAATAATAAGGGCTGCGCCTTGCAAGTGTATAGTAGACGCGAGACTTACAAATAACGCCAAAAGAAATAAATACTTAAGTTTCTTTGTTTTAACATAACTAATCATCGTCCAAATCGCAAATAATGCAATAATAGCAAGAGGTGATTGGTTAGTTAGATTAGTTGCTTGAGCGATTTGCGCTGTGGAAACCGTAGCTAAAAGGCCTACTATTAATCCAAATTTTTCGTTTACTAGCTCTTTGCCAACAAAAATAATTAATAAAACGAAAAGAACATGAAGAAGTGTTAATACCACCCAGGGCGTTATTACTGCATTTGGGTAAAAAACAGTTGCTACCATAATAAACCAATACCATTCTCCTCCTGTTTGAAAGGGGCCAGCAGAGGAAAATGGACCAACAAGAGGAGTTTTATAGTTTTCCAAGGCATATCTTGCAACAATTGAGTCATGTGCTTGATCGTACGCCAACCCCCATCTATTTTCGTAATTATAGAAGCGAAGGACTGTGGCAAAAATGAGAATAAAAAATACACAAACGCCAAACCGATGCGACTTGAGAAACAATTTAATTTTCTTCATGCATCAACCTATAAATCTATATTTCAAAAGAGTCCAAAGTGCAATTGAACCATCTTTTATGGCATTTAGTTTTTTTCCTTCATTGTATCCTCTTGGTCTTGTAGTGATGGGAACTTCAAGTATTTTATATCCTTTTTTTAACAATTTTGCCGTTATCTCCGGTTCAAAATCAAATCTTTTTGCAGAAAGTTTCAGTCTTTCAACAGCTTCCCTTGGAAATAACTTATAACAAGTTTCCATATCTGTAATCCATTGCCCATAAAGAATACTGGTAATTAAGCTTAAGAACCTATTCCCAAAATAATGCAGGAGAAATAGACTACTTTTTTCATCCCTTTTTAAATTAGGGAGTCTATTAAGTCTTGTACCGTACACGACTTTTGCCTTCCCTTCCTGTATTGGTTTTACAAGATCCTTAATCTGAAAAGGATCATATTCTAAATCCGCATCCTGAATAATAATATAGTCTCCTTGCGAGTTTTTTATTCCCGTTGCGACAGCCGCACCTTTCCCCATATTTTTTTTGTGAATAATTAATTTGATATTTTTTCGTCCAGAGGACGATCCGCCTCTGGCGGAGATTTTTGATATTTGATATTTGATATTTGCGACCGAATGGTCGCTTGATCCATCATCTACTACTATAACTTCCTTATCAACTCCATCGATCTTAAGTCGTTCCACTCTTTTTAAAAGCTCTGGAACTGTTTTTTCTTCGTTAAAAACGGGAATAATTATAGATAATTTCATTCAATAAATTCGTTAATTACTTCCTTATCGGATTTGACAAACATCTTTTGTGCTTTAAAACTTGATACTATAATTTTTGGAAGCAAAATTAAAGCCCTTAAAAAACCAATAAAGAATGGAATATCCAGCCGAATAAGAGCCTTTAAAAAATGATATGGCAACCAAATAACATGAAAAAATTGAAGACTAATATCTGTGGCATTTTCCCATACAAAAATGAACTGATTTCTATATGCGATCGTTTTTATTTTGGAAGGAGAAAACTTCTTTTTTATTGTGCCTTTTTCGTGCTCATGGACAACCACACTTTTTGGCTCAAATAATATCTTATATTCCGATTTTAAAGCCCTGTAAGAAAGGTCAATATCTTCCCAGTAAAATGGGCTATAAAGCTCATTAAATCCTCCAAGTTTATCCCAAATTGATTTTCTAAATGCGCCGCTTCCTCCGCTAACCCAAAGAGTGTTTGTTTTATTTATTTCTCCTCTCTTGTGAACTAAAAAACCCTTTTTCCATTTTCCTATCCCCCTTCCTCTTAAAACAGTCTTTCCGTTCTCAATACTTTTATCCATACACCCTACCGCAAAAACTGATTTATCATGAAAATGATCTATTAACGGCTTTAAAAAATTCTCATCCGGCGCAACATCTGTGTTTAACAAAACTAAAATATCTCCATTTGCATTTTGTACTCCTTTATTAACTGCTGAAGAAAACCCTAAGTTTACAGAATTTTCAAATATTTTCAGGTTTATTTTTGATTTTTTATATGTATCTTTGATATTTGATATTTGATTTTTGATATAGATAACTGACCTATCTATAGAAGCATCATCAATAATAATAATTTCTACCACACCTTCTTTATAATTTTCTGCCGCATCCAGAACTTTTGGAATATTTTTCTTAAGAAGATCCTCTCCGTTATAGTTTGGGATAATAATACTTATGTTCATAAAAGAGTAACGTAAAATTCTATGGTGTGTTTTCCTTTCGGAACAAAAATACCGCGAAAATTATAATCTGTTCTATATATCTTTGTTTTATTGCCATCAATCTTTGCGCGCCATGTTGGATAAAAACTATCTGTCAAAACCAAAAACCCTTGACTTTTATTTTCAGTCTTAATTACCACCTTATTTGCTGAGTATTCAACAATATCAGCCCTCCCATTTGTCCACCCCAAGGGTGGATTTATATTGACACCTGCGGGCAATTCAACAATTGCCGTATTTCTTGGGCTAAAATCTTTGTTAAATATTTCTTTTATTGCCTCATCCTTACTTCTCACCGTTTGTATTTTCCGAACAAAAAATACTTTGGGTAGTACTTCTTTATTTTCATATATCCTTGTTTCTCCTTCCTGAAAGACTTTTGTAAGTTTGTCTGATGTAATATCAGAAAGACTTAAAATATACTTAACTCCCAAAAGATCTATGATTTTTGATTCGTAATTGTGAGGAGTAATGATTCTGTTAAACCCAAAAGGCGGATTAATGTTTCCTGTCCCTCTTTCGGATGCCGCAATAAGCTCGGCATATCTTTTCAGATATAAGGGGTCATATCCTTCAACGCTTTGCAGTCGATAGATACTGGAAAAATTAGGAGGAAGAATTCTGGAATCTGCGTTCATAAACCTAGAAAATCCGATATTCTTCTTTAAGAAAGACATTGCCTCGGTATCCGGAAAAAGATAACCTTTTTTTGTAAATGAATTGTACTTCCATGAAAACCTTAAAAGATCAAAAACTGTAATAATTAAAATAAAAAATATAAAAAATAAACGAAAATATGAGGGAATTTTTTTAATAAAAATGAACAGAAATATTAAAATAGATGAAACAATCAGCAATATGGAAGGAAGAATAAAGTTATTTTTTGAAACCAATAAATTTTCTTCCGTGATTAATTTTAAGTTTTTATTTCCCAACAGAATAAATATCCAGATCCCCAAGAAAATAATCATAAGCGATAAAACCGGATAAATAATTTCTTTTTTGTTCTTTGTCTTTAAAAAATAATCTAAGCCCAATGCGCAAAGAACTGCTAAGGAAAAATCTGTAACAGAAAGAAGCCGCGTCGGCGCAGAGGTATTCAGTAAAGGAATATTGAGAAAAAAAGGAATTTTTGCAAAAATCGTCGGCAACGAAAATATAAGCGAAATAAAAAATAATGATCCGAATAGAAAGGTCTTCTTATCTCTTCTTAAAAAAAGAGCGTAAAGAGAGAATATTAGCGGAATAATTCCAACATATCCTATAAATTCACCATAATTAAATACACTCCAATAATTTAAAGTCGTAGGATTGCCAAAAAAATCAGGAGCAACAAACTGAATAATATGTTGCCAGGGAATAAACCAACCCCCTTCTCCCCAACGAACCTGGTCAATATCTCTGGCTGATAATAAAATTAATTGAAGAGTTGGAAGCCACTGAATAGAACTAAGAATTATGAATAATGAATTAAGAATTATGAATAAAAATAATATTTTTTTTTGCCAACCAACTTGCATCCACCTAGCAAAAAAGTAGATAAATGAAAAGACAAATAGGTAAAAGAAAATTTGTAAATGCCCCGCTAGAAAAGACGATGTGAGTGAAAAAACAAAAATAAAACTCCAGATTAAAGAATTCCTATTTTTAATACTTGATACTGGATACTTAATACTGGATACTATTTTATCGATAGATAGAAGCACTAAAGGAAGCCAAAGTGCGGTATGCAAAACATTTCCCCATTCAAGCCATGAAACAAAAAAACCCGAAAATGAAAATGAAATCGATCCCAAGACACTTGCCCATTTATTAAGTCTTAAGCTTTGAAGATACAAGTATAAAAAAATTCCTGCAAGAAGAGGCGCAAGAAAAATTAAAAAACTCCATGCCCAGTAAAAGGGCATTATAAAAAATAATAGATTCAATGGATAGAAAACCGCGGATTGAAAATTTGCCGCAAGCGGAGTACCGGAAAAGTTATAAGGATTCCATAATGGAAGTTCTAATTTTTTTTCTGTCTCTATGGCTAATTCTTTCCAAGGATATTGCTGTCTTACCGGATCTGTTATGAGAAAGTTTTTGAACGGAATTCCTCTGGGATAATCTTTTGCGTACAGATCTCTAAAAGGGTGATAAAGTCCAATAATAGTATCCGAAGGTATGGGAAGGAGATCTTTTATAAAAAACTGCCAAAAAAATATAAAGGGAATTAATGCTATAATAACAAATGGAATTATTTTTTTCATAAATCTAAGATTTTATATAATTCTTCGCAAAACCTATCTCCTGTAAAATCCCTGGCTCTTTTTACTGCTTGTTGCGACATTTGCAGCCATAGTTTTTCATCATTGATCAATAACTGAGTTTTTTCAATCAGATCATCTAAGCTGTTCCATAAAAATCCGTTTTCATCATCTGTAACTATTTCTTTTTGTCCTCCGGCATTTATTACAACCGGAACTGCTCCCGCTCCCATCGCTTCAACCGTAGAAATTCCGAAATGCTCGGCAAATTCGGGATGTTCTTTTAAATTTTCCCCAAAACCCGAAGCGTGCCAATATATTTTTGATTTTGAATATATATCCCATAAATCATTATTGTTTTTATTAATTATGAACTCGATCGGATAACCTTTTGTTCTTTTCTTAAAAGTTTCAAATATTTTCTGGTCCTCTTTTTTAACACTCACTGCCAAAACAAATTTCCATCCCTTAAGTCCTTCTTTAATCATTTTTATAAAAGCATCAACCATAAAATCCTGTTTTTTATAATCACCTATTCCTTCTATATCACCATTTTCCCTTGTCGCCACATCTCTAACCCTAAGCCGTCCAACATGAAGAATTATATTTTCTTTTTTAACTTTTTTAGGCTTTAATTCTACCGGAGGATAAAGAACTACACTATTAACTCCCAAAGATTTATCTACGTATGATTTAGTATAGTAGGAGTTGCAAAAAAATCTATTTATTCTAAAAATTTTGATTTTTGTCTTTATATTTATATTTTTATTTGGTAAAGGCTGTTGAATGTGTATAAATGTTTTTTTGGATAGAAGAAAAGGAATGCTTCCATCGCTTAATAAAATAATCGCATCAAATTTTTTGCTTTCCCAAAGTCTTTTCAAAAGTCCCGTGCTCTTGGTAAAAATATTAGGCGTTAATGCTATATTCGAAAGATTAAGCTGAAATCTTTCTTTTAGTTCTTCCAAGTCTTTTTTTCTATCCCAAAAAATGCTTATATTGTGATTTTTTGCAAGGCACTGGGCAATTTTCATCATATATTTTTCCCCGCCGCCTAAATCATCTAGGTAAGGATCGAAAATTCCAATCTTCACAGCTTTTATTCTATCAATTTTCGTGTCTATTGCAAAGTTAAGTTTTTTATGGTATTTTTGGAATATGAACTATTTTGGCGCATTGCCTCAATTTCCGCCATTTCTGCTTTTTGCAGTCTTTTTGTGGTCGCTTTTGTGGAAAGGGATTGCTTTATGGAAGGCGGCAAAATTTGAGCAGAGAAATTGGTTTATAGTCATTCTTATAGTTAATGCTCTTGGAATTCTTGAGATAATTTACTTATTTTGGTTTGCGAAGAAAAGAATGAAGTTAAAAGACCTAATGTTTTGGGAAACACTCTCCGCCTAGATATTTCTTCTAAGTTTTAGGATCGAAAGAATAATAAGAGCAATTCCTGCCAAAGCCGCGTAGATTCCAAGCCTAAAGCTTTGAGGATTATAGACAAACCTTACTGTATGCTTTCCCGTCGGCACCGAAACGGCTCTAAAAGTATAGTCTGCTCTTAAAATTTCGGATTTTTTATTATCTACTGTAGCATTCCATCCGGGATAATAACTGTCCGACAGAAACAACATGGCATTTTTGTCTGTTATAACCTCCATCTCAATAAGGTTCGGAAAATATTTTGTTATTTTTACATCTCCTTTAATGTCTCTGCTTTGATTAATTGATGGATTTTTTTCTAATACAATTTCTTTTTTTAGATCGAAATTATTGTTAAACATTGTCTCTATTATTTTATTTGATTCATTAACGACTTTGTATTTCCCTACAACGAAAGCGCGTGGATAAGAATCCTTATTCTCAAAAATTCTATATTTTTCATCCTCATAAACAAGAACAAATCTATCTTTTGGATAATTCCAATACGGGAATGTCCAAACCTTCTGATCGTCAGCTTTTTTATGAAGTATATACTTTATGCCCAAAAGGTTAATCGACTCAGATGCATATTTTCCATTTCTTGAGAATTGCACAACAGATCTAGGTGACTGCGTAATTATTCCACTACTAAGAAACGCAATAAACTCTCCATACCTTTTTATATAAAGAGCGTCATATCCTTCAATAGAAGGCATACCATAATAAACAAGAGCTTCAGCGCCTAAATTTCCTAAAACTCTTTCGTATCCTTTTAGCCTTGAAAATTCCCGTGTAGTTGGAGTATTTGGAAAAACTAAATTTTTAGGATCGAAGGGCTGCCATTTTTTTGCAAAACGAAACATATCAAAAGCTACTATTAAAATTAATAGAAGTCCCAGGAATGAATATTTTACTTTCTTGTTGATATTTTGAAAAAATATGAACAATAATATTACCAAGCTTGATAGAGAAAAAATAAGTGATGGAAGTATAAGATTTTGTCTTGCAACTATTAGTCTTTCTTGAGGAATAAATAATTTAAAAAATACGATTGTCCACAATACTAGAAAAAATATCAAAAATAAAGTAATCCAAGAATAAATTTTTTTAAACTTTCTTTTCTTTAAATCAAAGGTTAACTGATCGAATCCAAACGCAGAAAGAATTGCGAAAAGAAAACTATAAATAACGATAACCCTGCTTGCTGCGCTTGTGGATAAGACTGGAATATGAAGATTAATAAGTAGTGTTAAGAGCGGTGTGTCAAAGGCAATGAGTAAGGCAAAAATTCCAATTATGAGTAAAAAAAATGTTTGAACTCTTTTTTTACTTAAAATACTATAAATAGCAAGCATTAATGGTAAAACTCCAATATATCCATTCCATTCCGCGTAGTGTCCAAACCAATCATTTCGTGTTACAGGATTTCCTAAAAAATCAGGTGCTGGAAAAGTAGAAATATACTGCCAGGGAATTGCTTCTCCTTTTAGAAAGACGGTGCTTCGCAAGGACTGAAGATAAAATTCTATCGATGGCAGCAGTTGAGGCAAAGATAATAAGAGTCCTAGGAAAATGAATGCAGCTAACTTAAGAGATCCTTTAATATCTTTTGTTGCTATGAACTTGTAAACTAAATAAATTACAACAGTAAGAAAAAAATATATACTTATTTGAAAATGTCCGCTAAAAAATGATAAGGGAATACTTGAGGAAAGCAGTATTAAGTATCTTATTTTTTTTAACTCAAAATATTTTTCTATACAGAATAATGCAAGGGGTAAAAAGGCAATCGCATAGGCAAGCGTTGCATAATCCATCCAAACTACAATAAATCCACAGAACATAAAAGAAATAGAAGCAATTAATCCGGCGGCTTGACTCCTTTTTAAACTTCTTACAAATAAGTACATAAAAAGACCGGTAAGAAGAGGCTGGAGCAAGACAGAAAAACTCCATGCATCAACAAACGGGAGAATAAAGAATAAAAGATTTAAAGGAAAGAGAACAGCACTTTGGTAGTTGGCAAGATGAGGAGTTCCTGAAAAACTGTATGGATTCCATAACGGTATTTGCCCAGTTTTTAAAGTTTCTATTGTAAATTTTTTCCACGGATATATTTGGGTAATAATATCGGGCATCGCATTGTTTTTTATAGGACCTGCAAATTGAGAATATGCACTCCAAGGAGGGAAAAAATTAACCAGATAAGTGGAGGGAAAAGGAACTCTGTCTTTAAGAAAAAAAGGGCTTGAAAATATAAGCCAGACAAAAAGAATGAAAATTATTGGCCAAAATTTTTTAAAAAATTTCATTTTTTAGTTTGATTTTGCAGCTCCCAAAGCCTTGCGTATGTTATAAAAATGCTGAAAGCCTGATATATACTCTCCACAAGTCCGGCTGTTCCAACTTTCCATCCTCCCTGAATAATGTAGGAGTTGATAAAAGCAGAAATCATAACCCGAGGAAAACGCCACCAGGTAATTTTTGGATGATTCTTATCAAATCTCAATTCTGCTTCGGTTTTAGACCATTCTATTGTTTTATTTACCATAGAAGTAAGATCTTTATGAGTATGATGAATCAAAAAATGATCGAACTCTGAGATTTCTCCATCTACTATTGGACTTTCATGAAGTTTTCCGATCCAGCTTTTTAAAGATTCCTTCTTAAAAAGCCTTTCCATCTTTTCTATATGGGGCCATCCATAATCTCCAAGATAAAAATTTTTTCTTTTTATCCTAAAAGCCGCTACATCCTGCTTGTATTTGCCACTTAAAACTTTTGACTGAATTTCTTCTTTAAGTTCCGGACTAATTCTTTCGTCTGCATCAACATATAAAATCCATTCACTACTTGCCTTCTTTAGTCCTAAATTTCTTAAATCTGAAAAATCTTCGGCTTTATCCTTGAACACTTTTGCTCCCATTTTTTTTGAGATATCCGCTGTTTTATCTTTCGAATCATTATCTATAACGATAATTTCATCGCAGAAAGAAATAGATTTAAGACAATCGGTAATCATATCTTCTTCGTTCTTTGCTATAACAATTGCGGATATTGTTTTCATACCGAATAACTGCCTCTTCCAAATCTTCTCAGGTAAAAATCTCTAATTCCTTTTTTTTGCCATTCTCTTCCTATAACCAATAATCTTATGCTTTCTTTTATAAGTGCTGTTTTGGATCTTAAAGAAGCATATCTTAATCCAAAGAGCAATCTGTTTCGAGAAATATAATAGTCCTGAAGAGGAGAGCCTGACCCGCCTGCTGCTGCCGCATTTCTATGCCAGAGAACTGCATCGGGTGCATAAATTATCTTGTATCCGGCTCTTCTTATTCTTTGAGAAAGATCACTGTCTTCATAGTATAAAAAATATTTATCATCAAAAAATCCCACTCTTTCAAGCATCTCTCTGTTAATCAGAAAGCAAGCTCCTGTTGCAAAATCGGTTTCTTCCATTTGTTGATATTGCCCTTTATCCACTTCATCTACTCCTCTATGTCTCGCTATAACATTTTCCCAGTCCATTTGCCCTCCTGCATACCAAATTACATTACCTTTTTCGGACTGTTTGTATCCATCTTTATGATATTCAAAACCGGGTGCAAAATAAATTTTAGGAGACGCAACTGCGTATCTGCTATTTTTATCCAGTGTCTTAATAAGTTGCGAGATCAAATTTGGATCAACAATAACATCATTATTCAAAACCAAAACATAATCAGCATTCTTGGACAAAGCATAATTTATTCCCACATTATGACCTCCCGTAAATCCTAAGTTTTTTTCTTTTACGATTATCTTGAGCGGAATACTCCCCAAATAATCTTGCGTAAGATTAAGTTTTTCCTTTGACCCATTATCTATAACAACAATATTTAACTTAAAATCAGAAATATTAGTCTTTTTAATTGAATCAAGACATGCAAGCGTGTTTTCTCTTCCATTGAAATTAATGATGGAGACAAAAACATTTCTCATTGAGAAATTTTACTTTTAATTTTTAGAATTAATTTTTTAAGTGGGTTTTTTGCCGAGTCGATTCTAGCTTTAGGAAACCAGAAAAATATTTCTTTTTGCCCCCTTGAAAATTCTTCATTAACGCTTTCTAAAAACTGTTTCTCTTCGACTTGCTTAAATTTTAATTTTTGCCAAATGCTTACAAAGACAATCAAATGATAAAATGCCATAAGTAGAGAGAGTACCAGTCCGTGAAGAGCATCTTTGTATCCTTCGCTTGCAAAAAAACGGCTTATAAACTCTTTTGCGGGAAAACGGACGCAGTCTTGCCAGCTGAAATTGTAACCTTTTTCAATAAGTTGATCTGCTTCATTTTCCGTATAGAGCAATGTTTTTTGTAAAAATTGAGAAATGTTCTCGTAATTATAGTGGATGATTGGACTCTCAAGTTTACCCGCCTCTCCTTCAAGTTTTATCATCTCATGAACATGTTTCTCCTCAAACTTTCCTTTTCTTTTCTTAAACAGTCTTAATTGATAATCCGGATACCAACCCGTATGTTCTATCCATTTGCCAAAAATTATATTTTTCCTCGGTATCCAGTAACCGTTTATTGCTTGCCCTGAGTGCAGTCGAAGGGTTAATTTTATCTCCTCTCTTAACTCTTCTGATACCCGTTCATCCCCGTCAAGGCTTAATATCCATTCATTTTTAGCTTTAGAAAAACCAAAGTTTTTATTTACATTAAGCATAGGATTATTTTCTCTTGTAAAAATTTTTGAGTTATATTTTCTGGCAATTTTTAATGTTTGATCGGTTGAAGAATTATCTATAAAAACAATTTCGTTGGCAAACGAGACAGATTTTAAACAATCTTCTATTTTTTTCTCTTCGTTGTAGGCGGAAATTACAACAGAAAGTTTACTCATGTTATTTTCTAAGATTTTCCCTAATAAATTTTATGTCGGACAATATTTCATTTCTAGCTAAAACAAACATCGTAGAAAAGTATAGCACAGCTCCGAAAATAATCATAAAAATCAACATAGGAATATTCGTTACAACCAAAGGACTTATAAAGTAAATTATACCCCCCATAAAAACTGCCGCGAGGAAGGGATTGATTAAAATTCTAAAAACGGCAAATTTAATAAATCTTTTAGCAATAATAACTACAAAAACAACAGATAGCGCAATAAACGCGGAGGCGAAAGATACGCCGCTAAAACCAAACATCATAATCGCTAAGGGAGTAATTATCCAGGTTGCGACTGTCCAGAAAATCATAAGGTAAAGAGTAATTTTAATTTTTCCGATTGCGTTTAAGGCATTTGTTAAAGGAGTTGAAATGGAAGATAGCGCTGCATTTATTGCAAAAAAGGAAAGAGAAAGAATTGCCGGCTCCCATTTAATGTACTTAGGAATAAGGTGTATAAAATACGGAGCAAGAACAACAAGCCCCATAAGAGAGGGAAAAATAAGAAAACTTGCGGCAAATATAGATTTTTCTAAAGCCTTTCCTAATATATTTTTATCGTGCTGAAGACGGGAGAAAGAAGGAAATGTTATTCTAATCACGTTGTCCATTACCAAGCGCAGGGGTGCAAACGCCCATTTTTGCGCAAATCCAATATATCCTACTTGTGCCAAGGGAAGAACTTTACCAAGATAGATTATAAGTAAATCATCTTTTATTAACGCAAGAAAGCTATTTGCTTGAAAAGGTACACCGAAAGATAAGAGTTTTGAAGCTGTTTTTTTAGAAAATCCAAAACGCACTCTCCAGGGGCTTATCAAATAAATAGCGATAAGTCCTGTGATTCCCCTTGCCAAAACCGCAAAAGTAAAACTGGTAACCCCGAACCCCGCAATTGCAAAAACTACAACTATGACATTAAAGAATAAGCTTTCTACAATTTGCGGAATTACTAACTTTTCAAAATTTAAATTCCTTTCAAGAATTATAGATGGAATTGTCTTAAGCGAAGATAGAAAAAAAGAAATTATTAATGCCTGAAAAAGGAAAATCCCTTCCTTGTCTAAATGGTAAAAATCTCCGATTTTTCCGGATAAAAGCAGAGCAACAACTACTAAGCTTATAACAAGGGCTTGCTGGATTGTAAATGTTGTTTTAAGTTCTTCATCTGTTATAGGTTCTTTTTTTTGAATAAGAGCCGCAGCAAGACCGATATCTGAAAAATATGAAAGAAATGCGATTGCCGCAGAGACCACGAAAAATATACCAAAAATAGATGGAGATAAATAGATTGTAAGAAGAACATTTGCCGCAAAACCTAAAACCTGTATAGAAAATGTTCTATATACTAGAGCAAAAATCCCCCTTATAGATTTTTTGGTGACGAGTGCAATATCAACTTTTTCCATAATTTAGGTCTTTCCATAAAATAAAACTCTCTCGAATAGCTCTTAATATCACCCGGAGATTCCCACCGCTTTGGTCCCCATAGATTCTAGGGTGGTGAGAAACCTCAACTTGAGTAATTTTAAGTTTTGCCCGTTTTGCTTTTGCCAAAATCTCTGTAGTGATCATTGCGCCTTCTGATTTAAACGGTAAAATTTTTTGAAGTGCATCTTTCTTAAGCATTTTAAATCCGCAATCAATATCACGATATAGAAATCCAAAAAAAACAAAATCCCAAACCCTAAGAAGATTCATAAGGACATGTCTTATTGGATTGTCAAAACGTTTTTTTCTGTATCCTATGACAATATCTGATTTTTCTATTTTTTTAAAAAAATTAATAACTTCGGAGAAATCAAATTGTCCGTCCCCATCTGTAAAAACTATTAAATCGTACTTAGCTTTTTCAAAACCTGACCTTAAAGCTGCACCATATCCTCTGTTTGTTGTATGGGAAACAACAATTATATTTGGATTTGTTTTGGCGATTTTTTCTGCAATTTCTAAAGTTTTATCCGATGAGCCATCGTCAACGACAATAATCTCCCATTTTTCTGCTACTTTACCGACAATAGGAATTGCATTTTTTATAACTCTTTCTATGTTTTTTTCCTCATTCCAAAAAGGAAAGAAAATAGAAAGCGCGGGAACTTTTTTATTCATGGAATAACCTTTTTCTTGACAGAATTATACCAGCTATAAGCAGGAATACGCTAGCAAGAGATATTGACGTTGCGAATTTTTCTATGGGTGTTTGGGCAAAAAATATATCTAAGGCGTGCTCACCCGATGGTATATTTACAAAAAAACCTTTATTTGTTACCTCGGGCATACTTTTTTTATTGTCTATGAAAACATTCCATCCCGGAAAATAAGCGATGCTAACTTTAATTTTCTTTTTCTTTCCTGAGCTAACATTGGCATGAATTTTATTGGTGCTAGACGACTGAAATAAAACTTTGGTACTTTTATCCTGCGCAACAATTTGATTTTTCACTGTATCATCTTTAATACTTGGTTTTATAAAATTTTTCGGCATATATTCATCTGAGATTCTCGATGCTGTCCATTTTAAAGACAAAGAATTTGTATAATCACTGCTTTTCTTATAAAGATAGTCCTGGGGAACAAAAAGTTTTGAATTGAAAAAAATTAATGTAAAAATAGCTATAGATACAATAATAAAATTTGCTTTATCAAGCTTTATAATATCCTTTCCTGCCTTTTGAATGATCCAAATAGAAAATCCCGCAAGAATAGATGTAAAAAAAGAGATAATGAGTAAAAATCTCCACGGGAATTGGAAAAAAGCCATTGCGGGAATAAATTCCCAAATCGGCTTTGATATTTCCAAAGTTAATAAAACAGAAATCACAAAGGCAAGAACGGAAAATATAGCAAAAATAATTTGTTGATCGCTTTTTGAGAATAAATTTTTGAACTTCCTATATCGTAAAGATATTATCAAAAGAACTATGGCAACTAAGGAAACTATTACATGAAGTTTTCCTATTTTAAGAGACATACCGTCTATACAGCCCGCAGCCGAACCTCCAAATCCCCATGGACTTTGCCAAAGCTGTACCGCGCACACGAAATGATTTTTAAAATCTGCTCCTCCGCCTATCTGAGACAAAACGTTTGTAAATTTCATCTCAACAAGCGCCGGGAACCAATAGAAAGCCGAAATTGAAATCCCAAAGAACAAAGTAATCAAAAAATAAAATGTTGAACCTATTTTTTCCTTAGTATCGGATAGTATCAGAAAAAATAACAAAAAAATCAAGAAAGGAGTAATCATCATAGCTGTTAAATTGTGAGAAAGTATTACTCCCGAGAACCCAAAAGCGCCAACAACAATGTATTTCCATTTCTTTTCTTGGAATGCCTTAAGCATTCCATAAAAAGCAAGAGGTATAAAAGCATAAGCCCAAAATTCCGCTACATCTCCCCTCACATAAATATCGACTGCATGGTAAGGAGCATACACATAAAAAAGTGAAGATACCAACCCTCCGATTTCTCCCCATAACTCCTTTGTCAAAAGATACATGAAAACTCCCGAAAGAATAATTCCAACTATCATCATAATTTTTGTTGAAACAAGCGCATCAAAACCCAAAACATTGAAAAAACCACCAACATAATACGCAAGTGGGGCATAAAAATTAAAAATCGGATATCCGTATCCATACCCAAGATCCGAAACCCACCTGACAGGAAACATTCCGTCGGAAAGCGCCTTTCCCATCTCATAGACTCTTGCCACCTGAGTATCATCGTGTATTGGAAAAAAGCCTGACATTAAAAGAGGTTTAATAGAAAAAAAACTGAGTATAAGAACAATAAAGATAGGAAAAATGTTTTTAATAATCTTCATGATCTTTTAAATTTAAAGAAATAAAATAAAAACAGAAAGAATATACCAAAACTCAAGACAGAAATTATATCTGCTACAAGTCTAAGATTAGTTTCTTCAAAACTAGCTTTTACAAAATGTTTTCCCTTATCCAATCTTATATCCATTACTCCATAATCATTTTTATAATCCGGACTCAATATTTTGCCATTTTCATCTCTGATAGTCCATCCCGGATAATATATAGTATTAATTCTAACAATACCTACCCTTGTAAGATCCACGTTAAATCTTATATCATTGGACCTGCTTTTGACTATTTTGATTTGCCCTTCACCTTTTAAAATTTCTACCTTTTTGCCAACATTAGTCTTTGGATGATTTTTGACCCAAAGAGGCATAAGCTCATTGGAAGACGTAGTCGTTGCTAAATTTGTAAGATAAAAAGAATCTCCTCTGTTGACAAAATAGTTGGGCTTTGCATACGGAAATACCATGGCAGCTGATAATATTATTAATATAAGAGTTATAATTTTTATTGTGATTTCTTTTCTTGCTAAAAAACCGGCAAGTAAACTTATAAGAAACCCCAGCGGTCCTAATAATGTCCATGGATAATTTATTTCCGAAAGCAAAGGAATATTTTCCCAAAGTATTCTAGTTGGTTTAAACATAAGCACAATAAATAAAACAATCAAGAAAATTAGCGGAATAAGGTAATCTCTTTTTAATTTGTGCTTAAATAAATTTATGAGAAAAAACCAGATAGAGAGCAGAAAAATTAAAATATAAGAAATACCTAACTGATATGAAAAACCGTTTGCTTCCGTTGGCACGCCGTATCCCCATTTAGGCAATATCAGCTGTTTGAGAGTTACAAAATAAATATTTCTATCGGCAATGGGAATTACGGATAATAAGATATTTTTCTTTTCCAAAAGTGCCGGAAGGGAGAAAAATGAAGAGATTCCAAAACCAAGAAGGATAAAAACTAAATACTTTCCTATTAAATTTCTATTATTAATAAGAGAGTAAACTATAAAAACTAAAAGAATTATTCCAAAAAATACCGACATTATGTTGTGGGTCATTATTAATAAACCAAGGCATAATGAAGCCAAAGGTACAAAAAAATAGTCTTTTTTTTCTTCTGAAATATTTAAAAATAAAAATATTATCAAAGGAAATAATACAAACGCCAATGATTCTCCGAGGGAACCTCTAACATATAAGTCTACAATCCTATAGGGAAAATAAGCGTAAAAAACTGCACTTATTAAACCTGCCTGCGTATTTTTCCAAATTTTTTTAGAAGCTAAAAACATAAAAAAAGCCGATAAAGGGACGCTCACAAAAAACAGGGATTTAATACTATCTACAAAGCTTAATCCGAAAAAATGAATGACAAGTCCCAAATAGTAAGGTGGAGGATAAACAAAATTAAACAAAGGATAACCATATCCAAAATTTAGATCGCCACTGTAACGAGGAGGTATTTGAAAATCACGAAGCTCTCTAAACATATCTGAGAGGCGAACGACAGCCCATTCTCCATCATGGGTCGGAAAATAACCGGGCTTTAGATACGGAAATATAATAGGTAAGCTTATGACAAAAACTACCGCAAGTATCTTTAAATAATAGATAAGAGAAGATTTCATGTTCCTACGATTCTAAAAGCAACACTCCCGTCAAGGAAATAAATTGTCTTAATGAGTCCCGGTGTATCATTTGGTATTTCCTGAGGAGAACCGATCAAAAGAGTATTTTTTAAAGATTTATCCTCATTCCAATTAATATTTCTAAATTCATACTTTCCCATAACTCTTCTCATTCTTTCTACCTGTCCTGTTTTTAGATAATCCCAATTCTTCTGATACCAAGAAGGATCTATTTTATTATAAAAAAGGTAATAAATATAAGGCTGATCGTACTTATAGGTAAAAATGATTTTATCGTACTTTTTTTCTAATGATTTTGCCTGACGGAATGCCTCCTTGTGTCCGTATTGCCAAAAATCGCCATATTCAATCGGAGTATGAACATAATATTGATGAAGATAATATGAGAAATTTAATAGAAATAATATTACGACGGACATCAAAAGGATTGCTTTTCGGATTTTCTTTTCTCTGAAAAACAGAAAATAAACTCCAAGAGCCGTAAAAATTGAAAATCCAGGAACCATAGCAATTGCTCTTACGGGATGCGGAGTGCCGGTCGCAATAGCAGACGGCAAAGGAGCAATAAGAAAAGCGAGTATTAAAAGCTGGCTTCTTTTGTTCTTCTGACTAAAAAGCGCATATAGACCAAAAAGTATAAAAGGCAGATCCCATAAATAAAGCATGCCCATATCTACAGCGTGGTGCTGTCTTCCGCCGTCTCCGTGAAAGAAAAGAAAATCAGGATTCCAGTGATCAAAATATCCCTTTGCGGCACTTAAGAAATAAACAACTCTCCGATTATGAAATAGAGAGCCAATTGAGTCCTTATTTGCTCTATCATACTCCAGTTGTTTTATTGATTTACTAAGAACATCATCGGATGAAAAAGATGAAACCATTGAAAATCTGGATGCACCTCCCTTATCTAGGGTAAAACTTAGAAAGACCGGAATGGCAAATATTGCTCCTATAATAAACGCGGCGAAATAATATTTTTTATTTATCCATATTTCTTTCCAAAAATAAATTACAGAAAGCACTATAAAAATAGGCGTGACCAAACGAAAGCTATGGTAAGCATAAATACTTAGAGAAAAAGAGATTATGGAAGCTATTGCTAGCCTGGGATACCTTAAGCTTTTTAGAAGAAGCAAAAACCCAAGCATAAAGAAAAAAAGTCCTAGGTTTCCCTCAAAAGCTGCTCTTGAAAATTGCAAATGCCAAGGAGAGACTCCGAGAAAAAATGCCGAGAGCAATGCAATTTTCTCTTTTTGATTTTTTTCCCAATTATAAAAAATTTCTTTTACAAGAAAATAGATAACTGCTACACTGAGAAATCCAAATAACGCAGCCGGAAATCTCACTCCAGCTTCATTTAAACCAAATATTGCAATACTTGGAACATCTAAATATATATATAAAGGAGGCTTGTAGTCATCGAAAGATCTTATGCTTAGAGGGAATTTATTTCCGTATTCATCCGCTCCTGTTTTTAATATCGAGTATGCATTGTATCCTATACTTGCTTCATCCCAATCCAAACTGGGTGGATTTATATTTACCTTGTAAAGTCTTAGAAATAAAGACAAAAAAAGAATGACAATCAGTATAATAAAATAAATTTTTTTCTTTAGAAAATTATTCATAAACTATTCTAAATACTCTTGTTCTGTCCTTTCTTGTTACGTAGATAAATCTTTTGTTCTCTAAACTTTTATAACTAGGGCAAGTCCCATTATCAACATAGATTGCTTTTTCTACCTTAGGAAAATTAGGATTTCTGTCGATTGACGGACAGGCAGAAGTGGTAAAAAAGAACTTTCCAAATCCTGTATTATCTTTATCTTTGGAAGAACCTTCTTTTTGATACTGGCTTGGGTCATATTTCATATAAAATAAAATAAGAGAATAAATTCCGCCGAATGATTTAGTAACTATAATTTTGTCGTATCTTGCATAATCTTTTTTTATTAAATTTACCATTTGTCCAAAACCTTCGTTTCTATGCCAGCTTCTGTGAACCAATGAGTGAACAAAATATTGATGTAAAAAATAAGAAAAATTCATTATCAGTAAAAGGGCAAAAAATACAACAGCCGCTTTATATTTAAAATCCTTAAATCTATTTGTAAAAATTACAAAACCGTAGGCGGCTATTAATTCTATCATCGGAAACATAACTATGGCACGTTGTATATTTGGAGTATCATCGACTGTAAAAGCTGCGGTCACCGGAGCTAAAATAAGCCATATCAAGGGAAATTTATGATATCGATTTTTAGAGAAAAACAAATAAAATAGTCCAATCAAAATAAAGGGCAGCTCAACAATATATATTAAACCTAAGCCCGGTACTTTATACCAATTAGGCAGACCTCCCTGCACAAACAAAAACTTCCCTGAAAAATAGTCAAAATAATTAGAAGCAAATGTCAAAGAATAATTTATAACTTTATTGTGAAAAGCTCTGGTTAGAAAAACCGGAGCTTTAGATATGCCATCCTCTCTTATTTGCTCTTCTAATACTAATTTCACTTCCGGATAACTAAATATGTTTACTTGAGAAAATCTGCCTGCTCCGCCCTTTATCAAAAAAACCAGGGAAAAAGATATAAAAGATAGTATAAAGAATGAGAGCAGGAGAGAAATCTTATATTTTTTTCTTGATTTTATCCAAGTTGGGTAAAGATATAATATTGAAACAAAAAAAAGCAAAGGGACAAAAACTCTTGACGTATGGTAAAAAAAGAAGCTTATAGAAAGGGTGGCTGCTGCCGCAAAGCAGTATATGGGTTTTTGTTTTTGCAAACTAAATAATAAAAGTACAAAACCAGAGATTATAAAAAAAAGGGAAACTATCGTTTCTGCGCTTGCCCTGGATAAGACAACATGCCAAGATGCAATCGCGAGCAAAAGAGAGGAAATTAAACTAATTTTTTTGCTTTTAAATAAGAGCTGAGCTAAAAAGAAAAAAGAGACTACGGTTAACGTTCCAAAAATAGCACCCGGAAATCTTGTGGAGAATTCATTAAGACCTAAGAATTTTATTGGGATTTCTGTTAGATAATGATAACCTGATGGCCGATTGTCTCCAAACATATCTATGTATAATGGGAGCTTTTGATTATTTTCGTCTTTGCCTGTTAAAAGCAGAGAATAACCGTTGTAGCCAAGCGAAGCCTCATCAATATGAAAACCCAAAGGAATGGAGCTTAATTTATAAACTCTGATAAGCAGAGAAAAGGATACTATAAGAATGAGGCAAATCCCAATTAATAATTTTTTTTTACTTAGAATCATTTTTACCTCGCATTCTATTTATAGCTATATAAAGCATTATAACCATAATGGTCGCTAAAGTAACAGAGACTCCTATATAAAAAGGTTTTGGATTATAGGAGAATATTACCGTATGTTTTCCTTTTGGCACTGGTACTGCTCGAAAAGAATAATTAGCTCTATATATTCTCCCTACATTATCATCTATGAAAACTGTCCATCCGGGAAAAAAATTATCGGACATAAAAAGGATGTTATTTGACTGCGTGTCTACGGAAAAATTTATTTTATTAGGAGAATATTTTATAAGCTTGACTTTTCCTTTTCCTTTTTGAATAGGAATATTCAAATCTTCTTCCAAAATTACTGTTTTTGCATTTCTTTTGTCGTCGTATAATCTGGAAATTATTTTCTCCTTATCCTTCTCGACAACAAAACTATCTGTTAAAAAAAATCTCGGAAGTGCGTCATTGTTCCTATAAATCTGCCATGGAGGTTTTTGATAAATCAGACTGTATTCTTCCTGCGAAAATGCAAGATAGTCAGGCTCATTCCTTTTTCCCAGCGATTCATTCTTGTTTAAAATAAACTTAACACCCAAAAGATCAAGAAGAACGTCTCTGTAATGATTATCCCCAAGCGATTTTCCAAAAGAAGATGGAATAACTACATAAGATCTGGGAACAGACTCTATTTTTCCATTTTTTCCAGAATTCACCAATTCTGCGTATCTTTTAATAAATAAAGGATCGTAACCATCTGTTGAGAAGATTTTTTCATGGGTTTGAATATTCGCTTCCATATAGCCATCTTCAAATCCCCACATTCTTTCTAATCCTTGGATTTCCTTAAGCTTTGACAATACGGATGTTTGGGGATAAAAAAATTCCTTTGGCGAGAATGGCGTAATTTTTCTAAAAAAATAAAATTGCTCAAAAAGAAGAAGTGCGATAAAAACAAAAGCTAGAAAATGCTTTCTTCCGATAAAACGGGACGTTACTAAGAGACACAATCCGCTTAAAAGCATGAAAGTCGGGAGGATTAGATTTCTTTTTGATATTAATAAATTTTGCAACAATTGAGGATTACTTTCTATTTTAGGAATTAACAAAACAGAAAACCAAAGAATAATATATACCGCACTCAATATAGTTGTCTGGGGAAGGATTCTTATATTTTTTTGCTTCAGCCATATATCAAAACCTATCGCGCTACAAATGGCTGCAGAAAATCCGAAGAGGTGCATAATCCTCGTCGGAACACCGGTACTTAGTACGGGGATTTTAAATGAATACAAAAAAAATGAAATTGGATTATTAAACGAAAGAAGAAGCACTGTTGCGCAGGACACAAGAAAAAACCAGAATATTTTCGGAACCTTTTTTCCTATAGCCAATACAAAAAACAAAATGGGTATAACTCCAATGTAGGAAACTCTTTCTATATACGTTCCTTCAAGAAAGTAATTTCTCGTGGCAGGATTTCCGAAAAAATCAGGAGCAAAAATAGTAACTATATTCATGGGTGGAATTAAAAGTTTTGAAATGGCATCCACAGAGTAAGCTTCTCTTGCTGAATACAGAAAAAGCTCAATTGTCGGGAAAAGCTGAATCGATGAAATAAAAACAGGCAGAATAAAAAGAGAGGACAAATGAAGTAATGTTTTGGGCTTAAGTTTTTTTTCCTGATGCAATCTAAAAAGCATGTAAATCAATGAAAAAATAAAAAGATAGAGGGACGTCTGAATATATCCTGCAAGAATGGATAGGGTAAGTGCTGAAATAAAAAGAATTGAATATCCTATACTTTTTTTATTAATAAGTTTTTCGGTTAAGAAAAGCAGAAACGGCAGCCAAATAATACTATGACCAATGTTTCCGTATTCCATCCAAACCACCATGTATGATGAAAAGGCAAACACCAATCCTCCAAAAACAGAGCTTATTTTTGAAACCCTCAGCTCTCTAAGGAAAAGGTACGTAAAAAGCGCAGAAAGAAAAGGCTGGAAAAGAATATATAAAGTCCATGCATCAAGTTTTGAAAAGAGAAGAAAAAGCAAATTGAAAGGATAAAAAAAACCGTTTTGGAAATTTGCCAAAAAAGGAGTACCGGAGAAATTATATGGATTCCAAAGAGGAATTTGTCCATTCTTCAATGAATCCGTGGCAAATTCTTTCCAGGGAAAAATCATTCTTAAGACATCAAATCCCTGGCCTTTATTCGGCACACCACCAGGAGCTATCCCAAAATAAGTATTGCTATTATAGGGGACGTACTCTCCTACCAGTAAATCGCCCGGAAAGGGAATATATCCTTTAAAAATTGGCCAGAAGAAAAATAATACAACTAGAAGAATAAAAAAATAGTATTTACCGTTTGGAAAAAGTCCCCGGATGTTTTTGTAGGAAACCATTATTTTGATTCAACTCTGAATAGCTTCGAGTATGAATCTCCTATCCCCTTTTTATATTGCACAATTAATTTAAGCGGCCAGTTTTTTATTTGCAGTTCAAATTCTTTCTGGTTTGAGAAAAATAAGTATACCGGCATTTTCTTTGATTTATCCGCAAGTTCCTGAGGAAATTCCGATGGAATCGGATAATATCCTTTTTTCTCAACATTTTTATTTTCTCCTAAGTATATCTCGGTTGTGAATGTTGGCAGTGAACCAAATGTACCCGGAGACGCAACAAAAATTTTTCCTTTTTTGGACTGGCTATTGAGATAGTCAATAATCTGATTAGTTCCTCCGCCTGCCGGCCAGCCATTTATATACTGCTCAAGATCGGATTTTGGAATTGGAGCGCTGGCAAAATCAGTAAGAATAAAATAATCAGATCTTAGGGAAATAAGTAAAAATGCTAATACAACAGCAAAAGAAACATATTTATTTTTAACCCGGGTAAATATTTCGTAAATAGAAAATGCGGCAAGAGGAAGAAGAAATAGAGTGATAAATAAAATAAATCTTGGATATAAAATTCTCCCAAAAAGAGCAATAGCTACAAACGGGATTAAAAACCAAAGCAAAAGCATGATTTTTTCTTTAAAGAATCTTAGAGAAATAAAAAAAGATGCAATAATAAGAACAAAAATTGGCCATGTTAAGTATATTGTAAGCCAATCAAAAACTCCCTTAATGTTTCCAATAAGAAATGTAAAGGGATGCATAAGCCAATCTTTTATTGGGTAAACAAAATTCGCGTTCTTATCCCCTATAATGCTAAAAAACGGCGAGAGTCTTAAGACTGAATAATAACCGTATGCTAAAACAACTGAAACAAGAGCAAGTCCGATAAATTTTAGAAATCTTTCCGATTTTTTTTTACTTTTCCAGTCAAAAATAAGAAGCATAAAAGGCATTAAATAAATACTAAAAAATCCCGAGGTTTTCGTAAGAATTCCTCCTCCTAAAACCATTCCTAAAATAAGCGCAGTGTCAAGTCTTAATCTTCTAATAAGTAAAATTTCAAAATAAAGACTCCAAACGGCAAAAGTTCCAACCAGGCTATCGTATAATGCCATGCGGTCATAAACCAGAGCGAAAGGGAAAATTAAATATAAAAAGGCCGATAAAATTCCTATCCATCTGTTATTAAAAATTTCTCTTCCCAAAAAGAATAATCCTGCCATTGCTGCAAAACCTGCAAAAACCGAAATCAATCTTCCGGAGAGTAACGGATCGTGAATAACCCTCATGAGAGTCATATTAAGCCAAATAAAAAGAGGTTGTTTTCCGTCTACCAAAGAAATAAAACGCCAACTGGCATCAAACCTTGCAATCTGAGACCAACGCGTATAAATAGCTTCATCTGTAAAGATCGGAAGAGACATTATCTGGTATAAACGCAGAAAAAAATAGACACAGGTTAATAAAACTAAGATAATCAACTCAAGTCTATGTTTTTTTACGAAGCTCCAAAGAAAAGCCATAGCTTATTCTATCATTTATTATTTGAGGCAAACAACTTTACAAAAAGAGGTTTCCCTAAAATAAGAGCTATTGATGATGCTACTCCTATTATAGTCAGCCAAAATAGAATATTCGGCACAGGTTGATTCCAGTCTCCTTTATACAGAAACGGGACATACTCCAAAAGTGCAAAAAAAGGAAATACTGTGCTTATAATAAATGCCTGATATCTATTTTGAATAAGAGGAGCAAAAGATACTATATATAATAAATACCACGGCTGAAAATTAGTCCTCGTAATAACCAGAATTAAAGAAATAGTCATTAGAGGAATAATATAATTTAAAAGTTTTGCCCAATTGATTTGATTTTTATTTTTTGTAAATAAAGGGTAAAGGAAAATCGGTAGTAAAAAAAACGTTGCAAATTTGATACCGATTGAAAAAAGCAATGATAAAACAGAAGTAAAGTATTTTTTATTGATAAGAAGGTGTAACGATAGGACTGCAAAAAAAATCATTGGCAAATCATTATGAGAAGAAACAAGAACTTCAATAATTATTAAAGGGTTAAAAACGAATAAAGTAAGTCCATATAATTCATTTTTGGGAGAGATTTTTTTAAGAATTTTTGAGATAAAATATGCAGTTCCTAAAAAACTTAAAGAAGAAAGAAACTTAAACAAAAAAAATGTAGGAAGAAAAAAATTAAATCCAATAAAAGATAAGGGAACCGTGAGAATTAGCCACGAGGGTCCATAAGGATAAGTCCTGTGAGTCCATCTCATAAAGTTAAGCATCGGATCGGTGGGAAAATCCAAAGCCTTATGAAGATAAGGATTTTGGCCGTAATGAGTAATTATTTTTGCATCAAATATATAATTGAATAAGTCATAAGAAAAAGCGTTATAGGAAAAAGAAAGAATTATTGTTGAGATGATGGTTAAAAACCAAATTTGATTCTTTTCTATTTTGTTTTTTGATGCTAAATATAAAAAGGAAAAATAAAAAAGGAAAAATAAAAGAACAATTAATATATAAAAACTTGTGGAAAGAGGCCGGTTAAAATATCCGATTTGCTGAAAAAATTTTTGAGTTATCTGCCACAAGGAAAACTGTGAAAGCGTAAGATTAAGATCAACTTGGGTAAAAGAGTATAAAAACAGAAAAATTATTGTTAGTACATAGAAAGTCCCCAATAGTTTAATTTTTGACATTATTTATAAACTCCGGACAGGGCATTTATTTTGATCTTTATAAGATCTATTAATCCGTCTATTGAATCCTTCAAAGGGCTGACTCGCCTTGTTTCTACATAAAACCAATTAACCGGAACTTCTTTTATTTTGTACCCCATTTTTTGTGCCAAATATAAAAGTTCAACATCAAATCCGGCGGATACTTTTGATCCTGAAATTTCCCCAAATCCGTTATTTATATCAGATATTTTTCTAAATAGTTTTTTTGCAATTTTGTTTCTAAATGCTTTGAAACCGCATTGAGTGTCGGAAATTCCCGAAATCCCAACTAATATTGTGCGAAGCGTCATCATTCCTCTTGCCATAACAAGTCTTGTCCAAGGAGCTCCTTTTCTCTTGGAATTTCTAGAACCGATTGCAATATCAAAATCTTTTTCAAAATAAGGAAGAATTTTTCCAATCTCTTCAATTGGCGTTGCCTGATCCATATCGGTAAATAAAATATATTCTCCCTCTGCCGAAAGAACGCCCTTTGTTACTGCTCCAGCTTTGCCTGTATGATTATTTTTTATTAATTTAAAATGGGAATTTTCTTCTACAAAATTTTCGACAATCTCAACACTTCCGTCTGTTGAACCATCATCTACCACAATAACTTCCCAGCTGTATTTTTGTCCAGAAAGATAATGTTCTACTTTATCCAGGACTCCTTTTTGGAGATTTGCCCTTTCGTTGTACGAAGGAATTACAACTGAGAGAAAGATTTTACTCACACGAAAATTATACTAGAAAAAAAAGTGTACCGCCAGCGGGAGTCGAACCCGCGATCTTCACGCTGAGAACGTGACGTCCTAGGCCACTAGACGATGGCGGCGCTCCATAATTTTACCCCAAATTTCTATTTAAAACAACAAAAAACTTAAAGCATATTTAAGTCTTTCATGTTCAATTGTATTTTTGTATAATCCGCTCATGAGTCCGGAAGTTCCTGATCCCGAGCAAAAAGTGTTTCGAATAACTCCGAAACACCCAAATAAATGGCTAGTCTCACATAAAATAACCTCATCGGATGCTAAGAGAACCATAGCAAATGATGTGGTATTAAACGCCGAAGAGCTTGAAGATGAATTGGATTTAAATTTTATCTTAGATCATATTCATATTGAAGCAGTAGGCGTAAGATCTAAAGGTATTAACGCAGTTGCATTTTCGGTTGCTACCACTATTGGCTCTGTTGCCTTACGGATGGGTAAGGACATGGATTCCCCTGAGATTGTCTATATGAGTGGTTATTATTTCTACGGAGTTCTGGATCAGCTTGCCCAAAAGCTAAATCCGCAGATAGAAGCTGGAAGGCAAGGCGCAAGGAGATTTGTGAGTGAAGAAGCAAAAAAGAAACAATTAGATAAGGAAGAGCGTGAAGCAGAAAAAGTTGCCGCATCTAAAGACAAACTCCAGACTTCACTTGCTCAATTCGCAGAGCAAGGAGGATTATCAGACCCACAACACTTAGAAATACTGAAGCGTTTAACATTTATGCCCAATTCAGATAACCAGAAAAAGCACAAGATTATTGATTTACTAAAAACAGGAGATATTGCCGGCGCTTATGAAATTTTGCAAAAAGTAAATATAAGAGAGGTATTGGATGAACGAATCTAGCTGTTTTGGGAGCCAACCGGAGCATTTATATAATTTGTTTCAAAATCTTTAATTGTCTTATCTGCATCTTTTAACCATTTGCGCATTTTAGGTAAAGCTTCGATTGAACCGGGCAGATTCAAGGCTCCGGAGACTGCCATTGTAATATTTGCCCATTTGGGAAGGGTATCCAGAAGCGCAGAAGGGAAGGAGGCGGCAATTGCAGTTGTGGAAGCTACGGCAATAAATAAATACATTCCATAAACCATACGCCCCATGGCTATTTCCCCCTTACCAAGTTCATATTGTTTTCTCTGCCGCTCATTCATATAAGCGGATTATATTACAAAAACAAGCAAAAACAAACCTTATTAGGGGTTGAGTAAGACTATTGAAAGATTAAGAACAGAAGCAAAGCTTACCCAAAGAAGGTACGGGATGAGAAGATAGGATGCGTTTCTGGAAATCTTATAAAAAGATTTTATCGTAAGAAATATTGCAATCCACAAGATAATTATTTCAACAAAAGCAAAAATTGGATTATGAAGCCCAAAAAATATTATTGACCAAAAGACATTTAAGATAAGCTGAGTAAGAAAAAATGTTATTGCCATTTTTTTATCTTTTGACTTATTTATTAAAACAAGATAAAAGGCAATCGCCATGAGGATGTAAAGTGTTATCCAGACAGGAGCAAAAATAAAGTTGGGAGGACTAAAGACGGGTTTATTTAAAGTAGTATACCAAGTACCAATTGCGGGAGTGGTAAATACTGAACCCAAGCCTCCCGCCCCAAGACAAAGAATTATTGAGAGCATCAAGAGCTTAATATTATAAACCTTCACAAATTAAGCATAGCATATTCTTCCCTGTTTACTGGACAGTAACAGTAATTTTTGTATTGAGGGCTTTTGCTACCCTTTCAAGGAGAGAAACAGAAGGCCTGCTGTTCATTCCTTCGAGTCTTGAAATAACTGCCTGACCGGTACCGACACGCCTTGCCAATTCTTCTTGAGAAATTTTCTGTTTAATTCTGGCGCCGATAATTTGTCGGGCAATTTGAAATTCGGGCTCAAGCTTCTCGTACTTACGACGAAACTCAGGATCCTTTAAAAGTTTTTCTTTTAATTCTTTATGACTAACCCATTTATTTTTACTTCTCATATTCTTTTAACCTTTTTATTGCTAAGTCTATTGCCTGTTTTGGTGTCTTTTGAGTTTTCTTCATGAACATATTAACAATTATTGTATCTCCCTTTATAATCCCAAATAGCAATCTATATCTTCCTCCTCTCAATTCCCAAATTCCCCTTGCAATTTTCTTTAAGTAAGCTTGGATTAGATTAAATTTATAATCTTCAAATAAATCAATTACCTTAAGTACTCTTGATCCATATTCTTTGGGCAAGGTACTAATAATCCGTTCAACTTCGGGATGATAGAGTACTTTCATATTTTATGACGATTTTATCATAATGTCAACATCCAAAACCTGGATATAGATGGACCGTCCCCAAATCAAGTCCCCATTGCCCATGCCCCAAGAGAAAGAATTATTGAGAAAAACAAAACCTTGAAATCTTTTATCTTCACCAATCCAGTATATCAAACCCCGCGGATTATATTACAAAAGGAGAAGAAATGGAATCATTCCGGTCTTCTTAAGAATTTAAGAATGGCAGACTATTTTTTCAGATCCTCTTCGGAGAGACCAAAGTGGTGACCTATTTCATGAATGACTGTTGCTCTAATTTGTGCTTTTATTTCTTCTTCTGTCCTTGAAACCCTTTGGATTGAGTTTTTAAAAATTGTTATCTTATCCGGCAAGACCCCCGAATAGCCGGCTCTTTTTGTTTGAGGGATTCCCTGATAAAGCCCGAAAAGAAGCGCCCAGGCAGGAAGTTTGAGACTTTGGAGAAGTTGCGGACTCGGAGAATCTTCTACAACTACCGAAACATTATTGAGCCTTTTGGAGAATTCCTCGGGCAAAGAATCAATTGCTTCTGCCACTAATTGTCTGAATCTTTCTTCATCCATTGGCGCTATTGTAACAAAAAATCTGTTTCACCACGTCAGACGTGGTTTCGCCGTTCGGCTGAGCAGTTCGACTGCCCTGAGCTCACTGCCGAAGGGCTCACGGCCGAAGCCTTCCGTGTAGCAATTCTAGATTGTTAATCTTTGCTGCCATTATAAAGTCATTTGAGGATAAACCACCTATCGCATGAGTTGATAAAGTAATATCCACTTTTTTGTAATTGTGCAAAAAAATATCAGGATGGTGGTTTTCTGATTCGGCAAGTTCTCCAACTTTATTTATAAAATCTAGTGCTTCTTTGAAATCTTTAAAGGTAAATTTGCGCTTGATTTTTTGTGGTTTTCCACGCGAAAACTCCCACCCATGGGTTTGCTGCAAATATTGCTGGATCTCGTTTTCAGTAAGCGGAGAAAATCCACTTTCACAAGGAACACATTTTTGTTTGGTTAAATCTTGCATAATTAAGAATTTTACTAAATTATTATACAATGGCGCCGAATCTGTTCCACCTTTCAGGTAGCGATTCCAATTTAATCACCCGTTTTTAAATCTGCTTGCATAATCTTTATAAGCATGTTGGGCAATTTCTAAAACCTTTGGAAGATGTGATTCATCAAATACTATAGTCTTCCAAAGTGGAGTTATATCCCATGCACTTTGCGGACGTTTTTCGATCTTCAAACTCGTTGGTGGTTTTGTCTTCATTCTAAAATGAACAACAATTTTACCAGCCTTACATGAGATAGCTGCATAATTTGTACCATGAAAACGGAAACCTACATAATTTGTTGTGACATTTTCTGTAATTCCTCCGCCGATTTTCATCAATTCATCGTGTAATCTTATAAACAAATCTTTATATTCCGGACTAACTCTTTGCAAATGATCCTGAAAAGAATAAACTTTCACTTCCTTACTTACTGCTTGAATTGTTTTGTCTTTTGATACTGATCCTATTGATTCAGTCGTACGATATGGCTTAATTGGATCGTATTCTACTATATTGTTGTCGTATATTCTTGCTTCATACAGAAATATAGGAAGATCCTTAAAATTAATTGCATTTCTTTGATAGTTAGTAAATTCTGTAGATATAAAAATTACCCTTGATTGTTCCCAATCAATATCTTTTTTTGTAAAAGTTTTATGCAGTCTTTCGTTAAGTTCTAAAATAAAATCTGCTTTATGATTAAGCATTGCTGAAAGATATGCAAATCCCTGATCGATAACACTTATGCTTTTGTCTTTTTTGTATTCTATGATTATAAAAGACTTTTGATCTTCGTCAAAAGCAAGCGTATCTATATAAAAATCTTGTTCCTGTGCTCGGATGGAAAATTCTTGATTAAGGGCCCCGCTAATAAATTTAAGTCCGAAAATTGTTTCTAAATTTTCTTCTGTTAGTTTCTGGATAGCTATCTCAAGATCGAAGCTTTTTTCTTTAACTGGAATTAATTTTTTATTTGAAAGCTGAAAAATCGGCATACGCGGATTATATTACAAATGGAGAAAAATTCATAGATACCGGATACTCAATGTTCTCAAGAATTTGAGAATGAACGTCTATCTCACGTATTGAATAACTTCTCGTAAAGTCCTGCATGAGAAGTCAATTTACTAAAATCATTAACACCCATTTTAAATTGCAATTTACCATCAGAACCTTTTATAGAGTACTTTTCTCTCTTGCTCCTGTACACTGCGATCCATTCTGCCTCTTCATGTAAATAATCAAGAATTTTTTTTAATTCCGTATAATCCAAACATGCAATGCCATCATCATTACAAACCAAGATAACATATACCGTACCAAATCTTTTTTTCATTTCTAGTATTTCGTCTTGATGTTCTTTTTTAAAAGTAAATCTCCAAGGGCTGAGTCTTTTTTTTGAATATTTTATATAAACTCCGACTCCGCTGTTTATTACGTAAGAAGCATTATCTGCAGTTGGATAGGTAACTATAGAATATACCTTTTTATTATGAACTAATTGACAGAGTGCAGCACCATGGAAAAATTCAAATTCTTTAATCATTTCTTCTGCCCCTATTCTTTAGTGTTTTTATACTCCCTCTATAAGCATAAATAATCCTCGCTTTGCCAACATTATTTTTATAAATTAATAAATGATGTGATGCTTCTGGAAACTTATCGTAATCACCCTTTCCCCCAAAAACACCCTTCAGACGATCTAGAGCTTCAGCATATTTTTCTGTTGTGCGTACTCCATGCAATCCGATTGACTTATCTCCATAAGGCATAAAAGTTTTAATAAAACTTAATAAATATATAGGAAGACTGTTGTCGCCAATTGATTCTGATAGACTAACTAGTTTTTCAAAATTAGATAACTTTTCATTTTTGAAAATTCTTTCATAAATCTCATTATATTCAAAAATTGAGAAACCCATCTCTCCGCTATTCATATCTACTGTGGTTCTATTAATAGAACTCGATGCAACTGCTGAAACCCTTCTGTCCTCTAACCAAACGGGGGCTCCTTTGCCAGATTTTATAGAAGATAGAGATAGTCTATGAAACACAAAGCACTTATGCCAATCTAGAAAGAGTTTTTGGGTATATGCAAACTAAAGTAAGGCAAATATTTTTGACGTGAACCAAACATTCTTGCCCGCTGTATATAGGTATCTTGTTGAATCTTGTGCTTAACGTCTCTAGTGAAAAACATAGAAAGTAGATTTTTAAATGTAACTCCCCTAGATATGATGTTTCCACCTATTGCAATGGTAAATAAGGTTGCTGGGTTTGTTGCACTTTCATAATAACCTGTACTTATATCTTTATCACTATTAATAACAACTGGTAAATTTCTAGAAATATTCTTTATTATGTATTTTGTAATATTGTCTTCTTCCCCTAAATATTTTTTTTCTGACATTTCCCAAATTTTTTTAAAATATGACTCGAAATATTTGTTATCTCTGTCTTTTAAGATATTCAAAACTTTAATTGTTTCTCTGTAATCATTTGCCTGGTCAACATTTTTTCCGCTAGTATGAATAATCATGCAATAGTTTTCTTCTTCTTTATTTTCCTTAATCGCTAATAAATTTATCCGTGCTACATTGATAAAAAAATTAAAGAGAGCCTCTCTTAAATACTTCGGATCATCATTTTCGTCTGGGAGTAAGTCTAAATTATATGAAAGCGAGCTTAACTCCTCGTAATTCATTGGGAAAAATACATCCTGTCCTGTATAAAAGGTGTGCGGAGAAAAGTCTATCCATTTATCATTTTCATTCTCAAAAGTATAATTAAGATCCAACCTAGCAGGAGTCGCTGTTACTCCGATATATGTACCTTTCTCACCTAAAAGTTTCTCAATGAGCTCATTTATTTTATTTTTTTCGTTCTTATTGATCTTAGAATTTGGAGTCGCATAATCCGCTTCATCATCAATAATTATTTTTTCTTGAAAATTATCAAGTTTTGAGATAAGTTGCTGGAGATTCTTTGAATTCTTTTTACAAAATATTATCCACTCGCTATTCCCTATATTTACGGATGGATCTAATATCTCAGTAAAATTCTTGGGCGCTGGATCAATATCTGATCTACGAAATCTTTCTAAATTTTGATTAAGAAGAGTAATATTATCATTTAAAAGGACTATTATTATCTTGAATCCTTCATCTAATAGCCTCGCTGTTAATGCAATCATCATTTCCGTCTTCCCACTTTGTGGCTCTCCATAAATAACGAAAGCTCGAGTTTTGTGTTCAAATATATTTTCTACTGCGCTTGCGACAGCTTTTTCTATAGATTCTATATAAAGATTATTCTCAAGAAGAAAATCTATTCGCCTTTTATAACGAGAGTGGTTTTCTTCCTGACTAATAAAATTGTCAATGTCGAACATAATTCAATTATATTGGGTTTATTTTAGCAGAAAATGGGGTTTATGGACAGAAGAAATACGAGACATAAGAAAATTTCTATATCGGATGTGTCGGTAATTTAGACATTTTTGTACTTGACTTTAGGCAATATATGTGTTATTGTGTAATTAATCACTAGGGAGAAACGACCATATGACTACGTGTCATATTGCTACGCCTCCCATTTTTATTACCTTCTTTCAACCTTATCCTTATCCCTTACTAAAAACACCTTAAAATTTTGAAACTGCTTAAGTAAAGAAGACTCTGATTTTCTGTTTGGAATAATTATCTGAAGTAATTTTTTATTTTTTACCAAGTATTCATGCAGACAATGAAAATCACCATCCCCTGAAACAATTACTGCTTTGTCATAATTTGGATATTCTACGGCTGCCGCATGGAGCACAAGTTCCGCATCAACATTACCTTTTGGCTTACCTTGATTATCTTTAACAGTTGGTTTAAAAACGAGTTTATAGTCAAAAGATCTTAACTGTTTATATAACTTCTCATCTTGCTTTATATATCCAATAAACAGAAAAGCTTTTTGTACCCGAAACTTATCAAACAAGTATTGCCTGAATTTTTTGAAGTCCAATTTCCAACCTTGATAAATTCTTTGTTTACCTTTATAAATGTCTTTACTGGTACCTAAGTTCAGATTTTGACTATCTATAAAAGCGTATACGGTGTTTTTCTTTACCTTTTTCACTTATACATAATTTTACCAGAAACGAGAGCTCATGGACAGGAGAAGTATGAGGAATAACAGATTGTTAGATTGTTGAATTGTTAAATTATCTACTCTCGCGTCTTTTTGTAAAGAAGCATCCGCCAAAGATGAACCGGCTAATCTGCCTGGTAGGGGGTGGGGGCGTGGAGAACCGGCCGCTGAGTTATTTCTTCTGCTTTTTCCTTAATTCTCGGCAATGGTTTTGTTAGGGCAAGATCCAAAACTTCATCCATATGGGAAACATATATAAATTTTAGATCTCTTATAACTTCTTTTGGCACATCTTCCAAATCTTTTTTATTATCTTTTGGAAGAATTATTGTTTTAAGACCTGCTCTGTGAGCCGCAATAACTTTTTCTTTAACTCCCCCAATCTCCAAGACCCTCCCCCTAAGAGTTATCTCTCCTGTCATTCCCACTTTTCTATTAACAGGGACTCGGGTTAGCGCAGATACAATAGCCGTTGTTATTGCAACGCCTGCAGACGGACCGTCTTTTGGAACCGCACCTTCGGGAACATGCACGTGAACATCAATTTTCTGATAAAATTTTTCCGAAAGTCCTAACTGCACGGCTCTTGCCCGAATGTAGCTCATTGCCGCCTGGCAGGATTCTTTCATTACGTCTCCAAGCTGCCCTGTTAAAATAAGATTTCCTTTGCCGGGCATCAGAGCTACCTCTATAAATAGTATGTCTCCTCCCGCCTCTGTCCATGCAAGACCTGTGGACATTCCGATTTCATCTCTCTTCTCAAGAATTGTAGATCGTATTTTTATAGGGCCTAAGAATTTAGTAACATTTATAACTGTTACCATAACTTTTTTCTTTTTTCCTTCTGCAATCATTTTTGCAACTTTTCTTAAGACTGTTGCAATTTGCCGCTCAAGACTTCTGACTCCTGCTTCTCTTGTATAGTGTTGAATGATGAACCTTATAGCATCATCTGAGAAGTCAACTGATTTATCCGATAAACCATGACTATCCATCTGTTTTTTCAAAAGGAACTCTTTTACAATCTTAAATTTTTCAAACTGGGTATATCCTGCAAAATTGATGATCTCGAGCCTATCCCGTAAGGCCGGCGGAATTGTGTCCAAAACATTTGCAGTTGTAACAAACATTACATCGGAGAGATCAAACGCAACCTCAAGATAGTGATCGGAAAACTGGTTGTTTTGTTCTGGATCCAAAGCCTCTAAAAGCGCTGAGGATGGGTCGCCTCGAAAGTCTGCTCCAACCTTGTCTATTTCATCCAGCATAAATACCGGGTTTCTGGTATCTGCGTCTTTTACTCCCTGAATAATTCGCCCGGGTAGTGCACCAACATATGTTCTTCGATGACCTCTAATTTCTGCTTCATCTCTTATTCCTCCGAGCGAAACCCTTACAAATTTTCTCCCCAAGGCTCGGGCAATTGATTTTCCGATAGAAGTTTTACCAACTCCGGGCGGCCCGACAAAACAAAGGATGGGTCCTTTCATTTTTCCGGCAAGTTTATGAACTGCCAAGTATTCAACTATTCTTTCCTTAACCTTAGAAAGTCCATAGTGGTCCTCGTCCAGAATTTTCTCGGCTGCTTTTATGTCTATGTTATTTTTGCTCTCCTTACTCCATGGAAGACTTATAAGCCAATCTAAATAATTCCTGATATATCCTGCCTCGGGATTAAACTGATTCATCTGCCCCAGTTTCTTAAGCTCCTTTCGGGCTTTTTCTTCTACGTCCTCAGGCATACCCGCGGCTTTTATTTTATCCGAGAGTTCCTTGACTTCGCTGTCTTCATCACTTTGACCAAGTTCCCTTTCTATAGTCTTTAGCCTCTCCCTAAGCATTGCCTCCCGTGCGCCTTTTTCAAATCTTTCGTGAGTTTTTGATGTAAGGCGTCTTTCAAGTTCCAAAACCTTAGTCTCTTTGGATAAATAATCTGAGACTTTCTCAAGCCTTTCTTTTACATTTGTTGTTTCCAGAAGCTCCTGTCTTTCGGCCGGCTTAACATCCAGAACCGATGAAATTAAATCCGCAAGTTCCGAAGCTGAGTTCTCTGACATTATGTTCATAAAAGCCAAAAAGTCAACAGATTTTCCAAGATTAATAGCTTTTCTAAATTGATTTGTTACGTGATTTGATAAAGCTTTGATTTCGGCAGAATCGGTCATTTCATCGAAAAGCTCCTCAACTTTTGCCAGAAGAAACCGGTCGTGGGGTTCGTAAGATAATATTTTGACTCTTGATATTCCTTTTACCTGAGCATTAATCTCTCCGTCTGATCTAATCATTCTCTCGATTCGGGAAAGAGTACCAATTGAATAGAGGTCGGCTGGAGTCGGTTCATTTAGTTTGGAATTTTTCTGAAGTACAAAGCAGACTATTCGTTCGTTTTGAAAAGAACTTTCCAATGCAGCCAAACTCTTGGGCCTGCCAAATGTTAAAACCGAATCTATATTTGGGAAAATTATTCCATCTCTTATTGGAATAATAGGAACTAGTTTTTCCATAAATTCCAGACACTCCCTACCGGCGTATTGGCACTCTATCAAAATATCTGCTAACTGTCAAGAGCTTATAATATTAGGGTTGATCCCGATCCAATCGGGGTTGACAAAGCAAATTTGATGGAACTACAATTAAGTATGAGAAAGAAAGGACTGGGAGCAACATCTCTTCTACCTGAGGGGGTAAAACCTGAGCAACTTATTAAGAGGCTTCATTCATTTGAAGGAAGACTTGCTGAATCTATAACAAATCTATCAGGAAGCATAGTATTCATATATCTTCACGTTATTGCATTTACACTTTTTTTCATTTTCAGACCGTTTCAGGTAGAGATTTTCAATATTTTTCTATCTCTTGAGGCTGTCTTTTTGGCAACTTTTATCTTAGTAACCCAAAGAAGACAGGCGCTTGTTGATGAAGTAAGAGAGCTGGAAGAAGAGGAAGAACAGGAAGAAGAAGAGCGGGAACAGGAAGAATTAGAAGGAGAAGTAGAAGATATTCAGAAAGATTTAGACGATATTAAAAGTGCTATGAGATTTATCCAGGAAAAAATAAGCGCAATCGAAAAGTCCCCGGCTTCACAAAACGGAAACGGCAATAATAAGTAGATAAGGTTTTTCCTTCAGGCTTCCAAAAAATCCAGTTTTGTTTTTTATATCGCTATTCCTAAGATGGGCCATTTGAAACTAAAACTTTTTCCTTTGAAAGCTCTAAATCCATACTGCTTTCCCAATAAAATCCCGCCATTGTCCATGTTTGATTTCTGCAACTTTTTTTAGATCCATTATGAAATAGAACATATGAGCCGTTTTCTACAGTAAACTGTTCTATAAACGAGCCAAAAAGTTTTATTGCAGTACGAGGCGCTCTTCTCACTTTTTCTCCTTCTTGTACAAAACCTAATTTAATCAAACCATCGGCAATCATGTAAGAAGTGACTGGCCAAAATACATTTTTTCCGCTATGATAGCCTTCTTTATCAAAAGTTCTTTGATATCTGCCAAATGTCCTAATACCTGCTGTTTCGTCAAATAACTCTTCCGACATTATTCTACGAACCACAGAAGGAATAACTTCTGATTTAATAATAGGCTCTCCTTTATAATTGGCCCAAAGGCAGAGTCCCGGATTTATACTTATACTTCTTATTTGACTTCCACTACCGTCTAATCCGTGTGCAAGATAAACCCCTTTTTCACCTTCAAAAATAAAATTTCGATTAAATCTTTGCTTCAAATCATCAGCCATTTCCCGAAGTTTTCTGCTTCTTATTGGATCTCTATCTTGAAGAATATCTGACCAAACCCGCAAAGCTTTCCAGGCATATGCTTGTACCTCAACTAAAGCTATTGGATCAGGCGGAAAACGTATGCTTCTCCATTTTATCGAATCTTTACTGTCCATCCATCCCTGATTTGCAAGTCCTCCGTTTTTGTGATTATATTTATAACTTAGCCATCCATTATACGTTTCCATATTTTGGATCATCCAGTCTAACGCTTTATTTACTTTTGGAATGGATTGTTCTAACTCTTCTTCTGTTTCTATAAACATTGGGGTAACAATAAGAGAAAGAGGGGTAGCATCTACGGAATCATCATTAACGAGATTATCTCCATTTCTATAATAAAATTTCTTCCTGGCATCTCTTTTGTTAAATGGCTTTATTTCATGAGGAGCTTGGCCATTCGGAAGTTGATACTTCCAAAAATTAAAAACAGCTCTTTTTACTCTCTGTCGCAACTCTTCTTGGGGAGAATATTTTATTGATTCGGCTATAAAATAAGCATTTATAAAAGTGTCTCTTCCAAATTCATGATGAAACCTAGGATCTTCAGAAGCAAAAATAGCCTCTTTTCCAACGACAATTAAAAGATGAGAAAAAGCCTTATTATTGAAGTCAAAAAGCTCCTCCGGTGTCATTTGAACCGGTTTTATAACGTCGGGTAAAAGATTTAATAAAGCTTGTCTATGGCCCTCGACCATAACTACATTATTAATTTTATCATCAATAATTTACAAAAATCAAATTTTATTCGGAAGTTTGTGTCAAAGCTAAATCTTATCTGGGGATTGAGGAGTAATTCTTGTATGTCGTTGTTCTCCTTCTTGATTACCATGTATTGGGGAACTTTTTTTAAATGAAGCTCCTTGGCCTAACATAGAATCGGCAATACGATTCTCTACTTCGCTCATTATGCGAGCAAAATCTTCTCCGGGTATTACTCTATAAAGCCTTCCCTCAACCCATCTCACCCAAACTCCGTCCATTTTAAAAACCCCTGGAAGTGTAGGATGTTGCTCTTGAGAATTTGAATTTCCTTTTTCTACACCGTTTCCCATATTAGAAAAGATTATACTAAACCAAAGCTCTAAAATCAACCCAAACTCGCTGTTTTATTTACGAAACTATTTTGTATGTTATCCAAATGCCAATGCCTGCGCCGATTAGATTTCCCAAAAGCGACCAGGAAGAGAAAAAAGACGCGCCTAAAATAGTCGGTATATACCCACCCACAAAAGAACCAATCACCAAACCAAACATAACTAAAGTTTTCGACGACATAATTTTATAACATCAGAAGAGAAGGAGAAATAGAATGCTAGTTATTAGCTAAGAAGACGCATTGATGACGAATCAGAGTGCGGGGAGACTTTGGGTTTGTTCAGGCGGTTTGACCCTGGTTGAACTGGTTAACTATGTGGGAAAAAGCTGTCGCTTGTTGCCCCATCTCTTGCAGAGCAGCAAAATAAATTTGTTACGACCTTAAAAATCTGGTAAAATTAGCTTGCATTGCCGGGTCATCTAACGGTAGGATAGTGGACTCTGAATCCATTCATCTAGGTTCAAATCCTAGCCCGGCAGCTAAAGAAATTACGTCTAGTTTGAGTTGCTGCGACAATCTCTTTCAGGACCGTCCCTGAAATCCTGAAATCTGACTGAAATCTGAAATCTAAAATTTCCCTAAAATTTATTCGACAATTATTTTTTTGACGTATTTTGCGATGTATTTCAAAAAGTATTTTTTCAAAATTGTCTAGGCACCCATACATACGGAACGGTTGATTATGTTGCGAAAAGGGGTTAAAATGTAAGCGGTCACTAAATAAGAATCTCAAATTTATGGCACCGGAAGCAGAAATAACCGCAGATCAGGCCCAGGCAATAAGTCAGTGGGTAATGGCTGATAAAGGAATGGCCTTAGAATTCACAGAAACTAAAGGGAAAAATATCATAACTTCAGTCATAGATACAGAACCATTGTTAATTGAGCAAGATAAATATCTGCCGGAGCATCGGTCATTTTACTGCAGTGATAATCACGCAAGGGAGCTAAGACCGCTTGGGATAATTTTTAAAGGAGATACCCCAAAGACTGACTAGGATTCTTACTAAGCGTACAATAGAAAAACCTCTCGAGAGGTTTTTCTAAAAAAGTAGCTTACTTTTACTTAACTATCTTACAATCATTCATTACAACTATCCCAAGAGACATATCAGCCATTTTTCCCTGAACCGTTACTGATTGTCCGTTTTCAAGAGTTGTTATTTCTGACTTTGCTGACTTATCTGCAAAATAACAGGTAATAGTTGTCCCGAAATAGTATTGCTCATTGATTGGGTTTAGCGATAAGAAATATTTTCCGGTGATATCGTCACTTATATTTTTGATATATCCGGTCGTCTGGATAACTTTATCCGTGTATTTTTCTTCTGCTGCAAGCTTATTCTTGTCATATTCTGCAACTAAAGTTGTTGCATCAACAACAGTTGGCGCGACTTCTTCCTCTGCTTTAGCAGGGGAATCACTGCTGCCGGAATCGTTGCTTGACTGACCTGCAGTATTACTAGTATTGGTTGTTGTTCCTGATTTTCCTACATTTGCAATTACACCGATAAGAATAAGTACTCCAAAACCTATCGCTCCCCATTTTAATATCTTTTTCATATAATCACCTCCTTTCATTCCTTGCCCAAATGATAAGTGAAACTAAGAGCAATTGCAAGTAGCATATGAGGCTATTTGCTAAGCCACGCTAAGTGGATTGATAAATTAGTTCATCCGATAATTATTGAATGAGAAAGAATGCAAAACTTCCAAAGACCTTGGGTAAGAGAATTCAGAGAATTAGAAAAAAGTTAGGAATGACCCAAGAGGACGTCGCTGAAAAAATAGGAATAAGTAGAGCCTATATGGGATACATAGAGCAAGGTAGATATTCTGCCTCACTTGAGGTAATCGAAAAGATTGCAAAAGTATTAAAGGTCAAAATGTCAGACTTGTTCTAGAACATCTTTCTCTTTTTTTGCGTCATCAATTCCCACTGTAATCTCAGGAAGAGATTTTCTTACATAAAGCAGAGAACCTTCCTGAAAAGTATCATCAAGGGTAATACTAAATGAAGAAAACTCTCTCTTCATGAACTCAATAAATTTCTCGTGATTAGTTTCAATAATAGGATCGACTAGTTGTTTGTAAAAAAGCTGAGTTACATTCAGCGGGTCCTCCTCATCTTTTGTAGTTTGTCTTTCTTCAGAAAGAATCATACGCAGAAATCTTAGGCAATTAAATTCTTCTTGTTCGACCATAGTTTTAAGGTAATAATTAAGTGTCAAAATATTATCGATACTCATGAGCAAAAGACTTAAGCTTTCTGTAAATAATGCAATACTTTCCTCAAATGTTATTACCTTTCCATATGTCTGAGAATACGCTGTAAATTCAAAAAGTGTACCTTCAATTGCTTTGCTCTCTCGTAAGTTCCGGGTGATTAGCATAGCATTCTCGCTTCGCATCAATCGCAGTTCATTTAATAATGCTATTGCTCTATATCCAATATCTCCTGTATGCGTATCAAGTTTGGTCATATAATTTGCAGCCCACCGATAAGAATCATAAAGCGTAGCGTCATTCAATGATTGGAATGCGAGGATGTTTTTCAGATCAGGTTGTGAGAAAAGCTCAGATACATTCTCTGCGGCAATATATATATTTTCCCATTTTTCTACATCAAGCTCCTGCTCCTGCATGTGTTTTCTATTTAAATATTGGAGATAAATTGCTTCATAAGGAGTTATTATCCCTTTCCTTACAATTTTTGCTATCAATGATTGCTTAGTATTTTCCATATACTATCTTTTTTTCGATTTATTCGTCTTATTTCTAAACAAAACTTCACTCATAATATCTGCCTCTGTTTTTCTTGTCATAACATCCTCCACCTTCATTTGGGCTAAGAAGATGTGTAAAATTAGCTGAGCATTACTTTCGCTTATTTTTTCTCGTAGGACATACGATGTCAAAAGCTCCTGCCCTTTCTTAAAGGTATTTGGATTGTAGAGAAGCGTTGAAAATTCTTGAACTTCTTCCTCACTTAGCTTATATTCATGTTTAGTTTGTCCGCTCAACTCTACCTTGCTTGCATAATTCGGATGACGATTTCGCAGCCAAAAAATAATTCCTGTCATATTTTTATCTCGGATAGAGCTCAGCAATTGGCTTTCCGCCATGTCATTTACGAGAAGGTTCCCTTCAAAAAGTGCCTCATCTACTATAAGAATTACGCCTTTTTTATTAGTGGTTTGTTGTATTTTATCTATTGCAGATGTAAAACCGCAGTGGGTTGGAGATGTTACATGAACCGCTTTTGCATTTGGATGTTTTTTAAGCGCATCGGCAATAGTGCCTTCTCCAACGACTGGATATAATCCTGATTTTTTGTGCAGAGTAGGGTTTACATAAATAGGCAAAGCTCCCGACATAATTAATCCGGAATAGGTTGATTGATGTGCATTTCTAGGAATTACTATTTCCTCTCCTTCATGTACAGAAGATAAAATGACTGCTTGGTTGCCGACCGTAGAACCGTTAATTAGAAAATATGTATGTTCTACTCGGAATGCTTTAGCAGCTAATGTTTCTGCTTCCTTAATTATTCCATTGGGAGCATTTAGATAATCTAGTCCATCTACTTCAGTAAGATCGTAAAGGAAAATTTTACTGCCCCATAATTTTATTAATTTTTTATTTATGCCCTTCCCCTGTTTATGTCCTGGCATATGAAAAGGAGTTCGTTTTTCTTCAACATAATTTTTAACCGCCTCCACGTATGGCATCTGTCTCTGATTTGATATTTTCCTTATTTTCATAAAGTTAAGTCTATATTTTACATACATTACCTACATTCTAAGTTGAATCCGAACACCTGATGTATGAGTCAAAAACTTCCTGTGGTGTTTGATAGTCAAGACACTTTCTGGGTCTGTTATTTATCTCCCACACAATATCATCAAGCTCTTCTTGGG